>Ga0209495_1000005_pt1 | contig 310808 bp, 288 predicted proteins | sample EN1Hudsemesocosm_FD_184629 | JGI IMG/M metagenome (GOLD analysis project Ga0209495, IMG submission 184629) | Methane-oxidizing microbial communities from mesocosms in the Hudson Canyon - EN1E Hudson Canyon (SPAdes) (version 2) | ecosystem: Environmental > Aquatic > Marine > Cold seeps | place...
GCATAAAAAAAGCGCTTGGTTTTATCCAAGCGCTTATTCTATATGGCGTCCCCAAGGGGGTTCGAACCCCTGTTACCGCCGTGAAAGGGCAGTGTCCTAGGCCTCTAGACGATGGGGACCTAAAACTGTTTCTTTTCGGTTGCTTGGTGGAGCTAGACGGGATCGAACCGTCGACCTCTTCACTGCCAGCGAAGCGCTCTCCCAGCTGAGCTATAGCCCCCGAAAGGAAGCGCATACTATAAGGATTTGAGATTTAACTGTCAATAACTTATTTAAATTAAATTTTAGGATGTAGTGAGTGACTACGGAAAATGAATGTTTAATAACTAAGGTTAATCATGAAGTGGTAGCAGTAAGTATTTGATGTATCAGTGTACTTTGATAATAAGTATAATTATATAAGTGCTATATTTGATGTAATACCTTTTATATGCGATAAATTGGTGATTATTTGAATTCAGATCAACTGAATTTTAGACGAAGGTTTTAACCTTGAGGTTGCTCATGCGCAAACTGATTATTTTTTCTGCTATTACATTGATTCACTTTAGCCCTTCATCATGGGCTGACGTTACTGCTGAGCAGTGTGGTTTTGATAGCACAGGATTTTTAGAAAAAGTAGACAATGCTGAAGAAAGCGTAATTGATGTTAAAGCAGATGATGTTCAGCTTGTTAATGAAGGACTGTCCGTTTTCAGTGGTGATGTGGAAGTATCAAGGGGTGGACAAGAATTAAAGTCTGATCGTGCAAGCTACAACCGTATTAGTGGCGATGTAACAGCACAAGGAAATGTTCAAATTCGTGATAGCGATATTATCTTAAATGCTGAGCAAGCTGAGTGGTCATTAACGAATGGCAAAGGCTCGATGATAGAGGCTCAATATCGTTTACGAGAAGGCCATGCTCGAGGTAACGCTCGCTATGCACAGCGACAAGGTACAAGCCTGACTAAGTTAAAAGACGCAAGTTATACCACTTGTGCTCCTGGCGACAATGCATGGGAATTAAAGGCTGCAAAAGTTGATTTAGATCATGAGAAGTCTGAGGGGGTCGCTCGTGATGTGGTCGTTCGAGTGGCTGATATACCGGTTTTTTATACTCCTTATATTAGTTTTCCATTGAATGATGAGCGCAAGTCAGGATTTTTAACCCCTTCAGTGGGCGCATCTAATGACACGGGCTTTGATGTGAGAACACCCTATTATTGGAATATATCACCCAATAAAGATGCCACTATTACTCCTAGATATATGGCAGAACGTGGGCTGATGTTAAATGGTGAATTTCGTTATTTAGAGCAGAATCACCGCGGTACCATTGATGCTGCTTTTTTAGCGAGTGATGGTATGAAGTACCGAGATAATGATGATGATATTCTTAACCCTTATCGAGACGAAGATAGAAAGCATTTTTCATGGCGACATAACAGCCGCTTCACATCTGGCTGGAATGCAAATATTGATTATAACTATGTTTCAGATAAAGCTTATTTAGAAGACTTTGGTTCAAATTTAAGTTTAACCAGCACCACGCATATTAATCGTGATGTTAATGTGAATTATAGTGCTGATAATTGGTCTATTACAGGTCGCCTACAAGGCTATCAAACAGTAATAGAAGATGTAAGCAAACCATATCAACGCCTACCTCAGTTATTATTTCAATCGTATTTACCTGATCAAGCATTAGGCCTTTCTTATGGTATGAAAGCAGAATATGTAGATTTTGATCATGCATCAAAAGTAGATGGCCAGCGTTTTAATATTGAGCCGTCAGTGAGCTTACCGTTACGTTCAACGTATGGATTCATCACGCCAAGAATAGCGTTACATCATACTCAATATGATTTAGAAGAAAATGATGGTAGCTTGACTGATTCGTCGCCAAGTAGAACTGTTGCTATATCAAGTATTGATAGTGGTTTGTTTTTTGAGCGAGAATTGAGCTTCTCAGATAGCAGTTATCTTCAGACTCTAGAACCTCGCGCTTTTTATCTTTATATTCCAGAAAAAAATCAAAGTGATATTCCTCTCTTTGATACGGGATTACGTACTTTTAGTATGGGGCAGTTATTTAGTTATAACCGTTTTTCAGGTGCGGATCGCATAGGTGATGCCAATCAACTGACCTTGGCGTTAACGTCTCGAATCATCGATCAGGAAACAGGTCGAGAGAAGTTACGAGCAACTATTGGGCAAATACAGTATTTTGATGATAGAGAAGTATCGGTCAATAATGCAACGGTATTACCTGACTCGGCAACTCGCTCGCAATCAGATTATATTGCTGAAGTGGTGGCTTCGATTACTCAAGAATGGAGTGCTCGGGCTAAAATTCAGTGGGATCCTAGTGGTGATACGAATAGCTTATCTGCGGCAAGCTTAACCTACCGTGGACAGAAAGGAGCCTTATTAAATGTATCTCATCGTTACCGTAGAGATACAAAAGGTTCAGTAGATGGTTTAGAGCAATTTGATATTTCAACTCATATTCCTCTTAGCAATAATTGGAGTATCGTTGGACGCTGGTATTATTCAATCAAGGATGACCGTACTTTAGAAAGTTTAGCGGGTATTGAATATGATAGTTGCTGCTGGGCAACACGTTTAGTGGCTAGGGATTATATTAATACAGTTGAAGATTTAGACCGAAATTTAGGCATATTCTTAGAAGTTGAGCTAAAAGGCTTAGGTAATTTTGGTAAGAAAACAGCTAACTTACTAGAGAAAAGTGTTCTAGGCTATGGCTCTTAAATTGAACTATTTAAGACTTTAAGAGGTCTTGTTGTTCAGCGTTATTAAATATTTTTACATTCTATATTTTTAGGATGAACTCATTTTTTGTTGGAAAATTCATGATTAAAATACTGTTGTTTACCTTATTAATGGTTAACACTGCTTGGGCTATACCTTTAGATAGAATTATTGCAATTGTAAATGATGAAGTCTTACTTGAGAGTGAGTTGCTGACTATGGAAGCGACCGTTCGTCAACAACTTCGTCAACGTAACTCAGCCGTTCCATCAGCAGGAATATTGCGAAAACAAGTGTTAGAACGTTTGATAGTGCAGCGAGTGCAGCTGCAAAAAGCCGCTAGAATTGGTGTACGAGTAGGGGACGATGCCCTCAATGCTGCAATTAGACAGATTGCTGGTAATAATAATCTCACATTAAGAGAGTTTAGAGATGTGTTAGATAGAGATGGCCTAGACTTCGGCAGTTTTCGCGAATCTATTCGTGAAGAGATGATTATTAACCGACTAAGACAAAGTCAAATTGATAATAAAGTCGTGGTATCAGATCGAGAAGTCGAGAATTATATCGCCACGCAGGCTGTTCAAGGTGGTACCGAGACATCTTATCAACTTGCCCATATTCTCATTTCTATACCTGAAACAGCAATGCCTGAAGAGGTACAGAAAGCGCAACAGAAATTAAATGATATCCAACAGGCATTAACAATTGGAAGTTCTTTTTCTGAAGCAGCAATCGCGTATTCTGATGGGCAGAATGCACTTGATGGCGGTGATTTAGGCTGGAGAAAGCATGGTGAATTACCTTCTCTTTTTGCAGATACGGTGCCTGAACTAAGCATCGGTGAAGTTAGCAAACCATTACGCAGTGGTAGTGGGATCCACTTAGTTAAGTTGCAGGACAAAAAAAGTGAAGAAACACACTTAGTAAAACAAACCTTGGCGAGTCATATTTTGATTAAGACAAATGACTTAGTCAGTGATGACGATGCTCGAAAACGTTTAGAAACATTATGGGAGCGAGTCGAGAATGGTGATGACTTTGCTGCTTTAGCAAGATCTCATTCAGATGATACCGGTTCAGCTATTGATGGCGGCAGTTTAGGATGGTCAAGCCCCGGCGCTATGGTCAATGAGTTTGAACAAGAAATGGATGTGTTAGCGCCTGGCGAAGTAAGTGGCGTGTTTAAAAGTCGCTTTGGCTGGCATATGATTAAAGTCTATGATCGCCGCGAACAAAATATGGCAGAAGAATTTAAACGAGGTAAGGCACGCGCTCAAATTAAACAGCGGAAAATTGCCGAAGATCTCGAAAGTTGGTTAAGAGAACTTCGTGAAGAAGCTTATGTTGAGTATCGAGACCTTTGATAGATTGTTCGCGTATAGCTCTAACGGTAGGTGAACCGGCTGGAATTGGCCCTGATTTATGTGTAGCATTAACTCAAGTACAACAACAGGCTGAAATTATTGCAATTGTTGATCCGGAGTTAATTGAGTCTAGGGCCCAAGAGTTAGGTATTCAATTAAGCTTAGAATTGGCAGATTTAAACCAGCCTGCCAGTATCTCTCCGCAGGGAACCTTACGATATTTACCGATTAAATTAGTTAATAAGGTTAAGTCGGGCCAGCTTGATAAACATAACTCTCATTATGTACTCAATTCATTACAGCTTGCTTTGGATGGCTGCCTTGATGGACGATTTGATGCTGTGGTAACGGCACCCGTTCATAAGGGAATCATCAATGACGCCGGTATAACATTTACTGGCCATACCGAGTTTTTTGCTGATGGTGCAGATGTCGATAAGGTTGTGATGATGTTAGCAACACAAGAATTACGAGTTGCACTAGCCACGACGCATTTACCGCTAAAGGATGTAAGTGGAGCAATCACTCAGAAGTCATTATCTACAGTGATTGAGATTATTATTAACAGTATGCAAGATCAGTTTGCCTTGTCATCACCGAAAATCGCGGTGTGTGGTTTGAACCCGCATGCTGGTGAAGGTGGCCATATGGGGCGTGAAGAAATTGATGTCATCACACCTGTTATAGAGCAGTTTAAGCAACAAGGTTGCCAAGTAACAGGTCCATGGCCAGCAGATACTATTTTTGTAAAAGACTATCTTAATAATTATGATGTCGTGCTAGCGATGTTTCATGATCAAGGTTTGCCTGTACTGAAACATCAAGGTTTTGGTCAAGCAGTTAATATTACTTTAGGTTTACCCTTTATTCGTACTTCGGTTGATCATGGCACGGCATTAGATCTTGCAGGTTCAGGAAAAGCAACAAGTACAAGTCTACAGGCAGCAATTAATATGGCAGAATTCATGATTAAAAGTCGACAATAATATGGCAGATAACAGATATCCCAAAGCTAGGAAGCGGTTTGGACAGAATTTCTTAACGGATCAAAGTGTCATCGATGATATCGTTGGAGCCATTGATCCTAAACTAGGTCAGCATTTAGTTGAAATTGGTCCAGGGCGCGCAGCAATTACTTTACCGTTATTAAAAAATACGAATAAATTAGATGTAATAGAACTAGATAGAGATCTTGTTCCCTTATTACAGGCAAAGTTGTCAGAATATTCACACTTAACCATTCATCAAGCAGATGCGTTGAGCTTTGATTATCGGACATTAATTACTGATAGTGAGAAATTACGTGTCATCGGTAATCTTCCTTACAATATTACAACACCGCTACTATTCCACCTTTTAGAGCAGTCAGAATTAATAGAAGATATGTGTTTTATGCTTCAACGCGAAGTAGTTGAAAGGATTTGTGCACAGCCCGGAGGAAAGCAATATGGGCGTCTAAGTATTATGGTTCAATATCAATGTCAGGCCGAGTTACTATTTATTGTTCCGCCAGAGGCTTTTGAACCTGTACCCAAGGTAGAATCAGCTATTATTTATCTTCGACCTTTAACTAATAAAGTTGGGGGAATGGTTGATATAAATGCCTTAGGTAAAGTGGTGACACAAGCATTTTCTCAAAGACGAAAAACGATTGCGAATACATTGAAAAAACTAGTATCTCTTAGTCTGTTAGAAGCAGTAGGGGTAAAGGCTGACCAGCGTCCTGAGACAATTTCTGTTGAGCAATATGTCGCGATTACACGGGCTTGGCTAGAGGCGAAAGAGGACTAGAATTAAAAAATCAGAGAGAGAAGTCTGAATTTGTAAGAGTAGTGTTACTTTATGTAAATAAAGATGGATAAGTAAAAAAAACATTTTTTGGCTTGACACACTGTTTTTGCTGTAGTTATATACACATTCCCCATTGGGCTGGCAGGGCTGTTCGTCTGTGGGATATAAAAAAATAATATTTAATGAGACGAGGAATTACGTTGTGAATAAATCTGAATTGATTGATGCTGTAGCAAGCGCTGCTGATATTTCAAAAGCAAAAGCGGCTTTAGCTGTAGATGGAATGACAAGTGCTGTAACAGGTGCATTAAGTGGTGGTGACCAAGTTACTTTAGTAGGCTTTGGTACATTCTCTGTACGTGACCGTGCTGCACGCACAGGCCGTAATCCACGTACAGGTGAAGAGATTCAAATCGCAGCTGCAAAAATTCCTGCATTTAAAGCTGGTAAAGCTTTAAAAGATGCTGTAAACTAGTTTTTTTTCTTCGTGGGGTGCTTAGCTCAGCTGGGAGAGCATCGCCCTTACAAGGCGAGGGTCGGGGGTTCGAACCCCTCAGCACCCACCAAGAAAATGGAGCGGTAGTTCAGCTGGTTAGAATGCTGGCCTGTCACGCCGGAGGTCGCGGGTTCGAGTCCCGTCCGCTCCGCCAAATATTAGAAAGGTGCATTTTAAAATGCACCTTTTTTTTTGCCTTTTAATTCCTTTAAAGGGTAATTTATCAAATATGTTGTAGGTTTTTATTTATGTTGCATTTCATTCGTGAGCGAGCCCAAGGTTGGGTTGCATGGGTAATTGTAGGGTTAATTAGTATTCCCTTTGCACTTTGGGGAGTGAACTCTTATTTAACAGGACCATCTGATGTTGTAGTGGCGACTGTTAATGGTGAGTCGATTAAACAAGCTGAGTATCAGCGTGCATTTCAGCAATATCGTGACCAAATGAGAAATACGCTTGAAGATGAGTTTGATCCTGAGTTATTTGACTCAATTGCAATCAAACAAAGTGTATTAGATAGTCTAATTGATAAAAAATTATTACTAATCGTCGCAGGCACATTAGGCCAACACGTTAGTAACTCAGTTCTTAATCGAACTATTCAATCAACAACTGCTTTCCAGTCGGAAGGCGTGTTTGACCAAGACCGCTATACATCAATGTTAGCCCGTGTTGGTCTTAATCCAGAAAGTTATGAAGCTGACTTACGAGCTGACTTAGTTCGAAATGAATTAGTCGCTAGTATTCAGACATCGACCCTCGCTGCACACTATAGTTCTGATAATCTTCTACGCCTAGAAAAACAACGTAGAGAAGTCGCTTATGGCGTCGTTCCTGCACTATCCTTAGTCGACCAAGTCATTATCAATGATGAAGATGTGCAAACATATTATGATCAGAATGCAGCTAACTACTATGCGCCAGAGCGCGTTTCAGTAAATTATATCGAGTTATCTGTTGATGGTTTAAGTAAGACCATCACTGTTAGTGATGCAGATCTCCAAAGCTTCTATGTTGATAATCAGGATCAGTTTGTTGGACCTGAGCAACGTAGCGCAAGCCATATATTAATAGAAGGTGATGAATCTGACGCCGTTGCTACACTAGCTGAAGTCAAATCTAAACTAGATCAAGGTGGTGACTTTTCTGCATTGGCAATCGAATACTCTCAGGATGCTGGCTCTGCACAAGATGGTGGTGACTTAGGTTACTTCCAACGTGAAGTCATGGACCTTGCGTTTGAAGAGGCTGTGTTTTCATTGCAAAACGAAGGTGACCTGAGTGGTGTTATTAAAACTGAATATGGATACCATTTAATTAAGTTGACCGGTATTAAGTCTGGAGAAGGAAAATCATTTACTGACTCAAAATCCGAGGTTGAAGCACTATACCGTCGCCAGCAAGCAGAAGCAGAATTTTATGAGAAGGCTGAGTTATTAGCCGATTTAAGCTATGAAAATCCTGACAGTCTGGATGTTGTTGCGGAAGAACTTTCATTAGAAATTAAAACGTCTATGGAATTTCAGCGTGAGGGTAATATTTCGGGCATAGCCACAGAGAAGAAAGTTGTACTGGCTGCTTTTAGTGAAGATGTTTTAGTTAATAAGCTGAATAGTTCTGTGATTGAACTCAGTCAGTCGCATTTACTTGTTTTACACGAAAACAAACATATTTTAGCCAGTCAATTAGCTTATGATTCTGTTTCTCCCGCTATTACAGAACAACTACGCTTTGAGCAGGCTGCAGAAAAAGCGGTAGAAAAAGGTGATGAATTATTGAGTCAAATGAAATCAGGAACTGATGGTACAGCATTATTCGAGCCGTCAAATTGGTATGCTGAAAAAGTAGTGGGCAGATCAAGTACTGATGTAAGTAACCAGATTTTACAAAAAGCCTTTTCAATCGCTAAGCCTAGCAATGATGCTGAACTTCTAGGGTTTACAGCAGCAAATGGTAATTATATTGTCTTGAAAGTATCTAAGATCGAGGAAGGTGAGCCTTCTGATGCCACCAGTGCAGAGCGTGATGGTCTTAAATCACATTTAGATCGTATCTATGGAGAAAGTGAGTTACTCGCCTTCATTAATAGTGTGAAGGAAGAAGCTGATATCGAGATCTTTCAGCAATACTTATAATTATTTAATGTTCATATAATAAAAAAGGCGCCTAAAGGCGCCTTTTTTATTTAAATGAGTAACAAGGTTTATCCGGTAATGCCGACAATATTAAAGCCACTGTCTACATAGGTAATTTCACCCGTTATCCCAGAAGCTAAATCAGAACATAAGAAGGCGGATACATTACCAACTTCATCAATCGTCACGTTACGGCGAAGCGGTGAAGCTGCAGCACCTTGCTCAAGTTTCTTACCAAAATCAGCAATACCTGCTGAAGCTAATGTCTTGATTGGACCCGCTGAAACAGCATTGACACGAGTACCATCAGGACCTAATGAAAGCGCCATATAACGTACAGTCGCTTCTAAGCTTGCTTTTGCTACGCCCATAACATTGTAGTTATCGATGGCGCGTTCAGCACCTAGATAGCTTAATGTCAGTAATGAACCATTACGACCCGCCATCATTTCTCTGCCTGACTTAGCGAGTGCGGCAAAGCTATAAGCACTGATATCATGTGCTATGGCAAAACCTTCACGAGTCACACTATCCACAAAGCTACCTTGTAATTGTTCGCGAGGTGCAAACGCAACAGCATGAATAATAGTGTCTAAACCATCCCAATGTTGTGAGAGTTGTTCGAAGACATTATCGATCTGCTCATCGCTAGAAACATCACAAGGAAAAAGTAATGCGGGATCTGAACCACACGCCAAGGCGATTTTCTCAACACGAGATTTTAATTTATCTGTTTGGTAAGTAAATGCAATTTCAGCTCCTTCACGCGCCATAGCTAGCGCAATACCGGATGCGATTGAACGAGGACTAGCAACACCAACAATTAAAACTCGTTTGCCTTGTAAAAACCCCATACTTTATCTCCTAAATCTTGATAATAAACATTCTAAAATACCTTAAAATAACTCTTTCCGAAAGAGGCGATTATTCTACTAAGTGGTTATAATGCCTTTCTTGAAGATAAAACCTTGTAGGTACACAATGCGATACAGATCGTATTTTTCCATGATAATTCTAATTTTATTGGCTGGCTGTGAAAGTTGGGTATTAAACTCACCTTATTCATCAGATAGTGATGGCGAGTCAATTTTATATACCTCGTTCTCATTAAGACCAAAACATCTGGATCCGGCGCGATCTTATAGTAGTAATGAGGTTATTATTACTGGACAAGTCTATGAGCCACCTTATCAATATGATTATCTAACTAGGCCCTATACTCTAGTTCCTCTTACAGCAACACAGTTACCTGCTGTTCGTTACTTCGCAAGTGATGGTGTCGAGTTAGCTGAAGATTCGCCGGCTGAAAAAGTTGCTTACAGTATTTATGACATCAGCATAAAGTCAGGGATCTATTATCAGCCTCACCCGTCCTTTACACAGGAGAATGGGCAATATAGTTTTCATCAGTTAGATGAGCAGTACTTAAATTCTATTTCGACGTTAGCAGATTTTGAGTTACAGAGTTCACGTGAATTAGTCGCCGAAGATTATGTCTATCAGATTAAGCGTTTAGCCCATCCTGCTATTCATTCTCCTATTGTAGGACTAATGAGTGAGTATATCGTGGGTTTAGGAGAATACTCCCAGTCACTACGCGCATTACAATCAGCAGGAAAAACGATCGACCTAAGAGCTCTGGACATTGAGGGAGTAAGGAGTGTTGATCGCTATACTTATCAAATTAAGGTGATAGGTAAATATCCTCAATTACGCTACTGGTTAGCCATGCCATTTTTTGCTCCTATTCCTTGGGAGGCTGATACCTTTTATTCACAGCCAGGATTGATTAAGAAAAATATAACACTGGATTGGTTTCCTGTAGGAACAGGGCCATATCAGTTGACAGAAAATAATCCAAACCTACGAATGGTGTTAGAGAAAAATCCTAATTATCATGATGAGTTTTATCCGACACAAGGTGATATTTCAGATGAGAAACAAGGACTATTATTAGATAAAGGCTTGAAATTACCTTTTATAGATAAGATCATTTTTACCTTAGAGAAAGAAAGTATTTCATATTGGAATAAATTTCTTCAAGGTTATTATGATATCAGTGGAATAAGTTCTGATAGCTTTGATCAAGCTATTCAAGTAGCAGACTCCGGTCGTCTAGGCTTGAGTGATGCGATGAAAGGTAAAGGAGTGCAATTAAAAACAATTGTAGAAACCTCTAGCTATTATATGGGGTTCAATATGACGGATCCTATTGTCGGTGGCTATGATGAGGAAGCGAAGAAGTTACGTCGAGCAATATCGATTGCCATTGATCAAGAAGAATATATTTCTATCTTTGCAAATGGTAGAGGAGTAGCTGCACAAGGCCCTATTCCTCCAGGAATTTATGGAAGTAGTGAAGGGCAGCAAGGACTTAACCCTTATGTCTATGACTGGGTTCAAGGCCGTGCTGTTAGAAAGTCTATTGAAGAAGCAAAACAACTATTGGCGGAAGCAGGTTATCCTGATGGACGATCACAGAAAACGGGTGAACCATTAATATTATATTTTGATGTCACAGGCAGTGGCCCAGGGTCAAAATCACGTTTTGATTGGATGAGAAAACAATTTAAAAAGCTCGATATTCAGCTTGTGATACGTGAAACAGATTACAATCGATTTCAAGATAAAATGCAAACAGGACAAGCACAAATATATCAGTGGGGTTGGAATGCAGACTACCCTGATCCAGAAAATTTCTTGTTCTTACTTTACGGTCCGAATGGCAAATTAGAATCGGGTGGGCAAAATGCTAACAATTATAAAAATAGTGAGTTTGATAGATTATTTGAAATAATGCGAGTAATGCCAAATAGTGAACAACGATTAAATATTATTAATAAAATGGTTGATATCTTAAGGGATGAATCACCTTGGGTATGGGGATTTCATCCTAAAAGTTTTTCTCTTTATCATGTTTGGAATAAGAATGTTAAACCGAATTTGATGGCGAATAATACACTTAAATATCGACGTGTTGATGCGCAACAGAGACAAAAATTACAGCTACAGTGGAATCGGCCGATATTATGGCCGATAAGTTTAATAATTATTTCGATTCTATTTCTACTGTTACCGGCTTTCTTACTCTATAGAAAGAAAAAACAGGAAAAAGTTAGATGACTTTTTGAAATTAATACGCATTTTTTTTATTGGCTTTAGGGTAGAATTGTTCTAAATATTTTAGGTGTAATAGTCTAGGGAGATCGTTTAAGTGGATTTAGCTTCGTTAATTGGTGTATTAATCGCATGGGCTCTTGTTATCGGAACGATTGCAACAGGTTCTGGTGCGTTAGTATTTATCAATATTCCATCATTAGTGATCGTAGTGGGTGGAACAATTGCCGTCGTCATGATGCGTTATAACTTGGGCCAGTTTCTGGGCTCTTTTAAAACAGCATTAAAAGCTTTTTTACATAAAGCTGAAACAGCGGAAGAATTAATTGCACAAGTAGTCGAATTAGCTGGTATTGCTAGAAAAGAGGGCTTGTTAGCCTTAGAAGGACAAGAGATTGGCAACCCTGTTTTGGCAACAGGGGTTCGGATGTTAGTTGATGGCCACGAACCTGCAATTGTTAAAAAGGCATTGACGACAGAAATGAATGAAACCGTGGCTCGTCATAAAATTGGTCAAGATATATTCAAACAAGCGGGTGATGCTGGCCCAGCGATGGGAATGATTGGTACCTTAGTAGGGTTGGTGCAAATGTTATCCAATATGTCCGATCCTAAATCAATTGGACCTGCAATGGCTGTTGCATTATTAACAACATTGTATGGAGCTATGTTAGCTAATATGTTTTGCTTACCTGTTTGCGATAAATTAAAAATTCGCATGAGTGAAGAAGAAATGAATAAAAATATTATTATTCAAAGCGTCTTAGGTATTCAAGAAGGGCAGAACCCTAAAGTTTTAGAAGAATTATTGTTTAACTACTTACCTGCTCCGAAACGTGGTGGCGGTGATGAAGTTGCTGAATAGTTATCATTCAGAAGAGTTAGGAATAAACCGTGAGTGAAGAAGCAGAAGAACATGATTGTGACTGTCCCCCCGAGGGACTGCCTGCCTATATGGGGACATTTGCGGATTTAATGTCACTGCTAATGTGTTTTTTCGTCTTGCTGTTATCGTTTGCTGAAATGGATGCATTAAAGTACAAAATGGTGGTTAAATCGTTAGATGATGCTTTTGGTGTACAGCGTGAAATTGCTGCCAATGAAATTCCAATGGGAACCAGTATTATTGCTCAAGAGTTTAGTCCCGGTGAACCGAGACCAACACCTCTAAGAGAAATTCGCCAAGATACAATGGATGAAACACGTGATACCTTGAAAGTGAAGTTAGATGCTGAAGAGGCGGCCAAGAAAGTCGCTGAAAAAGTTGCAGAAGAAATCGCTCAAGAGGCTGAAAAGTTTAAAGAAGCATTAAAAGAAGAAATCAAAGAAGGTTTAATTGATGTTGAGACCGAATTAAATCGTATTGTTATTCGGATCCGTGAGAAAGGTTCGTTTCCATCTGGTGATGCGAGAATGAATAGAGCTTTTATTCCTATTGTCGATAAAATTGCTGCGGTATTAATTCGTACCGAGGGTCAAATTGCCGTGGCAGGGCATACCGATAATGTACCTATTAATACTCCCCGATATCGATCTAACTGGGAACTCTCAACCTCACGAGCGACATCGGTAGTACATGAGTTACTGAGACATGGCGAACTCCCCCCTAATCGCTTTGTGCTTGAAGGTTATGCTGATACACAAGCATTAGCACCGAATGACAGTAATGAAAATAGAGCTAGAAATCGACGCGTAGAAATTATTGTTTTAAAATCTACGATGGTAGATGATGTCTCAGGATCTATCGAGGCGCTAACAACGGGTTCTGATGCAGTTGAAACAGAAGTTAGCCCTACAAATTAATGGAGGAGTTCACGTTATGAAATATATTAAAGCCGCACTTTTTGTCCTATTAGCAGGTTTCACATTACTAACGTCAGCAAGTGAGTGGTTGATCGATAACGATCACTCTCAATTAAATTTCATCTCAACTAAGAAAGTCAATATTGCTGAAGTGCATCAATTTACCGAATTACGGGGTGGACTGGATGCTTCAGGACAGTTTAGCGTGAACATTAATTTAGCCAGTGTTGATACGCACATTTCAATACGTGATAGTCGAATGGCAGAGTTTCTCTTTGAGATAGAATCTTATGCAACCGCCACACTAAGTGCCAATATTGATTTAGACACACTGGATGCAATTTCCCTAGGGGCAAACTCTAGGATGAGTGTAGCTGCGACTCTTGAGCTTCATGGTGAAAGTAAGGCGTTAGAATTAGACGTTATAATTACTCGTTTAATCGGAGGTCAGCTATCCGTTGTGAGCGCGCAACCTGTTATTTTGAATACGGCAGATTTTTCTTTAGTTGCTGGTGTTGATAAACTACGCGAAATAGCAAAGCTCCCAAGTATTAGTCAGGCTGTTCCAGTCAGCTTTTATTTGATATTAAATTTAAAAAGATAAAGCCAAAGTAAAGAGTTATAAATGCAAGTATTTTCTGTAGAAAAAGGGATTGTTATCCCTTTAGATCGACCTAATGTCGATACCGATGCGATTATTCCAAAACAATTTTTAAAATCAATTCAACGTAGTGGTTTCGGCCCCAATTTATTTGATGAATGGCGTTACCTTGATTTAGGTGAGCCAGGTAAAAGTTGTGACGGGCGTCCACTCAATCAAGATTTCGTCCTTAATCAAGAACGATATCTTGGAGGGACAATTCTATTGGCCCGTGAGAATTTCGGTTGCGGTTCTAGCCGTGAACATGCTGTTTGGGCTATTGATGACTTTGGTATTAGAGTGGTTATCGCCCCAAGTTTTGCCGATATTTTCTTTAGCAATACCAGCAAGAATGGTGTTTTGGCTATCAAGTTAACAGAAATTCAGGTTGATGATTTATTTGAGCAAGTGAAGCAGAATAGTGGCTATCAATTAGAGGTCAATCTGGATCAACAGTTAATTACATTGCCAAATGGTGAAGCAATTAACTTTGATATTGACCCATTCAAAAAACATTGTTTATTAAATGGCCTAGATGATATTGGTCTAACCCTACAGCACCGCGATGATATTGATAGTTACGAAAGTAAACGTCGCGAGCAGAGTCCGTGGCTTTTTTCTTAAAGCCAGCTAAAACAGTTAAACGTCAGAGCTACATTTAAGTAGATGCATGACAATTATAAATTTATCCTAGTGAAGACATTATGACAAAAAAAATAGCAGTATTAGCCGGTGATGGAATCGGCCCAGAAATCGTTGACGAAGCAATTAAAGTATTAAAAGCATTAGAAAAAGACGGCTTAGACATCGAGCTAAATTATGGTTTGATTGGTGGTGCAGCATATGATGAAACAGGTACGCCATTACCTGACGAAACGATAGCAATATCAAAAGAAGCTGATGCAATTCTATTAGGTGCCGTTGGTGGATATAAATGGGAATCTTTGGATATTAGTGTGCGACCTGAAAAAGGGCTACTAGGTATTCGTAGTGAGCTTAATTTATTTGCGAATTTACGTCCTGCAATTTTGTATCCTCAATTAGCCGATGCCTCTACTTTGAAAGCAGATGTCGTAGCAGGATTAGATTTAATGATAGTACGGGAGTTAACGGGCGGTATTTACTTCGGTCAACCACGTGGTATTCGCACATTAGAAGATGGTCAGAAAGAAGGTTTTAATACTTTAGTCTATAAAGAAAGTGAAATTAACCGAATCGGTAAGGTCGCATTTGATATCGCTCAAAAGCGTCAAGGTCGCTTATGCAGTGTTGATAAAGCTAATGTATTAGAAAGCACAGAGTTATGGCGCGAAACTATGACGACATTATCAAATGATTATAGTGATGTTGAATTAAGCCATATGTATGTTGATAATGCTGCGATGCAGCTAGTCCGTGCTCCAAAGCAGTTTGATGTCATGGTAACAACCAATATGTTTGGTGATATTTTATCTGATTGTGCCTCAATGTTGACGGGCTCAATCGGCATGCTTCCATCAGCGTCATTAGATGAAAGTGGCAAAGGGATGTATGAACCTATTCATGGCAGTGCACCAGATATTGCTGGTAAAAATAGTGCCAATCCTTTAGCTACAATTTTATCGGTCTCAATGATGCTACGCTATACTTTAGATGAAGCAGAGATGGCTGATAGAATTGAAGCCGCAGTGAGTACCGTATTAGATCAAGGTTTGCGTACTGGTGATATTTATTCTGAAGGAATGACAAAAGTAGGTACTTCAGAAATGGGTGATGCAGTTGTTGCAGCACTATAAATACCAAAAGTAACGTTAAGAAATAAAATTAAATTAGAAAAGGCAGAAGTGTGAGTAAGACAGTAGATGTTGCAGTAGTAGGTGCCACCGGAGCAGTGGGTGAAACAATGTTGGATATTCTTCACCAACGGAAATTTCCAGTGGGTAAAGTATATGCGCTTGCAAGTGAACGTTCTGCCGGCAGCAGTGTGAGTTTTGGTAATAAAACAATTATCGTAGAAGACTTGGCTACATTTGACTTTTCAAAAGTACAAGTGGGTTTGTTTTCTCCAGGTGCAAGCGTTTCTCGCGTCTACGCTCCCAAGGCAGCTGAAGCAGGTTGTGTTGTTATTGATAACACCTCTGAATTTCGTTATGACGATGATATTCCACTGGTTATTCCTGAAGTGAATCCTGATGCTATTGCGGATTATAAGAACCGAGGAATTATTGCCAATCCAAACTGTTCAACAATTCAAATGCTTGTGGCAATGAAACCTATTCATGATGCTGTAGGAATTACTCGCGTAAATGTCTGTACCTATCAAGCTGTTTCAGGAACTGGTAAACCTGCAATGGATGAACTTGCTAAACAAACAGCTGCACTTCTAAATGGACGTACAGTTGAGAGCGAAGTCTACCCGAAACAAATTTCGTTTAATGTCCTACCTCATATTGATGTGTTTGAAGACAACGGTTACACCAAAGAAGAAATGAAAATGGTTTGGGAAACTAAAAAGATCATGGGTGATGATTCTATTTTAGTTAATCCAACAGCTGTGCGAGTGCCTGTTTTTTATGGCCATTCAGAAGCTTTACACATTGAAACTAAAGACAAAATAAGCGCGGCAGAAGCTAAAAAGTTACTGTCTGAATCAGAAGGTATTGTCATTGTTGATGCACATGAGGATGGTGGTTATCCAACTGCAGTAACAGATGCCTCAGGCACTGATGCTGTGTATATTGGTCGTATCCGCGAAGATATTTCATGTTCAAACGGATTAAATTTGTGGGTTGTTGCTGATAATGTACGTAAAGGTGCAGCACTAAACAGTGTGCAAATTGCTGAAGTACTTGTAGAAAAGTACCTATAAGCACTAGTATATTTACATAATTTGAATTTATTCAGTAAGGTGTTGGGAATGAAACTAAAAACATTTACTAGTATGGCCGTTATGGGTGCATTAGGCGTATTACTTCCAATGCAGTCGCATGCTTTTGGCTTAGGTAAGTTAGAGTTGTCCTCAGCACTGAATGAACCTTTCAAAGCCGAAATCGTTGTGAAGGCCTTACGAGAAGGTGAAGCTGAAAATTTACAGGTGAAATTATCTTCTAGAGCTGAGTTTGAAAAAGCAGGGCTAGATCGTAGCTTTTTACTGAGTCAATTAGATTTTGAGATTGTTGAGTCTTCGGGCCAAACAAAAATTGTAATTAGTTCAACGCAAGCTGTTAGGGAACCTTTCTTAGACTTTTTAATAACCGCAGCTACTGGTAAAGGTCGACTTATCCGTGAATACACGGTTTTGTTAGATCCACCTAAAACTGTATTTAATCGTCCCCAAGAAACGATAGAGCAACAGCGAACATCAGCTGCTGCACCTACTGCTACGGATAAAAAGCAAAATACAAACTCTTCTACAGCGGCTCGTAGTAATGCACCCGTAGCGGACCGCTATCAACGTGGTTCTATTGATGTCAGCAACAGTGATACTTTGTGGGAAATTGCTAAAGAATCTCGTCCTGAAAGTGGCTTATCCATTAATCAAATGATGATGGCTCTGCTGAATGAGAACTCAGATGCGTTCCAACGCAATAATATAAATGGCCTGCGAGCGGGTTCAACTTTAGTAATTCCCTCTGCAAGCAATATTAAACAGCTATCAACTCGCGAAGCAAATGCTGCGGTCACTCAACAAAACACCGCGTGGTCAAACAGGAATAAAGTTGAAGTTAAGACTGAAGAAATAGAGGCTGTTGCAAGTACAGAACCAGTAGCGACTAATGATGACAATGTTACTAAAGTTGAGGCTGAACAGATCGCCACAGAAGGCGAAGCTCGTTTACAGCTAGTGGTTGCTAGTGAAGAAATGATTACAGGTGAAGGTGATGACTCTCCACTTGGTGATAAATCGATTAATAAACTGACAGAACAATTAACACTCGCTCAGGAAACAATCGAAAGTCAGGCTCAAGAAAATCGTGATATTAAATCTCGAATGGACATGATGGAAGAGCAGCTGCAAACACTGCGTCGATTAATCTCTTTAAAAGATTCAGATTTAGCAAGAATGCAAAATACTTTGCAAACAGAGCAAACAGAGCAAACAGAGCAAACAGAGCAAACAGAGCAAACTGAGCAAACAGAGCAAACTGAGCAAACTGAGCAAACTGAGCAAACAGCTAATACACCGTCTGAGGTTGAGGACTATTTTGCACAGATTGACACATCAAATGATGAGCATCTGCTGCAAGAGAACAGTGGCAGTGATGGGGCAACATCCCAAGCACTTTTAGATGAAACGAGCGCTTTAATTAAGCAAGAACAACAAAGTACTACAGCTAAATCAGCATCAATTGTGGTCACTTCGCTTGAGCGAGTGAGAAGTTTTTATACCGATTATAAAAAAGAAAGTTTATTGGCAGGTTTAGCAGCATTACTAGCCTTAATGGGCTTAATAATCTCTAGACGCCGTCAGCAAGACCAATTAGACGAAGATGATGCTAGTATCAGTCAAGCTATTGTAAATAAAGAACAACTATCAACTTCTGAGACAGATATGGTAAGCAATACCGCCCCAGAAGTTGAAGAAATTAATGTGACTGAAGAGTCTGATGAAGCATTAATCATGGCTGCCTACGCCTCATCAATGGATGACAATAATGATGAGTCTAAATCTGATGATAATTCTATAAATTCTGAGAGCGAAAAAGTTGCTAACTTGGCTGGGCAGGACGAGAGCAGTGCTAAACAAGAACAAGGTGATGAAATTTCACTTGAACTAGATACGACGGAACTGGATACGACAGATGAGCCTTTAAGTCTGGGTGATGAGCTCTCAGCACTAGAAATAAACAGTGTTCCTGCTGAAGAACAATTAGCTGAAGATAACTCTGAACTAGAGTTCAATTTAGATGAACTTTCACTTAATGAAGACAAAGAGAGTGAAGCTGATTCCAGTCCAGAGAAAGCTGTAGAGAGTGATTCATTAGAGTTTAACCTTGATATAACTAAAGAAGATGAAGCTGAATCAACGATTAGTACGAATGCAGAACTGAACCTTGATGGTGGTGAAGAGCTGACACTTGATAGTTTAGACTTTGAACTGCCTCCAACTACAGAATCTGAAAATAAAGAAGATGCTTTATCGCTAGAGAATACTGAGCAGAATGGACTTTCGTTTGAAACAGTGGCTAAGGAAGAGAGTGATTCATTATTAGTAGAGCCTGACCTAGGTAGTCTAGAACTTGAGTTACCAGAACTGAGTCTTGATGGCTTAGAAACTGAGGACGACAGTAATCTATCAAATGATGATCTTAGTCTAGAACTGGGAGACTTTGATGATATTGATGAGGCTGAAACTAAACTAGGTCTAGCTTCAGTCTATCTTGATATGGGTGATAAGGAAGGCGCAAGAAGCATCCTTGAAGAAGTAATTAGTAGCGGTGATGAGCAACAAAAATCTCGTGCTCAAGCATTATTAAATGATCTTTAGTAAGGTGGCTGAGTGAAAGTAGCCTTAGGTATTGAGTATGATGGGACGAATTTTTCAGGCTGGCAAATACAGCCCTCTCAGCGAACAGTTCAAGGTTGTTTAATAAAAGCCTTATATAAAATCACCAATAAAGAATCAAAAATTGTTGCTGCAGGTCGGACAGACTCAGGTGTTCATGCTTTACAGCAAGTTGTTCATTTTGAAACGACAGCCATACGAAGTGAACGAAATTGGGTATTAGGTCTAAACAGTAATTTACCTCATGATATCAATGTAACTTGGGCGCGGCCTGTTGATGATGATTTTAGTGCTCGATTTTCAGCATTAAATAGAAGTTATCGATACCTAATTTTAAACCGTGTTAGTCGTTCTGCTGTTCACCATAAAAAGATGTGGTGGGTCTTTAGCCCACTAGATATTGAACGAATGCAAGCTGCCGCAGATCAATTGGTAGGTCATCACGATTTTTCGGCCTTCCGAGCTAAGTTGTGTCAAGCGCATAGTCCGATTAAAACCGTTGAAAAAATTCAAATAAGCAAACAAGGTGACTGTATTGCTATTGATGTAAAAGCACAATCTTTTTTACATCATATGGTTCGCAATTTAGTCGGTGTTCTTGTGCCTATCGGAGAAGGTCGTAAACCGATAGAATGGGCAACAGAGGTATTAGAAAGTCAGGATCGTGCTCAAGGTGGGATAACTTCTCCACCAGAGGGACTATATTTTATAAATGTTGAATATCCTGAACAATATAACCTACCAACGGTGTCAGCTTTCCCCGTGGTCTGGTAAAATAAGGCATTAATTATTTTCTCAGACAATACACATGAGAACACGCGTAAAAATTTGTGGTATCACACGTCGCCAAGACGCTGAATTTGCAGTTGAAATGGGTGCAGATGCTTTAGGCTTGGTCTTTTATCCTCCTAGTCCACGGGCTGTCAGCATTGAACGAGCTCAAAAGATCGTCGCTGGTTTACCACCATTTATTAGTATTGTTGCATTATTTGTCGATGCTAAAGTGGAGGAAGTTAGAACATGCTTAGCTTCCCTTCCTATTGGCCTTTTGCAGTTCCATGGTGATGAATCACCTGAATATTGTGAACAATTTAAAATGCCATATATGAAAGCAATACGTATGCGCGATGATGTTGAGTTAGTAGCAGAAGTTGAACGCTATAGCACAGCATCAGCTATCTTGCTTGATAGCTACCAGCCAGGAATGCCTGGTGGAACAGGTCAAGTATTTGACTGGACAATGATAAAAAAAGTAAATAAACCTGTCATCCTTGCAGGAGGATTAGCAGCCAATAATGTGGCGATGGCAATAGAACAAGTACAGCCTTATGCAGTTGATGTCAGTGGTGGTGTTGAACTTGCAAAAGGTATTAAAGATAATCAAAAAATAAGCGATTTTATGCAAGAGGTAATGAATGGCTGAGCAACAGAATACGAACTATTACGATACTTACCCTGATGAAGATGGTCATTTTGGCACGTATGGTGGGCGCTTCGTAGGTGAAACATTAATGGAAGCTATTTATGCACTTGAAGAGGCATATAATCGCTATAAAGATGATCCTGAGTTTCAAGCTGAAATGGATAAGGATTTAGCTGATTTTGTCGGTCGACCATCACCACTCTATCATGCCGAAAACTGGAGTAAGAAATTAGGCGGCGCTCAGATTTATCTTAAACGTGAAGACCTTAATCACACTGGTGCTCACAAAGTAAATAATACTATCGGCCAAGCTTTACTTGCTAAACGCATGGGGAAAACACGTATTATTGCTGAAACGGGTGCAGGTCAACACGGTGTTGCAACAGCAACAGTAGCAGCTCGTTTAGGTATTGAATGTGTCGTTTATATGGGGGCAGAAGACGTTCAACGTCAAGCTCAGAACGTATATAGAATGAAACTTTTAGGCGCGGAAGTGATTCCTGTTGAATCAGGGTCTCGTACTTTAAAAGATGCCTTAAATGAAGCTTTACGCGACTGGGTGACCAATGTTGATGATACTTTCTATATCATTGGAACAGTTGCTGGCCCTCACCCATATCCAGAAATGGTACGCGACTTCCAAACGATAATTGGTCGTGAAGCACGTAGTCAAATCTTAAAGGCAGCAGGAAAGTTACCCGATGCATTAATTGCATGTATTGGTGGTGGCTCAAATGCGATAGGCCTATTTCACCCATTTATTGGTGATAAAAGTGTTGAGATGTATGGCGTCGAAGGTGGTGGTGAAGGTATTGAAACAGGTAAACATGCAGCACCATTATGCGCGGGTAGTCCAGGTGTTTTACATGGAAATCGAACCTATTTAATGCAAGATGAAAATGGTCAGATCATTGAAACACATTCAATTTCAGCAGGTTTAGATTACCCCGGTGTCGGCCCAGAGCATGCATTATTAAAAGATTTAGATCGTGCAAAATATGTAGCGGTAACAGATGATGAAGCGCTACAAGCTTTTCATGATCTGACTCGAATTGAAGGTATTATCCCAGCATTAGAATCGAGCCATGCACTTGCCTATGCAACAAAGCTGGCTCCAACAATGTCTTCAGACCAGATATTATTAGTAAATTTATCAGGTCGTGGTGATAAAGATATGCATACAGTAGCAGCCTTGGCTGGTTTAAGTTTCTAAAGGATTGAACGTGAGTCGAATTAAAGAATGTTTTGCTAAATTAAAGGCTGATGGTCAAACGGCATTAATTACTTATATTACAGCAGGGGACCCAGAGCCTTGGGTAACCGTGCCTATACTTCATGCCTTGGTTGATGCAGGTGCTGATATTTTAGAGCTAGGAATTCCTTTTTCTGATCCAATGTCTGATGGCCCTGTTATTCAAAAAGCCTGTGAACGAGCATTGAAGAATGATGTGTCTATCCACAACGTCTTTGATATGGTGCGCCAGTTTAGAGAAAAAAATACAGAAACTCCGATTGTATTAATGGGCTATGCTAATCCATTAGAAGCAATAGGTTATGAAAGCTTTGCACAAAAAGCACAAGATGCAGGTGTTGATGGTGTATTAACTGTTGATATTCCACCAGAAGAATCAGTAGATTTTTTAAGCATCATGGATAGGCATGAAATTGATACTATTTTCTTAGTCGCACCGACAACATCACCAGAGCGGATGGCTAAAATAGCTCAATCTGCACGCGGCTTTATATATTATGTTTCAATTAAAGGCGTGACTGGTACAGCGGCATTAGATGTGACCGAAGTGGCTGAAAAGGTAGGAATATTGAAAACATGTACTGATTTACCAGTAGGTGTTGGCTTTGGTATTCGTGATGGAAAATCGGCTGCAGCAGTATCTCAAGTTTCTGATGCTGTTGTCGTAGGGAGTACTCTGGTACGCTGTATTGAAGAACATGCAGAAAGACCTGAAGAATTGCCTGCCGCTTTAGCTGGCTTATTGGCTGAAATGCGCCATGCTATCAATGCACAAGATATGACCAAATAAAAATAGGTGACAAATATGAGTTGGTTTGAAAAATTAATACCATCAAAAATCCGCACAACAGTACGTAACCGTAGTGTTCCTGAAGGCGTTTGGTGTAAATGTCCTGCCTGCGATAGTGTGCTGTATCGAGCAGAGCTAGAACGTAATCAACACGTTTGTCCCAAATGCGATCACCATCAGCGGATCAATGCGCGTACACGCCTTGAAAGCTTTTTAGATGAAGGTGAACGCGAAGAAATTGCTAAAGATGTTAAACCTGTTGATGCTTTAAAATTTAAAGATAGCAAAAAGTATAAAGACCGAATTCATCAGGCTCAAAAAAATACCGGTGAAAATGATGCCTTATTAGCAATGAGGGGCTCGATAAACGACATCCCTGTAGTTGCGGTATCGTTTGATTTTAGCTTCATGGGTGGCTCAATGGGAGCGGTGGTAGGTGAAAAGTTTGTTCGAGCTGCACGAGTTGCTTTAGAGCATAACTTACCCCTAGTGTGTTTCTCCGCAAGTGGTGGAGCGAGAATGCAAGAAGGCTTGTTTTCTTTAATGCAAATGTCGAAAACAAGCACAATCCTAGCTCAACTTAGTAAGGCGGGAGTTCCTTTTATTTCCGTGCTTACCGATCCAACAATGGGTGGTGTTTCTGCGAGTCTAGCAATGTTAGGTGATATTAATATTGCTGAGCCAAAAGCGTTAATTGGTTTTGCTGGCCCGCGCGTGATTGAGCAGACGGTTCGAGAAGTATTGCCAGAAGGTTTTCAACGCAGTGAGTTTCTTGTGGAGCATGGCGCTGTTGATATGATTGTTGATCGTCGAGATATGCGAGATCGGGTCGCAAACTTAGTATCAATGTTACAAAAACGTCCAGCAGCTTGAAACTAAGCTGATGCGTTTTAATACCCTGCCTGAATGGTTACAGTGGCAGGAGACATTACATTTTACTGAAGTTGATCCAGGGCTTGAGCGAATAGGGCATGTTTGGCAAGCTTTAGGCGGACATTCAACCTTACCTTTTACGGTTATTACTGTTGCGGGTACGAATGGCAAAGGATCATCCGTTGCTATGCTGGAATCTATTCTACGGACAGCTGGCTATAAAACGGGTACCTATACATCACCTCATATACTTAAATATAACGAGCGGATTTGTATCAATGGTCAAGAAGCAAGTGATCTCGAACTGTGTCAAACATTCGATAAAATTGATAAAGCAAGAGAAGAGACTTCGTTAACCTATTTTGAGTTTGCCACATTAGCTGCTGTTGAACTGTTTCGCCAATCTCAGATTGATATTGCCATTCTTGAAGTAGGAATGGGAGGGCGATTAGATGCGGTTAATTGCTTTGATACTGACATCGCTCTCATCACGCCGATCAGTCTGGATCATACTAATTGGCTGGGCAACGATAGAGAGTTAATAGGTAAAGAAAAAGCAGGTATTATTCGAGCGAATAAACCCGTTGTGTTATCTGAAATGTCGCCTCCACAGAGCATTATTGAACATGCCATGGTATTAAATTCGCCATTGCATAAAGCGGGTATAGATTTTAGAGTGAAAAAATCTGCGACCAACTGGAGCTGGATGGGTAATCACACCACTCTGACCGAGCTCGATTTTCCTGCGTTAGAAGGTGAGTATCAATTACAAAATGCAGCAGCCGTTGTACAAGTAATTAATTTGTTAGTTGAACATGATTTCTCAGTGTCTAAACAACAGATTCAACTAGGCTTAAGCAATGTCAGCTTATCAGGTCGATTTCAAAGACTAAGCGGTGATGTTGAACAGATATTAGATGTGACTCATAACGAACAAGGTGCACAGAATTTAGCTAAGTTATTAGCTGAGAGTCCTTGCAGTGGTGAGACTTATGCTGTGCTAGGGATGTTAAATGATAAAAATGCAGTTGCGCTGTCAGCACTATTGAAATCAGCCATTACACACTGGTTCGTAGGCAGTCTTTCTGGTAGTAGAGGGATGACTTCAGCACAACTGGCCGAACAACTTACATCGCATATAAATGTGAATAAAATAGAACAAGCTGACTCTATTGAGTTGGCGTTACAACAGGCTAATAAAAAAGCAGTAAAAGGTGATCGTATACTCGCCTTTGGTTCTTTTCATACAGTAGAAGAAGTGATAAGAGCTAATCAGAGCCAGAGCAGCCTAAATGAGAATAAATATGAATAAGAAAAGAAGCAATATTGTTTCAATACAAGGAAATATTATGAATAGCACTAAACCACTTATATCAACAGTCATCGCCGTAGTATTTGTTCTGATCGCGATGAATTCCTATATCACTGTTAAAGCAGGGCATAATAAAGTGGCTACTTTATTTGGTAATGTGCAGGATGTTGCTTATGGTGAAGGTTTCCATATCGTCAATCCTTTACTTGCATTTACGGTATTTGATTTGCGTCAACTAACGTATACATGGGATAAAGTTCAGGTGCCATCGCAAGACAAATTGAAAACATCGATGGATATATCGGTTACTTTTCGTTTAGATGGTGCACGTACACCGACAACATTACAAGAAACAGGGCGACTAGAAGATGTTGTTTCTAAGCATATCACGCCTAAAGTTCGATCTTTATTACGTGAAGCTGGTAAAACGGTTGCTCAATCTCAAGATTTTTACCTCGACTCGGTTCAGCAACATCTACAGGTTTATATGGAAGATGGATTAAGAACTTACCTTGATGAAAAAGGTGTCATTGTTGAGGCCGTGCTATTTCGCGATATAACGTTGCCACAAGTTGTTACCAGTGCCGTTATTCAAACAAAGGAACGCCAAGAGCAATTAGAGCGAGAGAAAGCACAATTAAAGATTGTTGAGCAACAAGCGCAACAACAAGTTAAGCAAGCTGAAGCGAGAGAGCAAGCAGCTATCTCTGATGCGAATGCTAAAAGAACGCAGGCAGATGCTGAAGCGTATAGAATTTTGAAAGAAGCAAAAGCACAAGCGAATGCTAATGATGTCTTAGCCAAATCGATTACCCCAGAGCTAATCAAATATAACAGCGTACATCGTTGGAATGGTCAGTACCCACAAACATTATTATCGGGTGATACCGGTGGCGTGATTTTAGCCTTACCTGAAATGAAATAGTACCTTCATTATTTAACAAATTTAACATTGAGACTAATACATGTCGGAACAGATTCATCAAGTTGCAATAATCGGCGGTGGTGTATGCGGTACAGCATTACTTTATTTATTATCTGAATATAGTGATATTGATGATATCGTTTTAATTGAAAAATATGATGCGATTGCTACGGTTAACTCTCATGGACGTAATAATAGTCAAACCCTGCACTGTGGTGACATTGAAACCAATTACACCATAGAAAAGGCCAGCACGGTAAAGGCTGCGGCTGAAATGGTTGTGAACTATACTGAATTACTCGAAAACCGTGATGACATTATTTTTAAATATCCTAAAATGGTCATAGCTGTTGGTGAGGAAGAGTGCCAACGCTTACGCGAACGCTTTAAAGTATTTAAACAACGCTTCACCAGCATGCAATTATTAGAAAAAGAAGATATTGCAAAAGTTGAACCGAATGTTGTCATGATCAATGGTGAGTTACGCCCTGAACCTTGTATTGCTCTAGCGGTGCTGGATGAATATAGTGCTGTTGATTTTAATAAGCTAGCGGAGTCTTTTGCTACGCAAGCATTAGCAACAGATAAGGTGATTGAGTTAAAGTTAAACTCTCATGTTGAAGAGATACAGCATAAAGATGGCGTGTTTCATATCAATATGCAAGATCATAGTATTAAAGCAAAATTTGTCGTCGTTTCTGCAGGTGGACATAGTTTGTTATTAGCTCAGCAAATGGGACATGGATTAGAGTTTTCATGTTTGCCTGTTGCGGGTAGCTTCTATTTCACGCCTAAAGTGCTTAATGGCAAAGTGTATACGGTACAAAACGATAAACTGCCTTTTGCTGCCGTCCATGGTGATCCTGATGTGCTCATAGAAGGGAAAACACGTTTTGGGCCAACAGCATTGTTATTACCACTATTAGAACGCTATAACCTGAGTACTTTCACGGAATTTTTACGCGTATTACGATTAGACTCAAAGGTACTTAAAGTCTTTTGGGACTTGTTCAAAGTAAGTGATATTCGTAACTATATTTTGAAAAACTTTTTGTTTGAAGTGCCCGGTCTTCGTCGTTGGTTATTTTTAAAAGATGCCCAAAAAATAGTGCCCTCTTTGCAATTGAAAGACATTGAGTTTGCCAAGGGCTTTGGTGGTGTTAGACCTCAGTTAATTGATAAGAAAAATTCAGTATTGATGTTGGGTGAAGCAAAAATAAATCCGGGTAATGGCATTATTTTTAATATGACCCCCTCACCTGGAGCCAGTAGTTGCCTAGTGAATGCTGAACAAGATTTACGTTTAATTGCTAAACACTTAAGTGCAACGATTCATGAAGATAGATTACGAGTACTTCTACACAAGTAATTGGCGTAAATATTGCTCTTAAACTGTAATTATCATTAACTATTTAGTAAAACTGAGCTTAATGCTTTGTTTGAAATGGCTTTAGAGGAATGCACTATGGCGCTCAACCATGTAGCGAATAACGGCAATAACGGCAAGTTTGATCAAAATCGGCAAATATTTACTTTTTTTGTTGAAGATATGATGTTTGGACTTGATGTTGAAAATGTGTTGATGTTAGGTCAGGATGTAAATGATATCCAACGACTACCTGTAGAAGAGCGCGGCTTTTGTGGCGTCACAAAGTTTCAGGGAACCGTTGTACCCGTATTAGATTTTGCTCACCGACTTGGTATTCCATCAGGAATAGACAGTAAGTCTGGAATATTAGAAATCTTAAAACAACGTGAACAAGATCATCTGGAGTGGATTAATGCCTTAGAAAATAGCATTAAAACAGGTGCCGCTTTTACTAAAGCGACTGCTCCTAATGAATGTGCATTTGGTCAATGGTATAACCAGTTTGATACGCGAGATGAAACGTTAAAAGAACTCTTATTAGCCTTCGCAGAACCCCATAATATGATCCACGCCTTAGCGGAAGAACTGCTCAATTTACGTGATATAGGCAAGGAAGAGGAAGCTGTGGAAAGATTAGCTCACGCTAGAGCAACAACATTGCGTCGTTTACGGGGTTTATTCAACCGAGCTCGTGACCAAATAAGTAGTGGAATGCGTCAGGTATTATTATTTGTCACACTTGATGGTAAAACACCGCGTTATGCCTTAATGATTGATGAAATTAATGATGTAATTAACTATACGCCAGCAGACTTTCAATCTAGTCGAAGTGGCGCTATGGGACTGATAAATCAAATCGAAAATGTGATTGATGGGATTTATACACGTAAAGATCAGATTGATTGTTTGTATTTTGATATTAACAAAATGACAGATATTCATGAAATAATGAAAAAAGTAAGTTAATTGAACCGTATTAACCTAATAATTAGCCACCGAGAAGGTGGCTTTTTTATGAATAGAATTAGATAAAATCCCCACTTATGAAATCTTCTCCTTATATTACCTATGCTGGCATGGAGCATCTTAAAGCTGAATTGACTGAAATCTGGAGTAAACGTCGTCAGGTTGTCATTGCTTTATCTGCTGCGGCAGCTGAGGGGGATAGATCTGAGAATGCGGAGTATATTTATCGTAAAAAAGAACTAAGAGGTCTCGATAGACGGATTTCATATTTACAGCGACGCATGCCAGATTTGCAAGTTGTTGCCGCAAAGCCTGCCGAGAGTGAAAAAGTGTTTTTTGCAGCCTGGATCATGTTAGAAAGTGAGGGTGACGACGATGTTGAATATCGAATTGTCGGGCCTGATGAAATTGACCAGCAAAAAGGTAATATCAGCTTAGACTCTCCACTTGCACAGGCTTTATTGGGTAAAGAAGTAGATGATGAAGTAACAATTCATGTACAAAATGGCCAAAAAACCTATGCGATATTAGGTATTAGGTATTAGGTATTAGGTATTAGGCCAAAGAGATCTGATTATGAATACATTGAATCAATATCTGATTGATGCAGGTCTATCACCTTAGCCCGTTTTACTTTCATCGTCGGTGTCATCAGGTCATTCTCTACATTCCAGTCTTCTAGAGTCAGTGCGACACGTCGTACCCGTGCATAAGCAGGGCAGTTATGTAAGAGTTGGCGAATACGTTGAAGGATATCCTTATGTAAGGACTTATCATGCAGACTGTCATGATTAAAGCCATCCAGATTATGTTCCTTGGCTAAACTAAACCAGAGATCAGAGTTGAGAACTAATAGAGCAGAAAGGTAGGACTCACCTTCCCCTAGAACCAATACCTGTTCAAACAGATCATCCATTAAGATCGCTGACTCAATGTCACTAGGTGAGACTTTTTCGCCATTACTTAATACTAGAATATCTTTAATACGCCCAGTGATATAAATATAACCTTCATCACTAATACGCGCTTGATCACCTGTATGTAGCCATCCTTGAGCATCAATTGTATGTGCCGTAGCTTTATGATTATTCCAATAACCGAGCATATTACCAGGCCCACGGGCTAGAAGTTCATCATTATCACCAATCATGACAGCTACACCAGGTATAGCTCTACCCACACTGCTAGGATCATTAAAATCTGGTGCGTTAACACTGATAACGGGGCTTGTTTCTGTTAAACCATAGCCTTGTAATAAACACAGATCAAGGCCGATAAATAATTTAGATATTTGTGGAGAAAGGGCGGCACCACCACTTACGATAATGCGAATATTGCCTCCCATTCGTTGTTGGACTTTAGCAGCGACTAATTTTTCTAGTAGAGGCCACAATAGAAAACTTGGTCTCCAGCCACATCGACCCTGCTGGTGTTGGAATCGAGCCCAGCCCATTGCAACGGTGATTTTAAACAGGGTTCTCGCCACAATAGACTTAGCAGCTAATTGCTTCTGTAGACGGTTGTATATACGTTCAAAAATACGAGGTACAGCAATCATGATGGTAGGTTTAAGTATTGCCATATCCTCTGCGAGCTGGGGAATGCTTCGGGCATAGGCTACAGTGGCTCCAGCCATCATAGGTAAATAATAACCTGCTGTGCGTTCTAAAGTATGAGATAGAGGTAAAAAGGATAGAAAGATATCACTGCGTAGAATACTAAAGTACTGTAACGCGCCTGATGCAACAGAAAGCATATTATGATGGCTTAGCATTACCCCTTTAGGTCGGCCTGTCGTACCTGAGGTATAAATAATTGACGCTAATTGATGAGGATCTGCATTCCATTCATGCATTTCGCCCCAGCTATCAGGTAGCCACTGCTCCATATAGTGTGCTGGCTCACTTAGGCTGTCATGATGTGTCTTTTTAATAATGACTTTTTGTAAATGGTGCTCAGTTGTTAGTGAGGGTGCTAAGCGCTTCCATTGCCCTGCATTTTGTAAAAAGAGTAACTTCACATCGGCATCCTGCAGAATATAAGCTACATTATCAGGTTGGTCATCGGGATATAAAGGTACAACGACTAAACCTAATCCCATTGCTGCTTGGTCAAAAATAACCCATTCTTTACAATTCTTGAGGTTGATTGCAACACGATCACCCGGAGCAAGGTTCTCTTTTGACAAGGCATCTTGCCAACGGGCAATATGCGAAGCTGTTTCTTCCCATGTAATGTCATACCAAGATTTATCAGTAGTAGAGAAGCTTCTATAAGCTCTGTCCTTAGGACTACGTTTAAGACGTTGCTGAAATAAACCGTATAAAGTACGAGCCTGTTCTATAGGGATAATATCTACTTGTTCAGTAGCCATGCGAGTTCCCTTTGCATTCACTATATTTTATTGGAAAATCCAACGCATTTGCACTGCTACTATATCAACACTGGCTTCATAATCACCAGATAATGTATAACTGCTAGAGACAGTGTCATGATTACTTTCTTCATCAAGAGAGGGATCGCTGATGAATAGGTGAGTATAACCAGCATCAATCATAATATTATCTGAGTATTTATAACTTGCGCCCAGTGCAAGCCATTTGCGATCTTCGCCGGCTATACGAGCTGTTCTATACTCATCAGAGGTAGGACTTTCATCATATGCAACACCTGCACGGAACACCCATGCAGTATTGTGCGTATAGGTTAAACCTAATCCATAACGCATATTATCATCCCATTTTTCAGGTGTAACACTATTTAATTTATTGGCTGAATCGGGTGAAGAAATAGCTAATTCCTCAAAGCGACTCCAACGAGTCCAAGACACATCGGCCATCACTGCCCATTGTTCATTCACTTGATGATGGAGAGCGAAAGAAGCTGATTCAGGCAAATCGACATTACCTGAGATTGAAGCATTAGTTAGCTTAGCACCCGTGGCAACAGCCTGAATTAGAGCATCATTAGGGACGCTAAATTTACCTTCCCCAGTTAGATGATGTGATATTTTAGAGCGGTAGGCTAAAGCAAGTCGAGTGGCATCTGTTGCTTGGTAAATGAGGCCAAGATTATATCCCCAGCTCCAATCGTCAGCCGTTATTTTTACTTTGCCATCATGTTGTTGAGGTTGAGAACACCCACCCCCAGCGCCTAGCGCAAGAAGACAGGCAGCACCAAAATCAACAGCCTTAGTGAGTTCTAAGTCTATATATTGTAAATTGAGGCCAAAACCCAGTGAGAGTTTGTCATTGGCTTTAAATGCGAAGGACGGATTAAAGTTCATCGTGAGTAAGTCAGACTTAATGGCATGGTAACGTCCAACCCAATCATCATCATACTCAGAGACAAGACCAAAAGGGGCGTTAATTCCGATCCCTGCGACCATCGAGTCATTTAATCTATGAGCGTAATAAAAATTCGGCACAACGCCAAAGGTTCCACCATCATCATCCTTACCAGAAATAGCTCCGCCTAAACCACCGAATGCAGAGGGCATCGTTGAGCCATTATTATCAAAGTCGCTGCGGACCTTAATTAAATGAACGCCTGCGGCTAATTCTGAGTTGGATAGATATGTTAAGCCCGCGGGATTAAAGAAAATAGTGCTGGCATCATCGGCAACAGCTGCACTACCCGAGAAAGCGCGGCCTAAGCCAGTCACACTTTGCTCAATAATGGCATACCCTGCTGCATAACTTAGTGAACTTAATGTCGATGCCATGACAAAGGCACCTAGTCTGAGTGTTTTATTATAAGCCATTACTTCAGTCCCTGATTTTATGATGAAATACTAATGAAAACTGAAAGTTAGCGCATTAATCTAGAATTTGCAACATTTGTTAATGCTTATTTTCGTTTAAACAATAAATCCCATACGCCATGACCTAAACGTTGACCTCGTTGTTCGAACTTTGTCAGAGGACGATAATCCGGTCTAGGAATATAAGTAGAGTCATCAGCACAGTTAATAAAATCAGAATTTTGAGAGACATCATCTAACATTTGTTCAGCATAATGTTGCCAGTCAGTTGCCATGTGTAAGTGGCCGCCAGACTTTATCTTTTGACTTAAAAGTTGGACAAAGTCAGCTTGAATGATCCGACGCTTATGATGGCGTTTTTTATGCCATGGATCGGGGAAATAAAGTTGTAAACGATCGAGTGCGTTATCAGTTATGCGGTGTTTAAGTAACTCCACGGCATCAGTGCAAGCAACACGCAGGTTCGTCAGTTGTTTTTCTTCAATCAATTTAAGTAAGTGTCCCACACCTGGGCGATGAACCTCAACACCGATGAAATTCGTATCAGCTTGTTTTTCAGCCATTTCAGCGAGAGATGCGCCATTACCAAATCCTATTTCTAAGACAATGGGTGCTTTTTGCTCAAATAAGCTGTCCAAGTTAAGCGTGTCGTCACCTTCCTCGATTCCATATTGTGGCCATAGGTGTTCAAGTGCTTGTTGTTGGCCAGGTGTCAGTCTGCCTTCGCGGCGCACGAAACTACGTATAGTTCGGAGTGGTTTGCCTTCAATCATTTAAAATCATTATCCAAATTAATGTTGTTATTAACGATGTATCGTAGAATAGTTAACAACGATCATACATGAAGCTTGAGAGGAGTTTTACATGTCATCATGCTGTAAACCACCAGAACCCGAACAAACGCCTACTTGTTGTAGCAATGAAACAAGAAAAAAATCTCGGCCTGACCCCTTATTGTGGTCGACTTTAATACTTGTCTCAGTGGCCTATTTACTGGATGTATTTGTGGCTGATAGCATCGTTCAGTGGCGCTCTTTATCAAGCATGACAGAAGCGACTCGGCATCTGATGGACAGTATGTGGATAGGCTTAGCTCTGGGCATGTTTTTTGTTGGAGTATTAGGCCGAGTTCCACGTGAGTTTGTTACCTCATTATTAGGAAAAGGAGATAGCTTTCTTGGTATTGTGCGGGCGACTTTTGCGGGTGTATTTCTCGATTTATGTAGCCACGGTATATTATTGGTTGCCATGCGTTTATATCAGCGCGGTGCAAGCTTAGGGCAAGTGATGGCCTTTCTCATCGCCAGTCCGTGGAACTCATTATCATTAACAGTAATATTAATCGCCTTAATCGGCTGGCAGTGGACGCTATTATTTATTGCTTGTTCGATGCTAATAGGGATCCTAAGTGGCTTAGTGTTTAATACATTGGTAAGTCGCAATGTTTTAGCAGCCAACCCTAACACCATTGAACTAAAGAACTTCAAGGCATGGCCTGAAGCGAAAAAACGGTTGTCAGCTACACAATTTACTGTCCACTGGTGGACATCAATGCTCTGGGAAGGCTTGAAAGACTCTCGTATGATCGTGCGTTGGTTATTATTGGGGGTGTTACTGGCGGCAGCAATTCGAACCTTTGTTCCCATTGATAGTTTTCAGACCTATTTTGGAGCCACATTGGCCGGTCTCGGCATGACTTTAGTTGTCGCGACAATTTTAGAAATATGTTCTGAAGGTTCAACACCCATTGCAGCTGATTTAGTTGTGCGAGCTCAAGCTCCCGGAAATGGCTTTGCATTTTTGATGACGGGAGTTGCGACAGATTACACTGAAATAATGTCATTACGCGAAACAACAGGCTCATGGAAAATCGCCTTGTTTCTGCCCTTAATCACTGTTCCACAAGTAGTTTTATTATCGTGGATAATGAATGTTGTTGGCGGCTAAACTGAATACCGTGCGAAAAAAGGCTATTCGAGGTAGAATATGAGATCAACTCGAAAAACTTAATGATTAGTCTTGGTTTAATTTTGGGGCTAAAGAAATAACATGAACTTTGTCGCACGTATTAAACAAAGCATTAGATAGAGAAGGTAATTATGGTTCATCCAGTATTAGAAGCAGTCACTAACGATATAGTTAAACGAAGCAAAGTAACGCGTAAAACCTATTTGGCGCGTGTTGATGCTGCTGTTTCAGAAGGTCCTCACCGAGCTCAATTAGCCTGTGGTAATTTAGTTCATGGTTTTGCTGCGTGTGCTGCAAATGAGAAAGCCGATTTAGCAGGCGATGTGAAAGCGAATATCGGTATTATTTCTGCCTACAATGACATGTTGTCAGCGCATCAACCTTATGTCGATTACCCCGAAGTTATCAAAAAAGCAGCAGTTAAAGCTGGTGGTATTGCTCAATTTGCTGGTGGTGTTCCCGCTATGTGTGATGGCGTAACACAAGGCCAACCAGGCATGGAACTATCATTATTTAGTCGTGATGTTATTGCTATGTCAGCGGCTATTGGTTTAAGCCATAATATGTTTGATGGCGCATTGTTTCTTGGTATTTGTGACAAAATTGTACCGGGGCTATTAATTTCAGCATTAAGCTTTGGTCATTTACCGGCAGTCTTTGTACCCGGCGGTCCAATGCCAAGCGGTTTACCTAATAAAGAAAAAGTTCGTATCCGCCAATTATATGCAGAAGGAAAAGTCGGTCGTGACGCACTTCTGAAAGCGGAGTCTGATTCCTACCATAGTGCTGGAACATGTACTTTCTACGGCACAGCAAACAGTAATCAAATGATGGTCGAAATGATGGGGCTGCATTTACCGGGTAGTTCATTTATCAATCCTGGCACGCCTTTACGTGAAGCGTTAACCCAGAATGCGACTGAGCAAGTATTAAAATATACTGCCATGGGAGATGATTTCCGTCCGTTTGGTTATATGATTGACGAAAAAGCAATTGTAAATGCCATCGTTGGTTTAATGGCAACAGGTGGTTCAACTAATCACACCATGCATTTAATCGCTATTGCACGTGCAGCGGGCATTATCATTAACTGGGATGATTTCGATAAGATCACTAAGATTATTCCATTATTGACACGTATTTATCCAAATGGTGATGCTGATATTAATCACTTCCAAGCAGCTGGTGGTATGGGTGTGTTGATTGGTGAATTATTGAAACATGGCTTAATGCATGAAGATATTATGACTGTTGCACCTACACGTGGAATGAATAGTTATACGCAAGAGCCTAAGATTGTTGAAGATGAATTAATTTGGGAAGAAGGTCCTGGTAATTCATTAGATGACCAAGTAATCGGCACCATTAAAAAACCATTCTCAACAACAGGTGGCTTGCATCTAATTCACGGTAATTTAGGTCGAGGCATGTCGAAAATTTCTGCGGTAGCAGAAGAGCATCAAGTTGTGGAAGCACCAGCGATGGTCTTTGATGATCAAGATGATGTTGTTGCTGCATTTAAACGCGGTGAAATGGAAAAAGATCTTATTGTAGTGCTGCGCTTCCAAGGACCGAAAGCGAATGGTATGCCTGAATTACATAAACTTACGCCGCTATTAGGTTCATTACAAGATAAAGGCTTCAAGGTCGCTATTGTAACTGATGGTCGAATGTCAGGTGCATCGGGTAAAGTCCCATCAGCTATTCATATGTGTCCTGAATGTGAAGAAGGTGGACCATTAACGCGTGTTCGTACTGGCGATATGATTTACCTGAATACACAAACAGGTCGACTCAATATCCAAGTAGATAATGATACATTTGAAAAGCGTACATCATGTATTAAAGGTAGTACCGATCACCACTACGGAATGGGTAGAGAGTTATTTGATAGTTTCCGCAGAGGTGTTTCATCTGCAGAGACGGGTGCTATCAACATGTTTAACAATGATCCAATTAACTAAATTCAATCGTATTAAATTAAATTTCGGAAACTAAAATATAATGAGTAAAACAATTAAAGAGATCATGAGTTCATCAGCAATTGTCCCAGTAATGGTGATTAATAATGTTGAACATGCAGTTCCATTAGCAAAAGCTTTGGTTAAAGGTGGTATTACTGTTTTAGAAATCACTTTACGTACAGAAGCGGCTTTAGAATCAATTACACGTATTAAAGCTGAAGTGCCTGATGCTATCGTTGGTGCAGGTACAATCATTAATATTGATACATTGAACAAAGCAATTGCAGCCGGTGCTGAATTTATCGTTAGCCCTGGAACAACAGATGCAATGATTGATGCTGCTATCGCAACAGGTGTTCCTTTATTACCTGGTGTGGCTAACCCGAGTGAAGCAATGCGTTTGCTTGAGAAAGGCATTACTGAAATGAAATTCTTCCCAGCTGAAGCTGCTGGTGGTATTCCAATGTTGAAATCAATTGGTGCGCCGATCCCACAAATCACATTCTGCCCAACAGGTGGAATTAATCAAAAGAATGTAAATGACTATTACAAACTTTCAAATGTAGCATGTGTAGGTGGTTCATGGATGTGTGCTGCTAACCTTGTTGATGATGAAAATTGGGACGAGATTACTCGTTTATCTGCTGAAGCGATTAAATTAGCAACAGCATAAATAAAATCTAGCAGCGGTTTTCTAACTGCGATAGAGTGACTAGCAACAAAGTCAAAAAGGCTGAAGAGTGATCTCTTCAGCCTTTTTTTATGCCTGTTTGAAACGATAAAATAAAACTGAATACAAACCTTAACGGCTAGATGAGCTGCCGGCTAATAATTAATTAAAAGCCCTAGTGTTGATGAAAGGTTAATACCTCACGCAGCAACCAATCAGAGATTAACGCTCTGGCACCATTCATCACCGTATCGGAATCTGGATGCTGAAGTTCATCAGCAATTTGTTGCGCCGCTTCGAATCCGGTTAAGCCTTGGTTGAGAAGATCGATCAGTCGAGCACTGACAGGGTTGAGCTCCAAGAAAGTAATCTGATCATCGTGATTACGGTAAACCAGTAGATAAACAAGAGAATCACTTGGTTTGTCAGGCAAAAAATCGGGGCCTATCAAATGGACAGGGTAGTGATAGGCAAGTGACCATGCTAGAGGAGAAAGCTGGAGTTTCAGTTCTAAGCAATCATGTTGCTGATCTATAATAACGGCATCACTATCAGCATCTAACACCGTTAAAGCCAATTCAACCCATTCATAATGAGCCAGTTCTTTGATGAAGCTGGGATCATTAGATAGATCGCGCTCATTATCAAGATAGGCTAAAAATTCACGTGATATTTCATGAAATAAAGGTGTTTTACAGTGATGTTTGACCATAAAATCACGGATCATATTATCCCAGTCAGAATCAGTAAATATCTCCCTCAAGACCGGGAAACCATTGGCTATAAAACCCTGAATATTATTATAAAATAACTCCTGATAAATCGTCATTCGCCGTTGTTCGATATGCTCAGGGAGTTCATTATTGGCCGGATCTCTAATCGCATTAGCAAACTGATACTGCGTATCAAACAAGCTTTTAGTCTTAGGCTGTTGCGACATTTTTTTCTTCCTGAGCAGTTTGATAGTGGCGAATTTGATCCACTTCACTGATTAAGGCATCAAGTGTTGGGATATTAAAGTCACGTTCTAATAATGTCGGCATAACACCGTGATGTTGATAACTGCTTTGTAATAACTGCCACACAGGATCATTAATATCGGCACCATGAGTATCGATTTTTAGATCGTCAGCTTCATCATAGTGTCCTGCTATATGGAGATAAGCAATTTTCTCTGTTGGTAGTGACTTAAGGAAGTGCTCAGCATCATAACGATGGTTGATACTGTTAACATAAATATTATTAACATCTAGTAGCAAGTCACAATCTGCTTGCTTCAAAACAGCATTTAGAAAATCAATTTCAGTCATTTCCTGACCGGGTGCAGCGTAATACGATACATTTTCGATAATCAAAGGACGTTGCAGGATTTCTTGCACACGTTTAATGCGACTTGATACATGTTCCACGGCTTCCTCAGTGAACGGTATAGGCATTAAATCGTATAAGTGACCACTATCACTACAATAGCTAAGATGTTCGCTGTAGCAGCGTATATTGTGCTTATCGAGGAATTTTTTAAGACGGATTAAGAAATGTTCATCAAGCGGAGCAGGGCTTCCAATAGATAAGGATAAGCCATGACACAACATCGGGTATTGATCAGTGAAATATTTGAACTTTTTACCTAGACTACCACCAATCTCCATCCAGTTTTCAGGGGCGACTTCCAGAAAATCAGCAGGCTGATGTTCTCGATCTGCAAGTTCATCCATAAAGCTTCGGCGAAGCCCTAATCCAACACCTGATACAGGACATGAAGGGGTATTCATTATCTTTCTCCTAATTAGTTACATCATTATGACGACTAATCAGCTGAAATGTTACATTATTAATTAAATAAAAACGCCCTCAGAATGAAGGCGCTTTCACTAATAAATATTATTTTTCGTTGATAACAAACATCGTACGATCAACGCCGACATTGGCTGTTTTCTTATCAAGAAGATAGACAATAGCTTTGTAATGACCAGGCTGAGTCAATGTTGTTGAACCAGAGAACATGCCAACAGGTCCGGTGAAGTCTAATGTGACTTCGTCTACGATGACATCATTTTGCATAATAATAGCACTGGCCTCATAGTTTTTTGGGTCCCAAGGGCCATCAGGATAAATAGGGCAGCCACATAAAAGTGATGCTTTGGTGTAAATATCGACTTGACCTGTTTCTAATACACGAGTCCAGGCATCAACAATAAAACCCGATAAATTTAAGGTAATGCCATCACCAAGGATATCTTTGCCTGGAATAATCCAACTGGTCATACTGGCTTCTTGTAATGCTTGTCGATACGCATAAGGGCCGATTACTCGAAAGCGCAGTAGGCGAGGACTAGAAAGATCGACTTTAGCTAAAAATCCCGCTGTTTTTTCATCAGTCATCACTTGGCCGCGGCTAATAGGCTCTTTAATAATCGCCTTGGTACTGCCTGTATCACCGTTGATCCAGCCTTGATCTAATATTTCACCTGTTTCAGCATCTTCTACAACTACTTTTACTCCGCCGATACTGGTGCCCATATATTTGGCATCGACAGCTTTTGCTCTCACCATAATACTGGTTTCAATGGCAAAGCTATTTGCACTCAGAAGGAGCCCCGTTGCTGCAATAAATAATAATTTTAATCGTGTCATACTTTAATCTCCAAAGGTGTTAATACTGGTTATGCCGCAGTTTCTGGTGGAATATCACAGCCGGCGCTCCACTCATCAAACCCACCGACTAGTGAATGAACATTGCTAAAGCCGAGTTGACCAAGTGATTGAGTCGCTAAGGCTGAACGTCCTCCCGTTTTACAATAGACCACAATGGCGGCATCTTTATTTTGGAAAGCGGCATGATTACTAATCATGAATTCTAGCAGACCACGCGAAATGTGATGAGCATTAGGTATATGGCCAGTTTCAAATTCAAGTAACTCGCGCACATCAAGGATAAGACTACCATTCTCAATCATTTTATTGGCTTGTTCGACACTGATTTCATTGATGATCGATTTTGCTGCTTGTACTAATTCCATTACTGATTTAGCCATCATTTCGCTCGCTTTTTGTGGTGAAGAGTTTACCGTATTCTATATTAGAATTAACTGATAAACAAAAACAGTTTTATACTAACGCCATCTAAAACTATAGTGTGATTTATGTTTGCTTATATTGTAAGAAGAACTTTGTATGCGTTTCCTATTTTATTGGGGGTTAACGTATTAACCTTTGCTTTATTTTTTCTGGTGAATACACCTGATGATATGGCGCGTATGCACCTCGGCGTCAAACATGTTACCCAAGAATCAATGGATATTTGGAAGCAAGAACGAGGCTACGATAAAGCCCTATTATGGAATGCAGAGAATAGTGGCTTTGATAAAGTGAGTGACACTATCTTCTTTGATAAGTCATTGAGTTTATTTGTTTTAGACTTTGGTCAAGCAGACGATGGTCGTGATATTTCTGCTGATATTCAGACTCGTATGTGGCCAAGTTTAGCTATCGCTATTCCGATCTTTATCGTCGGCCTCTTGGTGAATATCACCTTTGCACTATTAATGGTTTTCTTTCGATCTACCTACGTCGATTTGGGCGGAGTCATTATTTGTGTTGTGATTATGTCGATTTCCAGCTTATTTTATATTATCGGTGGTCAATTCTTAGTGGGTAAACTGATGCAATTAGTGCCAATTTCAGGCTATGGAGAAGGGTTTAATGCGATAAAATTCCTCATCCTGCCGGTATTAATTGGTATCGTCTCGGGTATCGGTGCAGGTTCGCGTTGGTATAGAACATTATTTTTAGAAGAAGTCTCCAAAGATTATGTTCGAACAGCACGGGCCAAGGGGCTGTCAGAGGTGCAAGTGTTGTTCAAACATGTATTAAAAAATGCCATGATTCCCATTCTGACTGGGGCGGTGGTAGTCTTACCGACATTATTTATGGGTAGCCTGATATTAGAATCCTTTTTTGGCATACCCGGCTTAGGCAGTTATACAATTGATGCTATTCAGGCACAAGATTTTGCTATTGTTAGGGCAATGGTATTTTTAGGATCTGTACTGTATATCTTTGGTTTAGTACTAACTGATTTATCTTATACTTTAGTTGATCCACGGGTACGCTTAGATGGTTGAAGATTTACGAAAAAGTGCATTACAGTGTTTGTTAACGTCTGCTCCATTAGAGAAAGTGGCTCAAACTCAAGACTTATATCAACGTTGGCAGGCAGGTGAGGTCACACTGAATAGCAGTGAAATATTTGATGTCCCTGATGTCCCAGGACGACCAGATAAGCCAGAGTTGGTTGCTCCCCATGATTTACCTAGACGACGAAATACTGCAGAAAGTGGTAATGCCAGTTTAATTCATGCGATTACCCATATTGAATTTAATGCTATTAATCTAGCCTGGGACGCGGTTGCACGCTTTAGCAATATGCCCGATCAATTTTATGATGATTGGGCGAGAGTAGCGTTTGAAGAGTCGCAACATTATATTTTATTACGCGATCACTTATTATCACTAGGCTATGACTATGGCGACTTTCCTGCTCATAGTGGCATGTGGGATATGGCGAAGAAAACCCACCATGATGTGTTAATTAGAATGGCATTGGTCCCCCGAGTATTAGAAGCTAGGGGCTTAGATGTTACGCCTAAAATGATGAATAAATTACGTGGCAGTGGCGAACACCGTGCCGTTGAGATATTAGAAATAATATTACGAGAAGAAATAGGCCATGTGAAAATTGGCACACACTGGTTTAATTATCTCTGTGAGCAGCGTGCTGTTGATCCACTGACTACCTTCAAAGATTTATTAGATAATTACTTCTCAGGTCAGCTACGTGGGCCATTTAATGTCGAAGCCCGAAAGTTAGCGGACTTTACTGAGGAAGAAATGGCCTTACTCGAAGGCAAGTAAACTTACTTTTGTTTATCTGTAATAGCTTTTTTGCGTTCGAGCTCTGCTTTTTGGCGGCGAGATTCTTTAGGGTCAGCAATCAGCTTTCTATAGATCTCAATACGGTCTTTATTGCGTAGGCTTGCATTCAGCTTACACATCTTGCCGAAAATTCCGACCTTATCAGCGCCTAAATCTATTTGAGGGTAACTCTCAAGAATAGCAGAGCGTTTAATGGCTTCTTCAACGACAGTATCTTCTGGAACTTCTAAAGACAAGATAACTTGTTCGTTGGGAAGGGCATAAGCCACTTCAACGGTAATTGTTTTAACTGTTTTCATAATACTGAGTTGTTTCCGTAAATATCTTCAGCACGTTGGCAGAATGCTTCCACTAACGATCCTGATATTTGAGTAAAAATAGGGCCAAGTGCCATACTTATAATTCTATTTGAAAATTCAAAATCCATATCTAATTGTATGCGACAACCTTGATTATCACCAATCATGGTAAAGCTCCAATGACCCTCTAAATGTTGAAAGGGGCCATCAATAAGCTGAATATCAATCGACTCCCCCTGCACCAAGGTGTTTTTTGTCGAAAAAACATGGTGAACTCCGCCTTTAGCCAGATCTAATGAAGCTGAAATAACATCATCTGATTTAGAGATGACTTTACTCTCACGGCACCAAGGTAAGAAGCTAGGGTAAGCTTCAACATCATTGACTAAATCAAACATCTGATCTGGGGTGAAGAGCACAAGAGAGCTACGCGTAATAGTTGTCATTAATACTAATTTAACCTAATAAGCCAATGATATTTAAAAAGATAATTGATATTGCCACCGGCGAAACATAACGAACAAGGAATAACCAACTACGATAGACAAAATCTGATTTTATGGCTAATTCGCCACGGCTAGATTTTTGCGACATAATCCAACCGGCAAACAAAGTAACAAACAATCCGCCGAGAGGTAGCATGATATTAGCGGTTAAATAATCGAGTAATTCAAACAATGTCATACCAAATAAAAGCCAGTGACTACCGACATTAAATGAAAAGACAGTTAATAGACCTAATAACCAAACGGCAAAGCCGGCTGTGACACTCGCTCTACGGCGACTAATTTGTTTGTTTTCAACAAGCCATGAAATAGCAGGCTCGATAAGCGAAATAGCAGAACTCCACGCAGCAAAGACTAATAAGACAAAGAATATTCCGCCAAATAGTTGCCCGCCTGCCATATGGCCGAAAGCAATGGGTAATGTTTCAAAAATTAAGCCAGGCCCTGCATTGGTGGATAAATCATTAGCAAAAACAAGCGGGAAGATGGCGAGGCCCGCTAACAAGGCGATCAAGGTATCAGCAAAAGCAATAGCGACCGTCACCTTAGCGATGGATATATCTTTAGGTAAATAAGAACCATAAACCATAATGGCCCCCATACCTAAGCTTAGGGTAAAGAAGGCATGCCCCATTGCAGTTAAAACACCTGCTCTGGTGAGTTTGGAGAAATCAGGGCTAAATAGAAAGTCGACAGCTTGGGTGAAATATTCCCCTGTGTTGGCAGCAAAACCCACTAATAATAGCAACATAACAACCAAAGCAGGCATCAGCACTTTTATCAGCTTCTCTAGGCCATTTTTAATGCCTCGTGCGGCAACAGTCATAGTGATAACCATAAAGACCGTATGCCAAGCGAGTAGGCGCTCAGGATCGTCGGTTAATGATTTATAGATATTTTGAGCTCCATCAGCAGTAACACCTTCAAAAGTGCCACCAAAAGCACGAAAGACATAAGCTAAAGCTTCACCAGCGATAACACTGTAATAAGACAGAATAATAAAGCCGGCAGCCACACCCACCCAAGCAATAAAACGCCAAGCAGGATCACGCCCTTCTTTTTTTGCAATTGATTTTAGCGTATTGACCGTGTTTTGTTTGCCGCTGCGGCCCACCATTATTTCCGCCATCATCACCGGAATACCGATAATCGCGATACAAAGTAGATAAACGAGTACAAATGCACCACCACCATTTTCACCAGCAATATAAGGAAACTTCCAAATATTACCTAAACCGACAGCAGAGCCAGTAGCAACTAAGATAAAGGCCCAACGGGATGACCACACGTCGCGCAGTGATTTTTTTTCTGTGTTCATAGTCAGCTTGAATGTCCCCAAAATAGAGCTTATTGACAGTAATCAGCAAAATGCTAAAGCCATTAATAGAGTTTGCATTATATAATAAGCGAATGGCTACGAAAAAAAACAAAAAAAATACAAACGGCAATAGCAATATTGCTCAAAATCGTCGTGCAAGACATGATTATTTCTTAGAAGACAAGTTTGAGGCAGGGATTGTCCTTGAAGGTTGGGAAGTAAAAAGCTTGCGAGATGGGCGACTGCAATTAAACGAAAGTTATATTTCTCTTGATAGAGGTGAAGCATGGCTGCACGGTGCGCATATCTCAGCACTGTTATCAGCTTCGACTCACATTCATCCTGAACATGTCCGTCGTCGGAAGCTACTCTTAAATAGAGTTGAACTTAACCGCTTAGTGAGTGCAGTCGATCGTAAAGGCTACACCATTGTTCCGGTTGCGATGTACTGGAAAAAAGGGCGGGCAAAGTTAGAAATCGCATTAGCTAAAGGTAAGCAACATCACGACAAACGTGCAGCGTCTAAAGATCAAGATTGGGCGCGTGAGAAAGCGCGGGTCTTCAGAAACAGGTGATTGATAAAGGAGCCTAGCTCCACATTAGAATGATCATTACCCCCTGTATTGATACACGCTTTTATACCTCTAGTATCCTCGCGTGCATAACTGAACAAATAATCACTAGCAGTTACACATTTACACACGGTATAATAGCCGACTGAAAAAACTGTTAATGAATCGTAATTAACAGAACCTTTAGGGGACGACCTGGCTTCGACGTGGGTTACAAAACTTAAGGTGCATGCCGAGTATGTTGGTTCTTCTCGTAAAAAAGACTGACAAAATGATAGTTGCAAACGATAACAACTACGCCCTAGCAGCTTAGGCTTGCTAGCCTCTGACTAAAGCCGTGCTTATGCGTTTAGTATCAGGGGTCGACTCTCATAAGATAAGCTCGACGTATGCTTGGTACTGACAGACTAAAACCTTAACAAGATCGCTATTTGTTTTCCCTGTTTGTCGGGTAGCCTGTAGTTAAATTAATAGACAAAATAAGCATGTAGAGCTGAAAGCGGAGGATTTGCGGACGCGGGTTCGATTCCCGCCGTCTCCACCATATATCCGTCTTATGACGTACCAGAAAGACCTTGGAAGCCCATTTTATATGGGCTTTTTTGTGCCTGTCGTATTTTAATGTCTCATAACGTTCCTTGACAACCTACTACCAATGGGGGCAACATTGGGGAGTACTACTTACTAGGCAAACTAGGTACTCCCCAAAAATGCTCTTAGATAAGAATATACAAGCGTTACAAGCGAATGTTAGGCCAGATGGGACTTATACCGATAAATCCTACAAGGTCAGCTTTGGTAATGGATTATTTCTTTTGGTTAAGCCAAATGGCCGCAAGTATTGGCGGTTCAAGTATCGTTTTTCAGGAAAGGAAAATCAGCTTTCGTTAGGTGTATATCCTGAGATCGGATTAGAATCGGCAATACAGCAACGTGATGAGCAAAGGTTCTTACTAAAAGAGGGCATAAGTCCTTCATTGGCTCGGCAATTAGGGAAAAAAGAAGCCGCCTTATCTGCCATAACTGAGAAAATGAGATCACGATTTTTGTATACCGACACGGGCAATTTAATGATTAAGATCGCTCACCGTGAAATGATACTGACAGCTGATGAAACTCGTGATTTAAAAAAATTCCTTAATAATTATTCTGCTGAGGATGAATAAAGATGCCATTATCAGACGTAAAAATAAAATCACTGAAAGCAGGTATTAAACCTGATGGAACAGTCACCGGTAAGCTTTATCGCGTATTTGATGAAAAAGGCTTATATATTGAGGTTCCTCCTAAAGGAGGTAAACGCTGGCGATTCAAATTCCGCTTTGAAGGAAAGGAAAAAAGGCTATCTCTTGGGGTTTATCCAGATGTAACTTTGAAAGATGCTAGGATAAAACGAGATGATTTTCGTAAGCTAGTCGCTAGTGGTATAGATCCTTCTCACACAAGAAAAGCTGAAAAACAATCAAACAATAATCAAAGTAGTTTCGAATTTGTAGCTCGTGAATGGCACAGTAAATTTAGTGCTAATTGGTCAGAAAGTCACTTAACAAGAACTTTAATAAGATTAGAACAAAATGTATTCCCTTGGCTGGGTACAAATAATATCAATGATATCACTGCACCTGAGTTGTTAACCACCTTACGAAGAGTAGAAAGTAGAGGGGCATTAGAAACCGCTCATAGAGTTAATCAGATTTGTGGTCAGGTGTTTCGCTATGCCATCGCAACGGGACGTGCTGAGCGAGATCCGGCATCCGATTTAAAGGGAGCTTTACCACCAACAAGAGTCAAACATCACGCCTCAATTACTGAACCGGTAAAAGTAGGAGGATTGATGAGAGCTATACAAGACTTTACTGGCACAATAATCACTGCCACAGCTTTGAAACTGTCACCTTTGCTATTTGTTCGACCAGGTGAATTAAGACAAGCTGAATGGTCAGAGATTGATTTAGGTAATGCTGAATGGCGTATACCTGCTGAAAAGATGAAAATGCGAGTTATTCATATTGTACCGCTATCATCACAAGCTATAGCAATATTAAAAGACATACAAGCGCTTACAGGTCGTAATAAGTATGTTTTCCCTAGCAATAGGACAATCACTAGACCAATGAGCAATAACACAATCAATGCTGCTCTAAGGCGGTTAGGTTACACCAACGAAGAAATGACGGCTCACGGCTTTAGAAGTATGGCTTCAACATTACTGAATGAGCAGGGATGGAATAGAGACGCAATAGAACGTCAACTGGCACATGGTGAAAAGGATGGAGTGAGGGCAGCTTATAATTATGCTCAATACCTTCCTGAACGTGTAAAGATGATGCAAGCATGGGCTGATTATTTAGATGGCCTAGCAAATAGTTCTTAAATGTAATAGCGATTAACAATCAATAAAAGAAGCAATAACAATGCAGAAGTAACAAGTTAAACTGAGTTTAGGGTGGCTCCCAGAAAATCTGGAACCTTCACCAGTTGGCTTGATAACTTTATTGAAGAGTTGATATAGAAGGGATAATTTAATGACAAATATTGCACCAGATGAATTGATTGATGCGTTACAACGCCTTAGTGTGGATAATCCCAAGAATGAAACAATTGCTGAAAGTGTTGCTTCTGTCTTTGAGGGTAGAGCAAGAAACCTTTTAACTAACTGGGGGTACGGAATAGACCAATATACCCGTGAAAATGGGTCGCAGGAAGCTATTTCAAGTTTGTGGCTCAACGAAGCAGTGCACATTCAAGGTTGTGGTGACCCTGAACTGGAATGTGCAGGATTAATAATTCGCGAACATGCAGAATTAAAATATCATATGAAGGAAAGTGAAACTGAAAAAGCGACACTATCGATATCTAATATTATCACTGCTGGATTGTTATTTAATGATTGGGATCAGCAAAGAAGGTTAAAGGCTATTCAGTATGAATTAATGTCTAGTAAAGCTGAATTAGCTGTTGAAATAAAAAATAGGCCTGAAGCAGGCGGAAGGCTTCGTCGTAAACGAACTGAGAAAGAAGATAGAATCAAAGCTGTAATAAGAGAAAAAGCCAAGCCAGTAATTGAACGTGGCACTCTTCTGCATCATCTTATTGCTAAGCAAATTTATGATAGCGGAGTAGCCGGTAATTTAGGAGCAAAATTCGTTAGAAATACAGTTAAAACGTTATGTCGCGACATGGGACGAACAGATTTAATTTACGGGTTGCGTGGAGAAAAATAAGGTTACCTTCTACGCTGTAGAAGGTAACCTCTACGTTGATGATGCCTAGATATGGATTTTTTTTTGCCTCAAAGTGAAGTTGTTTTTTTGACACCCCATAAAGAGGCAAGATATGTCAGAGCAAATTTTAAAGCTAGTAGAGTTAAAAAACACCGTTGGTTTAAGTGGTTCAACAATCTATCGCCTTATTTCACAAGGTGACTTTCCAAAACAAATAAAATTATCAGTTCGTAGTTCTGGGTGGCTTAAGTCAGAAGTTGAAGAATGGTTAAAAGGGCGTATTACTGCATCAAGAAATGGTGGAGAGGCTGTGTAGATGAGTATGCCAAACACAACAGCCTCAAGACAACGCAAAACGATATTGAAGTGTTTACAGATTTGTAATGATTTAGTTGGAATGCGAACCTATTTTTAGCCTCTAAAAGTTGAAAGGGAGGAGTGATGTATGGCAAAAAAGAAAAAGCATACTTTACCCTTTGATAATCGTGGTGGAGTACTCATTTTGTCCATGCGGATGATTAAATCTTCTACCTACCAAAGCTTAACTCCACACGCTAAAGTATTATTAACCTTGATGCAGATACACTGGAGGAATGACAAGCTTGTAGACTATGGTGTAAGGGAAGCAGCTAAAAAAATACCTTGTGATCCTAAAACAGTGACCAAGGCATTTAACCAGCTACAAGAACGGTGCTTTATTACCTGTATGGAGTTGTCATTTTTCAGTAGTAGAACACAATCAAAATCACGAATATGGCGTCTTGAATGGCTACCATATAATAACAATCCACCGGTAAATACATGGGAAAACTGGACTAATGAAAATTAACTCTACCGAGGGATATATGACCTCTCTGGCTCCTTCACAGAAGGAAATATCACTTCTCTGGCATGACAAACACAAGTCATAGAGGTCAAATGTCCTACATTGGTATAACAAAAACAATGACTTATAAAATATCCACAGCAGTCGAATATCCCACACACCTACATAACCATAACCTACCTATTTAATTAGCCCACAACTAGCAATAGATAATGGGTGAATTGCAATACAACAATAACCATCACGAGTGAAACAACTGGCATGAATATTATGCTGGTGGAGTTATCGAACTCTCTAAAGGAATTAATTAACTCAATAAAGAGAATTAGTTTTTCGTTATTATAAAAGAAAATAAACTAGAATATAAAACCTGGTCATGAAATTAGTTATAAAAAATATCATTCCTGTTTTCTCGATATAAAATGATACTGAAAGAGGACTTTGATGTACGGGCACCTCAACTCGTAGGATTTTTCTAAATTATAGATATAATCGGAGGGAGAGTAGTATATGGGGAGGGAGGGTGAAATCTCTACATACTGTACTAATCTAGACCGACGTTATATATTTCTGTGCGGCAGCGGGAGTTTAGGAGGGGGGGTACCCAAACTATGAAGGTTACCAATAGTCCTGACCGACGCCTTAGTCAATTTCTTCTAATGGCAAAACTAGGGTAGGGGGCCATGTTATTGTGAATTATAGATAAATATGGAGGTTTAGTAATGTGTAAATACTCATACTTAATCTGGCCGCATCCGAGTGTGGATTCAACCGGTCAATGCAACACAAGCATTAAATCTTTGTACTGGTGTTTAATAGTCTAGTGTCTTTCTAGGTCTTTCATTCAGTTGGCGAGCAACTGCACTTAGCTTACTTTGGCTGTGTATCGATAAATCAGTTCTTTTAGGAAAATATTGCCTTAATAAACGATTAGTATTTTTGTTTGAATCTCGTTGCCAAGGGCTACTTGGAACACAAAAGTATACCTGAATGTTTGTTGCTACCGTAAAGTCTTGATGAGCTGATAATTCAGATCCTCTATCCCATGTTAATGATTTGTATAATTCTTTAAGGTAGCTTTTTAGAGTGCTTTATTAATGCAGCGATCACCGTTGCAGTATTTTTATTTTTAAGTTTAGCCAACATCACATAACGAGAGTGTCTCTCCACTAGGGTTGCAATAAACGTATTGTTAGTCCCTTGGATTAAGTCACCTTCCCAGTGATCTGGAATAGCTCTGTCTTCTACTGATGCAGGCCGTTCACTAATTGAGATTGCATTGACGATCTTACCTAGCCCTATATTTTTCAGGCTTGATTGTTTTGAACGACGCATAACACGTTTACTTCTAAGACATTGTTGTAGCTTTTTTAAAGCGCCACGAGTCTGAATAAATAGTGTTCTATAGATAGTTTCATGTGACACGTGATAGTCCTCATCACCTGGATAGCCTCTCTTCAACCATCCCGCTATTTGCTGAGGAGACCATTGCCGCCTAAGCTTTTTAGCAACGATTTGGCTGAGTTGTTCGTTATTAGCAAGTTTACAGCGTTTTGGTCGTTTAGCTCTTTTCCATGCATCTTGCTCAGTCTGCAGGGCTCGATAATGAACATAACCTCCATTACGTTTTATTTCATGACTGATGGTTGAAGGAGAGCGCCCAAGCAGTGCTGCAATTTTTCTCATGGATGATTGAGTCGCAATTTCTCTTGATATTTCTTCGCGTTCCACCTGTGACAAAGCTAATCTTGAGCGACTTCGTTTAACAGGGCGTATCCCACCGGTCTCAGCGAAGATACGTTGTATAGATGAATGATGTCGATCAAATAGACTAGCAATTTGGTGCATCGACTCACCTTTCTTCCAGCGCTCCCACATTAGAGATTTCTGACTTTCTGTGTAATAAATTTGAGGTCTTTGTTTCATCTGCGACACTGATTTTACTTACGTAAATTTTAACGTGTTGCATCGACCGGTTGAATCCACAACCCAAAGCGGACATTGGTTAATTCGTGAAAAGTTTGAAATACATCATCTGATACAGTGAGAAAGAGGTATAACTTCATGTACAGCTTTTGTTTGCTGAATACTATTTTAATTACAAACTTAATTGTCAATAAAAATAATTTATTAATAATTAAGTTTAGATACTGTTTAGTGTTGATTAAAGCTATTTAATAATATTGATTACATGTTTTGTTTTAATGTTTTACACTTACATTAAAAACCATAAATATGTAATGGAGTGATTAGTTAAATGGTGAAAAAAGTTTTTGATGAAGGCCATATCAATTTTTTTAACGTAGATTTATGTGGACTGTATAGGTTTAACTCTAAGAAAGATAAACAAGTTTATGGGCTTGAGTTAAGTGATGTTTTTACTCGAATAATGAACTGGGTTGGTACTAGAAATTCTCTTTTAGAGACAACCGCATGGGAGCCAAACTCTAGGGGCAACACTTCTGATTGCTATCTCAAAGATATTTATCAAGATGAAGACACAGGCGATTTCTTTGTTGTTCTTTGGAAGTCGGACCCTAGTAGCAAAAGCGTATTCGGAGCTGATGAAGGTGGAGCTGTTGGTACTGGGAGTGTTTTTAAGCATTCTAATGAGGTTGGAGGAAAGAAGGTTATTTGGGGAAGCCCTTGTTATTATTGGATCTGTCCTTCAAAGGAGACGGTCATGTCAATTAAGTTTAATCACTCTGTTTGTGATGCACAACTCTTTGAAGATTACATATCATCTGTAATTAGAAATAGAGTTCCTCACCCATCAAGGGTTAAAACTCAAACAGATACTCAAACCATAATAACTTTCACTTCTAAGGATAGTGATTCATCATTGTATTTTAGGTTTAAAAAATCATTGATAACAGCGAGTACAACAGTTTTAAAATTAATAGATCTTGCTCCGCATATCACTCATATTATAAAAAGAGAAAGTGTCGTTGTTAGCTCAAATGATGAGAAGTCTGAATGGTTGAAGCTTTTAGGAAAACTTCCTTTGATGCAAGCAAAAGCTAAATCAAAAACTAGGCAGATTGAGGTTAGGGCTGAAGTCAGACCTTCAATATCAGAACTGGAGAAGATAATAGATGAAGCTCAGAAGGATGGAACTACCGATAATTTAGGATTTACTGATGGTAGTCGCACTGTATGGCTTGATAAATATAGACTTAAAGAGTCTATAACGATACCAGATAAAAAGGATGAACTAATTAATGCTGTCGAAATTTCTGAATATATAAATGAGAAAAGAAATAAGATTCTCGAATCCCTCTCTGACAAAGTAATTGATCTCAAAGCAGCTAAAAGTACCAGTGATATAAGGAAATAATTGTGCTAGTAAGGATATTTTTATATGTCAGTTTGTTTATATTATTGTTTGAAGGCTTTTTATATTTAGGAGCGGTTTTTCACTATGGAGAATTTACATCATTTTTTAATGCTTTGTTAGCGGTATCTAGTATGATTTTCACTATAATGGGAATTTGGATTGCCCTAATATATCCTAGTGCCTTACAAAGGATTATGAGCTCTACTATTCAAATCGCTGATTTTTCTGATGATTTGGAGGCAACAAAACGACTTGAAGGACTAGTTGCAAGTGTTTTGAGATCTGCAATAGTTGCAACGGTTATTGTTCTTATATTCTTAGTTAAACCAATATTTATTAACTTTTCATGGGCTCTTTCGAACTCATCTGAACTTATGTCAGCTTTAGTATCTCTAGCAGTTTGTATGACAGTACTACAATTAGAGTCAATATTTCACGTGATTGTGAGCAATGTTAGATTTATCAATGAACTCCATAGTAAACGTGAATCTAGAGAGCAAGATGAGGATACTTAACTGGGGACTCTCGCCGAAGGGGTGTTAAGTGAAAGTGATAAACCATCTTATTAATCTGTCATCGAAAGTGATATTTATATAAGGAGTTGATATTTGAATAGTTAAGTCAAAAATACTTGAAGTTCTGTTAATAACTGTACGGCTGTTAATAAGGTTAAAAGTAATTGAAACTATTTGTGACAGCTCAGGTGTTCCAGTCAGTGTTTTAGTAAGGCACAATTCAAGAGAGTTTTTGAAAAGCTAAGCTCAACTGCTCTTTATCTAAATGAAACTGTTTAAGAATTGTATTTGGCCACCTTTTTTGAACTCGACCTATAGTAATAGAATCTTCCCTTTCCGCAGTGATAAATTCGGACATACATAGAGTTGGGTTCTCCCAAGCCGGCTTACCAATTACTTTCCCAAAATCCCATTCTCGAGCCAAGGAATGACCAATTATTGAACCATGTTGGGTTCGGCTAAGAAATACGGATGAGGCGTAAAGAGTCAGATAAGATATTGATTCTGTAAGCTCTCTGATTGTATGTAAAACAGCAATTTGCAATGGACCCGTGGAGCTTTGATATTCAAACTCATAATCAAACCGAAACACTAGTTCATCATTTTTCCAGACAACATGAAAAGGCAATATTTTATGTTCACGTACTGACATATTATGAATTAAGTCATGACGTAAGCAACTACGATTAAACCTACCATTAACCTCTTTTCCTACCAGTAGATCTTCAAAACCAGGACGTACTTGGGAGTAAGCCCGGAATAAGTACTCTGCACGAATGTCTGATTCTTGTGCTTTACGCAAAGTTCTATACATATGTGAGAGCATATTACAGCTTGGTTCAGAACAATGTTTACCTATAAAACAGGCAAGCCTATCCATGGTTGCACCTGCCTGAAAAATAATACTCTCAAAAATTGAAATAATATCCTCTTGGTCATAAGTAACACTCATTCCAGGATAGAAAGTACCGTTGTCAACATCACTCTGCAGAGTTGGGTGAAGAGTAGGCGCTGCCCCTTTGGGGATAAGGGATAACTCTTCAGCAATAGTTGTAGCTCTCGCTACCTGTGCCAGGAATGCACTCAGCTTACTAAGGCATCCAAATAACTCCTCAAGCTGTTCTAGTTCTGCCATGTTGGCAGTGGACGCTTTGTCTACTGCAGTTTGATGTATTAAAAGGAATTTTCGCAAACCGCTATCTTCAAGGACACCACTATCTGGCCTTGCGTGTAGGGGGAGTTCTCTCCAGTTGAATTCGTTTGCCATTATCTTGCCTAATTTACTTTGCGACCGTGTACCCATAAGGAAAAAGGATTTTGGATTTTTTATCAGCTTCAAAGTCAAAGTTAATAGTTAGCTTTGAACTAGGTATTAACATCTCTTCAGATAGCCTTTTTTCAACGGCTGTCTTACGTAGCCCCTCATATATAACCTCACCATCCTCTTCAAAAAAAGCATAATTTTCGTCTTCTCTGAGTAAGTTGTTCCCCCCAAGAAAAGCGCCTGTAACCATTCTTTCATCATCATCGTTCGCTTTTGTCGCAATATCAATTGAGATATTGCGATCTTTCCCTGGGATAATGTGGAATTTATTTTGATAGGTAGCCAAAATATCTGAAATAAACTTGAATGACTCATCAAACTCTGAATGTTGTTGATACTCAAAAACTCGATTAAACTTTGATATTTTAAAACTATCGCGTAACTCACCTTTTGAATTGAAAAATATTTCGAACAACATCCCATCTAATATTGATTTTCTCAACTCAGGTTTCACATTCAGAGTTCGACTTCTAAAATCAGATATATACTTAGAAACTCCATTAGCACTGCCACAAGCTGCCTGATAAACATTTCTTCCCAAGACGAATGCTGAGTCCTTAGTAGAAGAGTTTATGTCTTCTGCTTTTAATTCTCTTATAGCTGGATTTTGTACATACCATGAATATGATTTCAAATCAGAAATCACGGTATGAAGTGCTAAATCTGCATTCATTTGAAAAAGCTCATCAGCAATTGATTCTTTGCTATAAATTCCAACAGAGGTGACGAGGCTTATGTTAAAGAAAAAATCACCAGCTAAAGAAGTATGTTCCCATGATGTCTGCTTGTTTTTCGTTATAACAGACAGTGAGTTTCTAACCCTCTTAAACATTTCCTCTATCGGAATATCAGGAGAAGAAATGTGCTTAAGCAAAGCTTCTGTGTAACATCCATTTCTACCAACTCCATCACCAGCTACTTCTCCTGGTGATGTGGCATAAGCCACAATTGTACCTTTAGGTGCAAATACAGGAGCCAACCCGCGCTGACTAGAGTTTCTATGCCAAGTACGCTCATATGGGTTATTTCGACAAGCATCAAGAATAATTATATTGGTCTTATTTTTACTTCTCTCCATGATTTCAATAACTTTGTTTAGTGGATACGAAGAATATTTAGCATCCATTTCATTATCAAACTCCGTATCGACTGCTGTTATGTAATTTTCACCATCAATTTGCATTCCGTGGCCTGCAAAATAAAACAGCCCTATGTCATTGCTATTTAAATTGTCTCTAAATGATTTAACTGCATCATCAATGACTCTCTTTTTAGCATTTGATATGTGAATTACAGAAAAGCCAAATTCGGAAAACTTGGTAGACATATCTTCAGAGTCATTGGTTGTATTGTTGAGCTCTTGTCCTGGATACTTTGCATTACCAATTACCAATTACCAATTACCAATTACCAATGCAGTCATTTTCCTACTCATTGTTCGCCATCCTTAAGTTAGTTAACTATGTGTTAGGGGACACTTTGTCCGGTAAGAATCATTGTACGTAATATGTTAACAGTTGCTTTTTTGTAATGTTGATACCCCGGCTTTGTAAACCAGATCTTGAACTGCTGAAAAACCGTGACACAAGCTGTTTTCGAACGCTAACTTCACTATTATGGAATGAACGGTGACAAGTAGGACAAAGACAAAGGATATTTTCTGGTACATCTATACTAACGTTAAAGTGATCCTGAAATTCCATGGGCACTAAATGATGAGCTTCCATAAAAGTATGTCCCTTTATCCCTATAAAAGTGACATGTGTTTTATCATTTTCGCAGGTATAACCTTTTTCAGATAATGCTGTGGCGGCAATACTACTCTTTCTGCTCCAGTTACTACTTGTCGAGGTAGCTCTTTCGGATTTGGCTGGTTTTTCAATTGGTCCTTTTGGCAGAGAAGCTGGAGTAACTTTATTTATTGAATTTTGAAATAGTTCTTCAGACTGTTTAGGATTTAGTTCTCCAATTGTTAAGATATTAAGTCCGACAATCGTCTTTAGTTCACTGTATAAGGTAAGAATATTCTCAAGATCACTGAGTAAAATACTATCACTTGGGATATTGCCAACAGGGTAAAGTTTGCTACAAATATTACCTAATTCATATCCCCGAGCAAGGGTTGAAGTTGAATCTAATTTTATGGGAGCCCGGTCAAAACTTAGGAGCTGTGAAAGTGATTGTGCCACCTGAGCAGCATTATTTCGAATTTCTATTCGACCATTGGATAAACCATAGTTATCTTCATATTGTGTCCACCCTTGATTTAGAGATAGATATACACCACTCATATCAGCATTAAATAAATAGACGGGGTAATAACCGTGTTGTGCTCCTGTTGTTATATCGGGATCAAAAATACATATCCAAGGGACATCAGAAATTCCTCCTTGGGACATTGAGCCTTTTATCTTGTATTTTGAAAGTAGAGGAAGCTGAACAGACATTTCTTCAGGGAGAACTGTAACCAGTGTCTTGTACACTCCAGATGACTTTATTTCAGTTTTTTTCCTACTAGATATTTCTCCAGGACTTAGTTTCGCATTGAAGGATTTATTTTTAGCGAGCTCACCTTTTAGCCTAGAGTGTTCTGAAGGCCATTGAGCCATGAAATTTTTCAGGAGGTCTTGGATCATTCGTATTCCTTTACTTATGAGAATTTAGCTTCTATTCAAGTAGATATTTATTTTTAATCTGCTATTAAGAAATATAGACTATAAGAATGATAATAAGGAAATTATTATGAAAAGGAAAGATAAAGGGATTTTAGTTTGACTTTTTTTGTATGTAATATATATGATGCAACTATCACGGTTACATTTAAGTAAAGGATTAATTTGATGTTTTTTCATTATTTAGAAAAACGAACTTTAAGAATGCAATATGAGCTTTGAAATTGCATTTTGGTCTCTTTTTATAGGTATTATTGGTTCATTAATCGCTAATCATATCTATCCTGTTATTGGAGATTTTATTGCAGAACTATCTACTTCGTATAGAGATAAACGTGCAGAAAAGTTGAAGGAGAGAAATAAAAAAATTATGGAGCTTGCTGATAATGAAACATTATTGACTCTAGCCTCTATAAATTCACATGTTTTTGATATATTTTTCTTCTTAACTTTTATTGTTTATCTATTACTCCCACCAGTTTCCTTGATGAATATGGTTGCTTCACTATTCTTCGGGTTTTTTTCAATGGTGGCAGCATATAGAGGCGCTAAAAAAAGAAAACTTTTTACTGATGCAGTGGAAGTCTATAAAAGAAAGACATCACCCGAGAAAGATATTTAATACGTTTTTAGGTTTCAATATCTACACGTAAATACGAACAGTAGTGTTTTACGCGGGGCAACTATAGGGGCAACTAAAATGTCAGCAATTCCTACACTTATATATATGGTTACTTAAGGCAGTAATTTGATTGACGCCGTCACCTTTTATATTTCATAACCGAGATTTTGAAAAGGTGGTAGAAGATCAACGTCACATTTTTAATAGAGTATTATTAGGTCAATTCATAACGCTATTTAATTGCAAGTGAATAGTTGAGCTGAAAATGTAACGGACTACGTAACGGGTAAATAGCCCTTCCACACAGGCATAAGGTGCCCCTATGACAAATCGATTACTCCAAGAAATATCCCCTACGATCGTGACTCTCGATGATCTTGCAAATTTGGCAAGTTACTCGCTTATCGACACTCTAAATTGCGATCCTGATGCGAAAATAAACGGGGTAGACCACTCACCTAGACAAGTCTTTACGGGCCACTATGTTCTTGTGAACCCTACGCCAATCAAAGATCCGGAATACGTCACGCACAGCAAATTGTTTTTTCGCGAACTTGGTTTTGCCGATAGCATGGCACAGTCTGCTGACTTTATCAGCATGTTCTCCGGCGACATCTCGAATGTGCCTGAGCCTATGCACAAGCTCGGCTGGGCATGTGGTTATGCACTTTCCATCTATGGCACTGAATATACCCAACAGTGTCCGTTCCAAACAGGCAACGGCTATGGCGATGGTCGAGCAGTTTCTGTACTAGAGGCCGAGATTAACGGTCAACGTTGGGAAATGCAGCTGAAAGGTGGTGGTCAGACGCCATATTGCCGCGGGGCAGACGGTCGTGCGGTTATGCGGTCAAGTATCCGCGAGTTCCTAGCACAAGAGCATATGCAGGCGCTCGGGGTGCCGACGTCACGGTCTCTGAGTTTGTATGTATCGAGAACAGAGAAGGTCACGCGGCCATGGTATTCGGAGGGCTCGCGCTCGAAGGATCCAGACATATTGTCATCGGATGCTGTCGCCATTTCGACGCGTGTCGCACCATCGTTTATTCGGGTCGGTCAGCTTGAGCTCTTTGGTCGACGTGCTCGCAATAATGCACACCCAAAAGCGCTAGAGGAGCTTGAGAAGATTGTGCTGCACGCTATCGAACGTGAATACGGTGACGTCATTGATAATAAGCTAAGCACTGCTGAAAAAGTGGTGTTGTTCGCTCATGAATTCCGTAGCCGTCTTACGTCGCTGGTGGCGAATTGGATACGCGTGGGCTACTGTCAGGGAAACTTTAACAGCGATAATTGTGCCGTTGGTGGATTCACGCTGGACTATGGTCCATTTGGATTCTGTGATGAGTTTAATCCGCAATACCAGTCATGGACGGGTGGTGGAAATCATTTTTCATTTCTGAACCAGCCAGTAGCAGCAGAACGAAACTTCCATATGTTTTGCACAGCGTTACTGCCTTTGCTTGCCTCAAGTCAGGACTATCAGCTACAGCTCGACGAGGTTCGAAGGGGCTTTTCGCAAGTGATGCAAGAGAATATGGAGAAAATGTGGGCAGCTAAACTTGGCCTTGATACTTTTCACGCTGAGTTGTTCAGTGAGCTTGAAACGCTCATGATACAAACGACGGTTGATTACACTCTCTTCTTCCGTGAGCTCTCGATGATACCTGACGACATTAGCTCACTCAAAAAAAGCTTCTATCAGGACTATATGAATGAGACCGAGTCCGAAAGTCAGGACAAGCGCTGGTCTGAGTGGCTTACAAAATGGAGGTCTTTCATTACGACTGATACGAATTCTACTTTGTCTCGTTCTCGGGCTGAGGTCTCTAGGCAGATGAAACTCGTCAATCCAAAATATAGTTTGCGCGAGTGGTTTGTTGTGCCTGCATATCAGCAAGCGAGGACGGGAAACTATTCTCTAATTAGAGAGCTACAGGAAATTATGACACAGCCATACAGTGAGCAATCGAAGGATGTGGAAGAACAATATTATAGGCTAAAGCCGACAGAGTTCTTTGAGACTGGAGGCGTGTCATATTATAGTTGTTCGTCGTGATTTTTCGGTCATACACTGCTCACAGCCTGAATATCTCGAAACCGTTGCTACTACGCACAGGCAACCATCGGCTGGGGAAATTTTAAAGACTAATTAAATTAAAGGGGAGTCCGAAGGCTCCCCTTTAATTGTTTTAAACAATAGCTGATGCACCACCACAAAACAGAATAGAAAATAACAGCTGATCTGTGATCAAAACAAACTCGATTTATTTTTCCCAGAAGTTTTTCTTAACGGGGGCTTTACGTGTTTTTTTATCTTTTGGTTTTGCTGTTTTTGATTTGTTTTTAGGCTGAGTAGGTTTGCTTTTACGAACATAGTTCAAGATTGAAACCGGCACTACTTTTCTAACCACAAAGCCTTCAATTTCTTTGCGGTCAATGATGTGACCTAAGCTACTTTCAATGGCACATAAGTTTTTAAAGTCACCCATGGCAACAAAGGATATAGCTTCACCTTTAGATCCTGCACGTCCTGTTCGGCCAATGCGGTGGATGTATTCTTCTGGTTTAAAGGGTAAGTCGTAATTAACCACTCGACTTAGTTCGCCAATATCGAGTCCGCGGGCAGCAATGCCAGTGGCTACCAAATATTTTAGTTCGCCAGATTTGAAGTCACTCAAAATCTTTTCACGCATGGCCTGGCTTCTATCACCATGGATCGAATCGGCTTTAATGCCACGTTTTGCAAGCTGGTCGACTAGTTTGGCTGCACCGTGTTTTTTCTCGATAAAAATAAGTGCTTGGTCCCATTTTTCAGTGTTAATTAAATGGCTTAACAAAGTGGACTTAGTATCTTTATCAATGGTGATTAACCACTGGTTTATCGTCGATGCGGCAGATGATTTTGGTGTAATAGAGATATCAACAACGGCATCAGTCAGATTGCTATAAGCAAAACTACCCGCGAGAGAGCGAACACTGTCGTTCATTGTCGCCGAAAACAATAGGTTTTGACGATTTTCAGGTAAGCGATCAAGGATCTTAGTAATTTCATTACCAAAACCCATATCCATCATTCTGTCTGCTTCATCCAATACCAATATTTCAACATCATCAAAATACACGGCACGTTGATAAGCTAAATCAAGCAATCTACCTGGTGTGGCTACTAAAATATCCACGCCTTCTAATAAGCGTTCCGCTTGTGCCGCCGTATCAACACCACCATAAGCAACCATAGAGCTTAAATTCAGATTTTTACTATACTCAGCCACATTCTCTGCGACCTGAACCGATAATTCACGGGTAGGCGCTAAAATAAGTGCACGTATACTTTTAGCGCGTACCGGCTCTTTATTGTTTAGCTGCTCTAATAGTGGCAGAACAAATGCGGCGGTTTTACCTGTTCCAGTTTGAGCAGTGGCAACAAGATCTCTACCCGCAAGAACGATCGGAATCGCACGTTTCTGCACTGGGGTAGGGTTGGTATAACCTAGTTCTTTAATCGCTTTGACGATAGGGGTACTTAACCCTAGTTTTGAAAATGGCATAGTGGCTCGAGGTGTTGGAGTAAATAGAATAGCGCGCAGTATAGCGTAAAACTAAGCGTTTGTTGTTAATGGGAATTAAACAGAAGCACTCTTTTGGACTACTGACCTTGCTTTGATATTTTTACGCCTTACAGTGCCCATTCAAATAGAGGAGATTAGTATCAAAATATTGAGTTTATGTAGTCGGTCTAGTTTCCTTATGTCATTGTCCAAATAAGGTTGATACCAAATGATCGCCCTTGGGCGTAGTCAGCCTTACGATCAGCTGAGGAAAAGTACTCAGCATCAAATAAGTTTTTGGCTGAGAATGAGAGTTGCAAGTTAGGCATAGCTTGGTAGCGAATGGCTGTAGAAAGAAGGCCTACAGAGGGAATTTCTTTTTCACCGCTTCCGGGGTTCTTTTTGTGAGTTCGGTATTCAAAATCTATTAAGCTTTCCCATTTTCCTTGCTGATGGGCGACAGAGAGTACTATCCTATTACTGGGAATATCAGAAAGGGCGGCTCCTTTATCATCTTCCCCCCTGATGATGTGACCCGACCAATTAAACTGCCAATTGTCATTAATAAAATGATTCCCTTCAAGCTCAAAGCCAGTGATGAGGCCATTATTTAAATTAGCAAAGGTGAGTACATCGTTACCCAGTTCAATTCGTTCGATGTAATCATGAATACGAAGATAATAGAGGTGACTGGCTATTGAATAGTGTTCTCTTACTAAGCCTAGGCCTAGATCAATATTATAGGATTGCTCTTTTTCTAGATCAGGATTGCTGATCACATTGCCTCGGCCAGTGGTGCCTGTAAACAAACGTTCACTGAGAGTAGGGTAGCGATAAGCAGTTGATGCATTAGCAGAGAAGTCGATGCCATTGTCAAAAGGGTAGAGCATATTAATAAAACCAGACCAAGCACTATCTTGTTGAGAGGAGATGTGTCGAGCAGATTGTTGAAAATAACTAAAGCGTGTTCCGGCTTGTAGCTCTGCTTGACCTATTTGCCAATCAATAGTCGAAAATACGCTTGTTTCATGTTCTTCTCCATCTTGTAACGGCGTGTAAAGAGTTGAACTATAAGTGCTGAGATCAACAGCGGATTCTTTGGTTTCGACAGCATGACGTGCCGAATAATCAATTCCAAACAGAGAATTAACCTCGCCCCATTGTTGTTCAAAACTCCATCTAGAGCCATAATCAAAGGCTTGGTTTGATACCGTGTTTAACGACGAATTAACCGTTAAAACTTCCGTCTGTAGAGCATTAGGATGAATGTATATTTTTGCTTGCCAGCCAGAATCAGAACGAATCCCTAATTTTGCTAATAAATGATTTTCTTCAGGGTAATGGGTTCTTCTATCAGGGAAACTAGTATTTGATTTCCCCACATCTTTGGCGAGGGATTGCAGTGCAAAGAAGTCTAGGTTTAAGCCTTGCAGTTTAGTTGTTGCAGAAAATGTGGCTGAATATTGCTCAAAATGTGTATTTAATTCACTGTTGTCGTTAGTTGAGTTTGAATTCTGTGCTTCACGTTTGGCAATGCCAAAAGACCAGTTTTGTTGACCTGTGGCTAAGACCTGATAATTTTCATCGGCTTCACTGTTATAACCTGTCATCACCGTGGGCGTGGTGAAATGATTGGTCTCAACCTGTACTACACCGCCTAATGCTCCCGAACCAAACAGCGTCGATGCAGGATTACGCTGGATGGTCACGCCACCTATTAATAAAGGATCAATGAATGAAACAGAGGCACCTGCCCGGCGAACACCTTGGATAGAAATATCATTAATCAGTGTTTTAACCCGGTGTTTTGATAGCCCTCTAATAGAGAAGTTCTGAAAGTGACCACCTTGCCCATTTTGTGAGACGCTGGGAGAAGATGAAATAAAGTCAGTTAAATTTTGAGGGATAACGGTTTTGTCTTGCAGCGTAATATAGGTATCAACTCTGGTTGGATCATTGGCCTTAAGTTGATCGTATGCAGGGGTGATAACAAGTGTTTCAAGCTTAGGGTCGTATTCGTCAGCCTGCACAGAAAAAGCGAAAGCGATCAGGTGAACGAGAACAATAGAATAGAGTTTTATTTTCATGAAAAAGTAACAAGAGCCTGAGTGTAGAGGTATTAAAGTTGCAAAAATCTAAGACATCTTTAATGCTGAGATCTGTTTTTTTCGATTATTTTTTTTGGCAAAATGCGTGGTCAAGAACAGATATAAACCAGTCACCCACAAAACAAAGAGGATGATGGCTGAAGGCAAAAACACCCAGAGCTTGACCTTGTCGTGAAAAAAACTACCATCATGAATCGACTCAATAAAATCAGAACGACGGTAGGCAATATGGAGCACTTGCAGGGTCTGATGATCGATTTGCACTTCCCAGTTATTTCTAGCACGTATTTTAATAATACCTTTACTCGGGCGCACATCTAGTCGGTCGACATCATCCCAACTTTGAATATGGGTTTGTTCGATAGATTGAGCGACAGCTAACACCTGCTCAAAGCTAATAGTGGGAATAGAGCCCTGACCATGTGCAGAAGGAGGTTGCACCCAGCCGATATCTTTTTTGAGTAATAAGATGCAGCCCGTTATGATGATGATCAACACAGGAACCGCACAGACAACCGCTCCCCAATAATGTGTTTTCCGGTTAAACCTTTTCCAGTTAATGCTCATTTTTTCTCTTTGTAGATTTTTTCTTGGCTAAAACATGTAGGACTAAAAGAATGGGTAATGTAAATCCAACTGATAAATGGGCATAAGCAATAATTTCTCTGGCATCATCTTGTGCAATGTAATACAGGCAATAAGCTGTAATGATTAAAAAGGCAGGGAGAATAACTAGCGCTATGCCTAATTTACGTCTAGGTTTGACCTTCCATGCTTTCGGCACATGAGAACCTAGCAAAAAACCAAAGCTAATCATCATCAAAAATGCCGCAGCACCGTGCACTTGTAGAGCAGGGAACTGCCATGGATGTTTGACTAAACCATACATACCTTCCTGCATGAACCAAGTGTGAAGGATAAAAAAGGCGCTACCACTCAGCCACGATGTGGCCAATAAACAATAGAGCCAAGTTCGATATGGTTTGGGGAACTTTACTTTAACCATCGCTGGGTAATATTCTCAAAATTAAACGTTATTGATGCAGTTATAAAACTATTATCTGCATCGTTGGCCCTGAGTTTTTGCAATAAGAGCCGGATAGAAAGTTATTTATAGATGGCGTAATACTTGATCCCAAGTATGTGTCCAACGATTCACACCATCCGTAATATGTCGACATGACAGGGTGGCACCAGAAATATTGTCAATTTGCTTGTCTAGTTTCAAATGCTCACTATTATTACGACCCAAGAATTGAGCTAACCAATTTGGATGTTTAACTTCATCTCCATACGATTCGACATAAGTCATGACTCGCAGACCTTTGATTCTGCCATCAAAGGTGAGTGCGATCGCCATATCGATCATTTCATGTTTACCGACGACTTGATCAACAAGAAACCAGCCGCCAGTTTCAGTTTGCCACGCTTGAAACGTATTCGACCAAACATGCACATTAGCGACAGACTCAATCGTATCTATTTGTTCTTCAGTGAGGATAATAGCAACGCGCTCCATGGGCGTATCTTGCCATAGAGCTTGTCGTGCTTCATCCAGAGTGAAAAACACTTCGGCATGAACATTCATTACTGAGGCTAAGAATAGCCCCAGTAATACAGTCATTTTGAATGCTTTTTTCATCAGAAGTTAGAATTCATAACCTAGAGAGATACCAGCATGATATTTCTCATGTTCATCATAGTTCTTACCGTCTTTGCTGAAACCACCGCCACCATTGATTTGGAATAAAACACCAGCAGTTGCCCACCATCTTTGTTCTGCATAATGGATTGTTGGGCCTAAGTAGTTACCACGTTGAAAACGGTCACCTAAACTAAAGTCAAACAAATCAAAACTAGAAGGTTTAATACCTTCTTCAAACTCACCATTTTCTTCAACACTTAAGTAATCAGATTGGTGTCTAAACTCAAGACCAGCAAACCATTTAGGCATAAAACGATATGCCACACCTGCTGCAAAATCAAAAGCTATTTCTTCTTCTAATACATCGGGTGATTTTCTACGTTCGAACTCAACCTTTGGTGTCATTACAAATGTTAACTTATCATCCAAGAAATTCTTCTGTAGGAATAAAGTAACGGTGTATGATTTTTGATCAATATCAGCTCCATCTAAACGGTATTGATCTCTATCTTCAAAGCCTAAACCTACTGATAGACCCATAAAGTCTTTATATGGGCTAAAAATATTATATTTAAGTGCTATTTCATAACCACCATATTGTGCCTTATTAACACTTCCGCCTTCTGCTTCTTGGGTTTCATGAACAGGATCATTACCTTCTTCGATGCCTGAAAAAGTATGGTCAAAAATAATCGCTTCTGCACTTACAGTTAACTTGTCAGTGATACCGTATTCAATTTCAGGTCTAATATCATGGAAACGGTATGTTCCTGAATCTTTACCAATACGAGCGATATCACTTAATTTAGCTTCAAAACTGCCCTCAGGACGAGTATCCGTTCCTTTTGCATAAAGCCACATGTTTTCACCTGCGTGAGCCATACTACCCATCATTGTTAATGGTAGCGCGATGCTCAAACTGATGGCTGAGACAGTTTTCTTAAGAGGGTGCATTTGATTTCCTTATTTGGGAGTGATTATTAATACGATGCACATACTAACAAGAACGATTCGCATTTGCAACATGATCGTTAAAAAGTGAATAATCAACATCAATGTATTTATAAAAGAAGATGTTGTTAGTAACTTGTATTTGATATTCTAATGGCATTATCATGTCTTAAAGGCAGAAGAATAACGCTGTGAAGGTATATTGTTTGTCGTGATAGATGGGGGAAAGTAAGATAATACTTAGCCTATCTCTAAAATTGACGGTAATAAAAATAAGACAGATTCAAATTAAACTGAGTTGCCTTACTATAGTGTTGTATAAGTAATATTTAATTGTTTTAGATAAAAATAGTTAAAAAATATATTTAAATAAGATAAATGCAAATAGTAGCGGCTAGGGTGCTATTTTGATGGTGAAGGCTTAGTTGTTAAGCTGTAAATCTAATTACGAGTTGGTGGTGAGCATGAAAAGAAGAGCGTTTATAAAAAAATGCAGTGTGTCGATTTTAGGCGTGGCGGCAACAGCACCATTATTGAGTGCTTGCCAGAAAGCGCCAGTAGTAAGAGCCAGCTCAATCACAGAAGATCAGCGACTTGTAGTTAATAAAGATGAATTTTTAACCCAAGACTATGTATTAATAGAACACCCCAACCACTCACAGCCTATTTGTTTATTGCAAACCAATAACGGTGACTATACGGCGTCACTAATGAGTTGCACCCATCAAAAATGCACGCTGGCAGTGAGTGAGCAAGACTTTGTCTGTCCCTGTCATGGTGCTAGATTTAGCCATGAGGGTAAACTATTAAAAGGGCCGGCAGACCGCGATCTCACTAGCTACAAAACCCGCGTGACAGACACGACTATTTTGATTGATTTGATGTCGGCAGGCTGATGGTTTAGTGCTTTTTAATTGAACAGTAAAATGACTTAGGCAGGCAGAATTGAAGTCAATGTCGTGGCATAAACTCATCCCAATCAACCCATTAAAAAGTCAGTGTTTCATGGTTACTTTTATCTAGTAATCATCGGAATTTATGCTGGATAGTTCGTGGGCCTTAGCACTTATGTTAATCACATCGCCACTTGACGATTAATGCTGAGAAGTCGATCTTTAGCCTATACATCTTTGTTTATTTGCTTTACTATTTAAAGCAACTTGTCGGGGTGCCCTATATGGCTGAGATGAAACCCGTTGAACCTGAAGAGGCTAAAACCTCCGTAGGAAACAAGCAAATATTTTTTTCGTTATGCCGGTGTTAAAAAGTGAAAAATATTTGATCCTTGTTCGCTATCGAATCTGATAGTGCAACACTTCTCTCGTTCTCCGATGTTTATTAATCTTAGGAGAAACGAAGTGTCTGAACAAAATAACAAAGTTATCGATATTAAAGACCGTAGTGGTATTACTACTGAGCCAATGCCCGGTTCTGAAAAGGCCTATGTGACGGGTAGTCGCGATGATATTCAAGTTCCTTTTAGAAAAATTTCTTTAACAGATACACCTAACAGAGACACCTCTCTTCCCGGTACGCCTAATCAACCTATCTTTGTTTATGATACTTCTGGTATCTACACAGATCCTAAAGCGAATATCGATCTTGAAAAGGGTTTGCCAGCCATTCGCCAAGCTTGGATTGATGATCGTGCAGACAGTGAAGAATTAGCCGAATACAGTTCTGAATTTACAAAAGACCAAGCTGCACAAGAATTGGATATACCTCTGTTTGCTCATAATCGCCCACCATTGAAAGCGAAAGAAGGCAAAAATGTCAGTCAAATGCATTATGCTCGCCAAGGGTTGATCACGCCTGAGATGGAATATGTTGCAATCCGTGAAAATATTGGCCGTGCTGAATTACAAGCTGAAGGTAGCTTGCCAGAATGTATCGACAGTCATATTACACCTGAGTTTGTACGTAAAGAAGTGGCAGAAGGTCGAGCGATTATTCCTGCGAATATCAATCACCCTGAAGCAGAACCAATGGCTATTGGTCGTAACTTTTTAGTGAAGATAAACGCTAATATCGGTAACTCTGCGACTACTTCGTCTATTGAAGAAGAAATTGAAAAAATGGTGTGGAGCATCCGTTGGGGTGGTGACACAGTGATGGATTTATCAACAGGTAAGCATATTCATCAAACTCGCGAATGGATTATTCGTAACTCTCCAGTGCCGATTGGTACAGTACCGTTGTACCAAGCATTAGAAAAAGTAAATGGTATCGCTGAAGATCTAAGCTGGGAAGTGTTTCGCGACACATTAATTGAGCAGGCTGAACAAGGTGTCGATTACTTCACTATTCATGCTGGTGTTCGCTTATCTCATATTCCATTAACAGTTAATCGCACAACAGGTATTGTCTCGCGCGGTGGTTCAATCATGGCTGCATGGTGTTTAGCACATCATCAAGAAAGCTTTTTGTACACGCATTTTGAAGATATTTGTGAAATCATGAAAGCGTATGATATTTCATTTTCATTAGGTGATGGTTTACGCCCTGGTTCACAAGCAGATGCTAATGATGAAGCACAATTTGCTGAATTAATTACCTTAGGTGAATTAACTAAAATCGCTTGGGAACATGATGTACAGGTGATGATCGAAGGCCCAGGCCATGTTGGAATGCATAAAATAAAAGAAAACATGGATATGCAATTAAAGCATTGTCATGAAGCGCCTTTTTACACATTAGGTCCATTAGTGACTGATATTGCTCCCGGTTATGATCATATTACCTCAGGGATTGGTGCGGCGATGATTGGTTGGTATGGCACGGCAATGTTGTGTTATGTCACACCTAAGGAGCATTTAGGTTTACCCAATAAAGATGATGTAAAAGTCGGGATCATTACCTATAAGCTTGCAGCACATGCAGCTGACTTAGCAAAAGGTCATCCAGGTGCAGACATTCGTGATAACGCTATTTCTAAAGCCCGATTTGAATTCCGTTGGGAAGATCAGTTTAATCTTGGTTTAGACCCTGATACTGCCAGAAAATATCATGATGAAACTTTGCCTAAACCAAGTGCAAAAGTAGCTCATTTTTGTTCAATGTGTGGGCCTAAATTCTGTTCAATGCGAATTTCACATGATGTGAAAGAAGCGTTTGCTGAGAAATCAGAAGAGTTTAAAGCGGGTGGTAGCAAAATCTATCATCAGGTTTAGAAGAGAAAACAATGGGCCTAGATAATAAACATTATCTCATTGTGGGAAGCGGCCTAATCGGCCGCTTACTCGCATGGCGATTATTGGGCTTAGGTCATACTGTTGATATTGTTTCACGTGATGATAAATTGGGTAGTGATAGTGCAGGTTTTGTTGCTGCGGCGATGATTTCGCCAGCAACAGAGGCTATTAGTTCTGAAGCGATAGTCAAAGAGGTAGGTTTAAAATCACTCGCCTTATGGCCTCAATGGTTAGCAGAATTGCCCGAGACTATTTTTTACCAAGACAAGGGCACTTTAGTGGTGACCCATTCTGGTGATCAAGCTGAAATGACACGTTTTAAAAGGCGTGCAGATTATATGCTTGAGGATAGTGATTTCGACGTATTGGACCAGAGTCAGTTAGCAGACAAAGAGGCACAGTTAGCCGAACGATTTGATCAGGCACTGTTTTTTGCTGATGAGTCCTGCCTTGATAACCGGCATTTATATCGTGTGTTGGCTGATGTATTGACTCAGTCTGAGCGCTGTAATTGGCAGCAAAGTGATGACGTTGAACAGTTGACTCCAGCAGTTATAGAGTCACTGACTCAGCAGCATTTTAATCGATCTTTCAGCGCCTATGATTCGGTGATTGACTGTCGAGGTAATGGGGCTAAAAAAGATGTTGAGGGATTACGCAGTGTGCGTGGAGAAGTGATTCGCGTTCATGCACCAGATGTTAATTTCAAACATGCCATTCGTCTGATACATCCACGCTATCCATTTTATCTCGCTCCGCGACCTAATAATGAATATGTATTAGGTGCTACGGTAGTAGAAAGTGATGACATGTCACCGGTCAGTGTGCGATCTGGCTTAGAGTTAATGTCTGCCTTATACAGTTTACATACAGGCTTTGCTGAGGCGCGAATATTAGAAATGGCTGTGCATTGCCGGCCAGCGATGAAAGATAATATGCCCACGGTTCAACGAACAGACTGGGGCTTTCATCTCAATGGCTTTTATCGTCATGGTTATTTATTTGCTCCGGCAATAATTGATGATTTCCTGACGATCTTGGGAGAACAACAAGCACAACTTAGTTTTGGAGAGTTTTACAATGTCTGACAAGGTTCAAATCATATTTAATGGTGTGCCTACCTCCGTATTATTGCCACTGACAGTTGCAGAAATATTGCAGCAAGGCCAGCCCTTAGCAGGTAAGTTTCTCGCCGTGCTTAATGGTGATGTTGTCCCAAAATCACTTTATGAATCAACAGCTTTAAATCAAGGTGATGAGTTTGAAACGATTGTTGCAATTAGTGGAGGATAAAGATGAAGGCATCAAATTGGCAGGTTTATGATACAGAATTAGAGAGTCGCTTATTTATTGGAACTGCACTTTATTCATCACCGCAAGTGATGATGGATGCGATTCGAGCATCTCAGGCACAGGTGATTACCGTCTCATTGCGTCGTCAAACCTCTACGCAATCAGGCTCGGGTGATGAGTTTTGGAATTTAATTCAAGAATTGGGCTGTCATTTATTACCTAATACTGCTGGTTGTTATAGCGCTAAAGAAGCCATTAAAACAGCACGTTTAGCACGAGAATTATTTGATACCGATTGGATTAAGTTAGAGGTGTTGGGCGATAGTTACAACCTTCAACCTGATCCTTTTGCCTTATTAGAAGCAACTAAGGTGCTGATGGCGGAAGGATTTAAAGTGTTTCCCTATTGCACGGATGATTTAGTCTTGTGTCAAAAATTGGCTGATTTAGGTTGTGAAGTACTCATGCCATGGGGATCACCGATTGGAACGGGGCAAGGTTTGATTAACCCCTATGCCTTAGAGGTTGTTCGTAAACGCTTGCCTGAGATGACTTTATTAGTAGATGCAGGTATAGGTAAACCCTCAGATGCCATTCAAGCGATGGAATTGGGTTACGATGGTGTGTTATTGAATACTGCTGTCGCTGAAGCGTTAGAGCCAGAAAAAATGGCGACTGCCTTTTCACAGGCTATTAATGCAGGACGACTAGCATTTGAAGCCGGCGTTATGCCGAAGCGTGATATTGCTAAACCGAGCACACCTATTTTAGAGCAACCTATTTGGCAGCAATCATGAGTGAGTCTTGTATACCTGCAGTCCTAGTGATCGGCGGCATTGATCCTCAGGGCTGTTCGGGACTGGCTGCTGATATTAAAACAATAGAACATCATGGTGCTCATGCAGTGCCATTAGTAACGTGTTTAACAGAACAAACAAGTCAAGGCTTAAGTCATCTTGGCGCTGTAGATGCCGATCAATTTATGGCTAATTACCAGAGTTGTATTGCAGATTTTGATATTGCAGCAATTAAAATTGGTTTAATACCAACGCTTGAGATCGCTCATTGTATTAGTCAAATTTTGCAACAGCACTCTGTTCCTTGTGTGTTCGATCCGGTCTTAGCGGCGACATCAGGGGGAAAGCAGGCTGATGAGGCACTACGCCATTTTTGTCTTAATACCTTGCTAGCTAAAGTGAGTATCCTCACACCTAATATACCGGAGCTAGAATTATTAACCGGTGACAAAGAATCTGTGAGTGCGAGTCAGAGTTTATTGGCTCAAGGCCTAAGTGCCTGCTTGGTCAAGGGTGGCCACGCTTCAGGCGAATGGGCAACAGATTATTTTGTGACAGAGGATTATAGTTTTTATCTCTATCAGCAAAAACATGATAAATCAGTACGAGGAACAGGCTGCTGCTTAGCCAGTAGTATTGCTGCACAATTAGCGTTTAATCAAGATCCTAGGGATGCGGTTGTATTGGCTAAAGCCTATGTTGCTAGAGGCATCAGAACTGCAAAAGTAATTGGACCTTATGCTGTTTTATCACATAGCTCTGCACCGGTTCTACTGCAAGATCTTCCTAAGCTTTGTTACAGTGCTGACTTGATCGGGAGTGATGTTCAGTTTCCTCCTTGTCCCCAAGCACTAGGTATTTACCCCGTGGTGGACAATGCTGATTGGATTGAAAAGCTATTAGACGAAGGTATAAAAACGATTCAGCTGCGGATGAAAGATGCGAGTAGCGACGAACGTCAACATCATATTCAGGCAGCAGTAGAGTCAGCTAATGCTCATGGAGAGACGGCTTTATTCATCAATGATTATTGGCAAGATGCTATTAATGCGGGAGCCTATGGTGTTCATTTAGGCCAAGAAGACCTCCATGAGGCAAATGTTAGCAAGATTGCAAAATCAGGCTTACGCCTAGGTGTATCCACTCATTCTTATTGGGAGTTATCACGTGCTTTAGCGATTAAGCCAAGTTATATTGCTTTAGGTCCTATTTTTGAAACGGACAGTAAAATAATGCCTTTTTCTCCTCAAGGTATTGATCGATTAGCTTTATGGGTCGATCTATTATCTGGTCATTATCCACTTGTTGCTATTGGTGGGATCAATTTAGCACGGGCGAAGCAACTTAAGACTACAGGTGTGGGTTCCGTGGCCATGATCTCAGCTATTACCAAGGCAGATGATTATCGCTTGGCGACACAGAGCTTATTACAATCTTGGCTTTAGGCAAGCGTAAATTTATCCAGCCACTCCCCTGCATCTCAACGAGTTAAACGGCTTTGATTATTAGAAATACTGAGCTTGCCAATGCTGGCGTAAGTCAGCTGGATAAGGCATAACTATCCGCAGAAACAACAAAAGCATAAGGTGAAAGTATTTAATTCTAGAGATGATAACAGTGCATGCTTTTAGCATGTAAAGCCCTGAAACTGTGTGCTAGGCTATGATCACATACTATTAGCAAGGTAATTGCTAGCCCGAAGAAGAGGGGGTTGTGGAAAAAGCAGTTCTGTAGATTTACATCTGAATACTGCTTAAGTAATATTAAGTTCATTAGACAATAGTTAAGTTATTAATATAATTAGTTTTACTTTAGGGTTTATAGTATTTTTTGTCATAGTTATAATTATTTATAACTTGTTAAGTAAGAATCAAATTGTATTTAAATATTACATAAGTAATGTGATAATGAGTAATCCCTGAATTATTTGGGAGGATCTCCCGAGTTTATTAAACTTTTATAACGTATACTTCTGTCCAATATTAGAAATGTTTCTATTTTATTGAAATATTTCTCCATCAAACAAATACTTAAGTATGAGCGTTAATTTGGAGCCTCATTATGGACCTATCAGAATACTCACCATCAGAATTAAAAAATCTGATTAAAAAATCTAAAAAACAATTAATCAAAAAGCAAAATGTGGCTTTAACTAGTAAAGATCCTACTGTTATAGAACTTTCAGAAAGTATCAGAGAGCAATCAAAGTCACTTAGAATTACGCCGGCAGAGCTGTTAGCACTCGTGGCTAAGGGCTTAAGAGTCAAGGCTAGTTTTGATAGAAAAAAACGTAAAAAAGCATTGGTTAAATTCAGAGACCAAAATGGCAATGAGTGGTGTGGCTTCGGTCGCAAACCATTATGGCTTAATGGCGTTGATGATATAAGTCAATTTAGGGTTTAACGGCTTCATTTAAGTTTATATCTTAAATATAGAGTGCTATATAATTAGCCTTTACTTTTTAACTAACAAACTGCTGACTTGATGAAAATACGTGTTTTACTTGCTGATGATCATGACGTTGTTCGTGAGGGTGTACGTCGGGTATTAGAAAGAGAAGCTGATATTGATATTGTCGGTGAAGCCGTTGATGTCTTTTCAGCATGGCAGCTCTATTCAGAACACTCTCCTGATGTTTTGGTTATGGATTTATCGATGCCTGGAAGTTCAGGTGTGGCAGGCTTAGGTCATATCCTTCAGCGTGATTCATCTGCGAAGATAGTGATCTTTACGATTCATGAAAACCCTTTATTAGTGGATCGAGTGATTGCTGCTGGAGCCTTAGGTTTTGTCAGTAAAAGCTGCCCATCTAGTGAATTGGTCCAAGCTGTTAGGCTTGCATATGAGAATAAACCTTATGTCTCTTCTGATTTAGCACAAACATTAATATTTAAACAAAATCTGGATAAAAGTGGTGGTTTACCCGCATTGACAGAACGAGAGTTTAATATTTTCTGCTTATTAGTTGAGGGTAAAACAATCACTGAAATTTCTGAACAATTATTTTTAGCCGAGAAAACGATTGCTAATTATATTAGTTTAGTTAAACAGAAGTTAGGCGTAAAAAACACCATTGAGATGGTTCATTTAGCCCTTCAAAACAAGCTTATTGATATTGATGGCTTATCTGAATGAATATAAATAACATAGCGTAAGATTTATTTTTAAAATGAATTCAATATGGCTTTGCGTGTTTTATTCTAATAGATTATTAACAATAAACCTGTCACTTCTAAAATGTTAATTTTAGTGTTAAATTTAATTCCATACCTACAAACAATTAGAGTAGTAATGTGATATTAATATTTATAGAAATTCAATGAATTCACCCTTGCTCCTAAAATGTATTTTTTACCTCATTGTATTAAGTGTGTCTGGCATTTCTTTTTCTACTTATGCGAGTGATAACTTAGAAAAAGTTTCTCTACAGCTTGATTGGAAGTACCAATTCCAGTTTGCCGGTTTTATTGCGGCAAAAGAAAAAGGGTTTTATCAAGATGTCGGCCTTGATGTAGATCTTATTGAATATCAAAATAGTCACTATTCGAAAGGAAGTGTTCTCCGTCAAGAAGTGAATTATGGCCTGAGTAAGGCAAGTGTTTATATTGAAGATGGTGCTCTTGTTCCGACTAAAATATTAGCCACATACTTCCACCAATCACCGCTTGTTCTGGCAACACAAAAAGAAATTAGAACACCTCATGATTTAATGGGGATGCGGCTTGAAATTTCTGATAATAACGTAGCCGAAAGCCCTCTAGGCCAATTGTTGTCTCATTTCTATTTGAATGATGACAATACGACTATCACTGATCCCAGCTATAACTTAAATGATTTTGTAGAAGGAAAGGTCGATGCAACAGCTATTTTTAGGACAAATCAATTATTTGAACTAGAACAACGTCAGGTCAAATACAATATTATCGATCCTGCGGACTATGGGTATAAATCAGCTATTGGTAATTTATATACATCAGTAGAAGAATATAAACAGTATCCGGTGAGAACACAGAACTTTGTTAATGCATCTAAGAAAGGCTGGGAGTATGCATTAGCCAATAAAGAAGAAATTATTTCTCTCATTTATGAGCAATATTCAAATAAGAAATCAATAGAGGCACTTCGCTATGAAGCGGCCGAGCTTGAAAAGTTAATGCTACTTGACTCTCACCAGCTTGGAGAGCTTGATCATAAAGCAAGGTTACTATTAGTTGATCAGTTACGCCGAAGTGGGCAGTTATTACCTGATCAGAGGCTAGAGATAAATCAAGACGATATATTCTTAGCTGAGCACATTGCTTATATGACGGCTAAGAAATCATTATTAATGTGTGTTCTCCCAGATAGAATGCCATTAGAAAGTGTTGAAAGTGATGTGCATATTGGTATTGTTGCTGATGTGATGCGGCAATTTTCCAATGATCTTCCTATTCCTATCCATTTAGTTTCTTCTTCGAATAGTGCAACAGCCCGAGATAAAATGGAACAACGAGACTGTGACTTCTTATCCTCAGATCACAAGTCAGACCTTAGAAAAAAATCAATGGACTTTACATCAAGTTATATTGATTTGCCTCTTGTGTTAGCGACCAAGGTCAATACGCCATTTATTAATAATATCGTGACAGTGAAGGATCGTAAAATTGGTGTAATTAAAGGGGATTGGTTAGTCGAACTTCTCAATAAAAAATACCCCAATATTCAAGTTGTTGAAGTGTCTTCGGTATCAGATGGACTTTATCGCGTAGAGAATGGCGAGTTATTTGGCTATATTGATGCTTTGATGGTTATTTCTTCAGCTATTCAAAAGGAGTTCACCGGCCAATTAAAGGTGTCTTCACGTCTTGATGAGTTGTTGAAGTTATCGGTGGCTACTCGTAATGATGAACCACTATTAGCTGAGATATTTGAGCTATTAGTGTTGAAAATGGATAAACAAAGACTCCAGCCACTTTACAATAAATGGGTTTTTGTTAAAGAAGAGATTGTATTAGATTATAGTCAGTTATGGCGTTGGGCTGCTGTATCACTGATTTTTATTTTATTTATTGTCACCTTTGGCTGGAAACGTGCAAAACATAAAGCCGTTGAATTGCAGCTGGTAAAGTATAAGGCTGAGCAAGAAAATAATAGACGTATGCAAAGTGAAAAAGCACTAGATGATGCCAATAATCTATTACGCACGGTATTAGATTCAATACCGATGCGTGTGTTTTGGAAAGATAAAGATTTAAATTATCTGGGTGCTAATACCGTATATTCACAGGATGCAGGAACAGAATCGGCACAGGAGTTAATAGGGAAGTCTGATTATGATTTCATCTGGAAAAATTCTGCAATGCAGTTCCGGGCGAATGATAGGGGTGTGATGGATACGGGAGAGGCAAAATTAAACATTGAAGAACCATTTGTTTCGGAAGATGCCCGTGTTAAATGGATTAGAAGTCAGCGCGTTCCCTTAAAAAATTCTGATAATGAGATTGTCGGAGTATTAGGTGTTTTTGATGATATAACTGAGCAAAAGAAGATGGAGGCGGATGCCATATTAGCTCAGCGTCAAGCCGAGCTTGCCGGTAAGGAAAGAAATAAACTACAAGAGATTAATAAGAAACTGACAATTGAACTGATCAATACGCAAGAAGAAGAACGGCGGTTTATTGCACAAGAGTTACATGATGAATTTGGTCAGATCTTAACAGCATTGAGAATGAGAGCAGATTATTTAGCCACTATGAGTGGTGTGAGTAAAGAGGTCAAGGAAGGTTCTCTGCACATTGAAACAATGGCGAGAGAGTTAATTGATCGTCTGCGATTAACAACACGAAAATTACGGACAGCAACCTTAGATCACTTAGGTTTAAATGCTGCCTTAGAAGAGCTGATCTCTGATTGGCAGCAAGCTAATCTGGCAACAGAATGTAAATATGATTTGAGCTCATCCCATACCTTATTAGATGAACGCTACAATATTACGATTTATCGTTTAGTACAGGAAAGCCTAACCAATATTACCAAGCATGCAAAAGCGAGTGAAGTGTCGATCAAACTTGATATAAACGACTTGAAAAAAACAGTTGTCTTAACGATTAAAGATAATGGTCGAGGTTTGCAAATTGATGGAGAGTCTGTGAGCAAACATGATTCGGGCTTAGGCTTAGCTGGTATGAAAGAGCGAGTTAAAGATTTGGGTGGTTATATGGAAATATACAGTGACTCCCAAAGGAAAGGGCTGATCACCCTTGTTTTCCTATCATTTTAAAGACTCACGGGGCTAAGAGTTTATTTCTTATCATGTGTTTGTTGAATGACCGTGGCCAAGTCTTGCTCAATAACGGTATCAATATGTAGGTTATCATCTTCACTGACTGCTCCAGCCTTAATATCATTATAGATTGCTAAGTCTATTTTTCCTTCACTTTTAGCGACAACCGTCGACACAACGGCATCACCTGAGACATTGACGGCTGTACGAATCATATCCATTAAACGGTCAACACCTAGAATCAAGCCTATTCCTTCAATAGGTAAACCCACTTGAGAAAAGACCATTGATAACATGATTAAGCCCACACCAGGGACACCAGCAGTACCAATTGAAGCGAGCACAGACATTAATATTACGGTTAAATAACCTGTAATGCCTAAATCAACACCATAGACATTGGCAATGAAAACAGTGGCGACACCTTGCATAATAGCGGTGCCATCCATATTAATGGTTGCGCCAAATGGTACGGTAAAAGAGGCAACGGAGTTATCGACTCCCATACGCTGAGTGACCGTTCTTAAAGTAACTGGAATAGTGGCATTTGAACTGGCAGTACTAAAGGCAAAGACCTGAGCATTTCTTATTTTTTTGAGGAAGAGTGTTGGGCTTAAATTGGAGAACACTTTTAAGACAATCATCAGTGTGACAAATAGGTGTACTAATAACGCTGCAATCAATACTGCCACATAGCCCGCTAATTGATGTAATAGTTCAAGCCCCAGCTCAGCCATTGATTTGGCAATTAATGCAAACACAGCATAAGGCGCAACCGACATAATGATGGTGACCATTTTCATCATCACTTCATTAGCCACTTCAGCACCTTCGATAAAACTCTTCGCTTTTCTACCTACCATTAACATGCTGATACCTATTAAGATCGAGTAGAAAATAATAGGGAGCATTTCACCATTTACCATGGCTTTAAGTGGGTTGGTTGGAATGATATTAATCAGAACATCACTTAAAGGGGGGGCATCACGGCCAGCAAAGTGGGCGGTTGTTTGGAGATTCATTCCTTCGCCAATACCGACTGCAGCAGCAATTGTAATGGCTAATGCAATGGCCGTTGCTGTTGTTAGCATATAGAGAATGAATGCTTTAGAACCAACACGGCCGAGTGTATTCAGGTTGCCAATGCCACATACACCACAAATTAAAGAAAAGAAGACCAGCGGTACAACCAGCATTTTTAGTGCATTGATAAACATTTTACCGATAATGTAAAAGGCACCATCAACGATATAAGTGTGAATAAAACCCCCAGTGGCATTGAGGCCACTAAGGTTGATCACTAAACCTGTAATAATTCCGAATATCATGCCCAACATCACTTTCATTGTGAGGCTCATTGTTTTAGGTTCTGACATGATATTTCCTTTATTGCTAATCTTGATTATAAAGTTCAGTTGAAGTGTTCAGTATTTTTTTTGATTGTAATATAAACTGCCAGCGACGCCCACCTTTTTGACGCCATAAAATAGCGGCTCGAATTCCGGCAAGAAGTAGGGCGCGAACCCGATTAATATTATCAGCTTGTTGCAAAATAATGGGATCGCCCTGAACCTGAATTCGAGGACTTAATTCGCTAATTGTTCGGTGATAGATATCTGCAAAACGTGCGATAACTTGGGGATTATTAACATCACCAAAATATTCAATGAGCTGTGGTATTTGATCGATTTCTCGGTTTATCAAGCCCATCATTTCTGGTTGTTTCGCCAATTGACGCTCTAGGTGTAACAAGCTAATGACATGGCGAAGCAGTGCAATATCCTTAGTTGCTTTAGTTTTAGAGAGTTGCTGGTTTAATTGTTGAAAGCCATTTTTTAATTGATCTACACTGCCATACACTTCTGCTGTCGTTTTTGCATCTGTCACCAGCAGGCTATTTAATAAGGTTTCAAACTCTTCCTTATTCACTTGCCCCGTTTCAGCGGTTTGTAATACTAATGAAACCGCTTGTACTAAAGCTGCTAAAGCAATGACCCGATCACGTTCACGAGCAGATGCTGTCACGGGTGAAGTCCTGGTGCATCGGTACTGACAATAATTCCGCCACCTAAACAATCATCATCAATATAAAAAACAACTGATTGCCCGGGTGTAACAGCACGTTGTTGCTGTTCAAACTCAACATGAATCAGGCCATCTTCATCTTCAGTAATCGTGCAGGCTTGATCAGGTTGACGATAACGTGTTTTTGCCCATGCTTGGCAAGGGAAAGAGGGCGGATGGCCTGCCACCCACGATAATTGTTCAGCCTTGAGTGATTGACTATGTAACCAAGGGTGATCACCTTGCACCACATAGAGCACTTTATTTTCCATATCTTTACCGGCAACAAACCATGGTTCACCCGTACTATTCTTACGGCCACCAATGCCTAAACCTTGGCGTTGGCCTAAGGTGTAATACATTAAACCTTGGTGTTGGCCTATCACTTCACCTTCGGGTGTTTTCATTTCACCGGGTTGAGCTGGAATGTATCGGCCCAAAAATTCACGAAAGCGACGTTCACCGATAAAACAAATACCAGTACTGTCTTTTTTATCATGAGTAATAAGACCGGCTTGTTCAGCAATGCGACGCACCTCAGGCTTGGGGATTTCGCCCAAAGGAAATAAAGTGCGAGAAAGTTGCTTCTGTCCTAGTGTATATAAGAAGTAACTTTGATCTTTATTATCATCTAGACCTTTTAATAGATGAAATTGACCATCACGTTCATCAACACGGGCATAGTGACCAGTGGCAATTAGGTAACCACCTAGTTCTAAGGCATGATCTAAAAAGGCCTTAAACTTAATTTCTCGGTTACATAAAATATCAGGGTTAGGCGTACGGCCAGCACGGTATTCATCGAGAAAATGTTTAAACACATGATCCCAATATTCCATGGCAAAGTTAGCTTCATGGAAAGGAATGCCGACTTTATCGGCGACAGAGCTGGCATCGTCACGATCTTCGGCAATCGTACATTCACTTTCTTCAGCAAAGTCGACCCAGTTTTTCATAAACATACCTTCAACTTCATAGCCTTGCTGCTGAAGTAAAAGCGCTGAAACGGAAGAATCGACACCGCCGGAAAGACCGACTACAACTTTGATTTGTTCTGACATAATAATTATAAATTTAGTGAGTTAATTTTTTAATAAAGAAAGTGGGTAGCGCTGACCTGCCGAATAATCTTGAAAACACGCTAAGACTAAAGGACTTCGAAAATCATGTTGTCTATTTAATAGCTCTTCTTCGCTTAACCATAATGCTTGGTGAATATCATCATCCAGTGCTTGATTGTCATCGTGTTTTATTACCTCGCCAGCAAAACAAAACCGCATATAAGTCTCAGCACTTTCAAGATGTTGCCAGCGGTAAATACCTACTAGCTGACGGGGCTCAAATCGCCATGCTGTTTCTTCTTGAGTTTCGCGAATAACAGCATCAATTAGGCTTTCGCCTGACTCGAGATGGCCTGCGGGTTGATTGAGTGTCATCTTGCCGTTTATCAGTTCTTCGACCATTAGAAAGCGATGGTCTTTTTCTATTATTGCTGCGACGGTGGTTCTTGGAGTCCATATCATCTGATGATTTTATCATGCCCATGATGGCTGCGGGGATGGAAACGTGTTGCCATTGTCCTATTTCAAGCTTATCAATAGTCCATTCACCAATGGCATAACGAATCAAACGAAGTGTAGGGTGACCGATTGCGGCTGTCATGCGGCGAACTTGGCGGTTTTTACCTTCCGTTATTTTGAGTTCAATCCACTGAGTGGGGATAGACTGCCTTTCTCGGATAGGAGGATTGCGCGGCCAAATAGAGGGAGGTGGAATTAAGCTGACTTTTGCTGGCCGAGTTAAACCATCTTTCAATTCAATACCTTGACGCAAAAGTTCTAATGATTTTTCATTAGGAATATTTTCAACTTGAACCCAATAGGTTTTTTCTAATTTATGCTTGGGATCACTAATTATATGTTGCAAAGAACCTGAGTCAGTCAGTAAGACCAAACCTTCACTGTCTCTATCTAATCGGCCAGCAGGATAGACACTGGAGAGGGTGATGTAATCTTTTAATGTCTTCCGGCCATTATCGTCACTAAATTGCGTGAGTACATCATAAGGCTTATTAATAATAATTAGTTTTGGCATGGGTTTGATTATTTCAAATAGTGTTGCTATTATCGGCGACAGTCAAATTGTTTACATGGATGTAACATTATGCGAAATATCTCTGCATGGGCGATCGCGGTCGCTTTTATAACTACTGTCGTTTTTCCGCTAAGTAGTTTCTCACAAGCTCTCAATGATGATGTTTTTAAGCTCCCCTTAGAAGAGCTTATGAAACAGCAGGTATCTTCCGTCAGTAAGAAATTACAGGATCTTGATGATATTCCTGCGGCGGCTTATGTCATTACAGCTAAAGATATTCAACGTTCAGGGGCGACTAGTATACCTGAAGCATTACGGTTAGCTCCAGGTATTGACGTCGCAGCCATTAGTAATAATAAATGGGCTATCTCTATTCGAGGATTTAGCAGTCGTGCCGCTGATAAAATATTAGTGCTCGTTGATGGTCGAACCGTTTACCCACCTATTTTCCCCGGCACATTATGGGAAAACAATGATATCCCTCTTGAACTTATCGAACGTATCGAAGTGCTTCGCGGTGCAGGGGCTGCTATTTGGGGGAATAATGCGGTTAATGGCGTGATTAATATTATTACTAAATCCGCACATGATGTGATTGGAGGACAGCTTAGCGTTATTGGTGGAAGCGAAGAAAATGTGACTGCTAATGGTATCTACGGTTGGGCGCTAGACGAAAAAACCAGTTTTCGAGTACATGCTTATTCACGAGATAAATCATATTCTAAACAAACATTAGCAGGGAGTGCTAACGATAGTTGGCAATCTCAAAACCTCGGTTTTCGTTTTGATAAAGAATTAGAAAAAGGACGCCTTTTAGTTCAAGGTGGTTTTCTCAATTCGCAAACGGGTGCTGATGTAATGGCATTACGGTTTGATGGTGGCGTGGATCGTCTCATGTCAGATACAAAAAGTAAGAATGCCCATTTACAACTTATGTGGGAACACTATTCTAACAACGGGATCCTACACACACTTCAAGGTTTTACTGAATTTGCCAGCAATGATATTGCCATACTTGAGGACAGACGAAGAACGCTTGATTTGGAGTATCAACAACAATTAACGTTTACTCAACGACACGATATTGTGTGGGGAGTAGCCTATCGCTTGTGGAAAGATAGTGCAGAACACACAGACTATTTACAGTTAGAAGATGAAGATAAAACCAGTCATCTGGCGAGCCTGTTTATTCAAGATGATTTTAGTTTAATACCTAATAATTTGGTATTAACGCTGGGGGCGCGTCTAGAGCAGAGAACGGATGTTAAAGCTGAGTTTCAACCTAATATACGATTATTATGGACGCCTGATGAACAGAATAGTTTTTGGGGGGCCTTATCCCGATCAGTGCGTATGCCTGCACGGATAGAAAGTGCTAGCCGTATAGTGGTTGCTCAAGCATCTCCTCAGACAAATGGTTTACCACTGATAAGAGAATTATCAGAGCCTTTATTATCCGAAAGGGTTGGGGCATTGGATTTTGGCTGGCGACGCAAATGGAGTCATGACTTCTCAACTGATGCCGCTGCTTTTATCGTTAATTATGACTATTTACGGGCGAGTCGAGTCGCTGAGATTAGCTCATTCCCTCCTACTTCACTCCCTATTCTGATCAGTAATGATCGACAAGCTCATAGTGTCGGATTTGAACTTAGTTCTAAATGGTATCCCCATGATGATGTCGGTTTTACCTTGAACTATAGTTGGTCGACAACAAAGGCAAAAGATAAGCGATCAGGTTTAATATCCACTGCTATTGTTGATTCATCGCCAAAGCATAAAGTGTCATTACAAGCACGATATAGGCTCACTCCCCAAGTAGAGTTAAGTGGTTTTTTACGTTATGTCGATGATATCCGTGTACGTGGATTGGCTAGCAATGGTGGCGAGCAAGTAATAGCAAGCTACACAGAATTAGATTTAAAGTTGAACTACATTATAGACAGAGGAAATGTTGAACTGTCCTTGGTTGGAAAAAACTTATTACATGCATCCCATGCTGAATTTGTGGACGATATTGTCAGTACGCCTAATCTCGAACAAAAACGCAGTGTGTATGTGAAATTAGACTGGAGGTTTTAGCATGAGACCTCATAAAAAAATAACAGGGCTGTTGTTAACACTGCAGCTGATGGTGTCGACTGTATTTGCTTTAGATAAATTACATGACAATGAAATCAAAGCTGCTTTTGTTTACAACTTTATTAAAATAGTTAAACCAGTCAAACCCCTGGGTGATTACTATCACTTGTGCATTGTGGGAGAGAGTTCTATTCAAAAATTCCTGCCAGAATTGAGTAAACAGAATGCCCATGGACTGGCAATTAAAACTATAGAAATGGAGGTGAATGGTGATTTTTCTATTTGTGATAGTTTATTTCTAGGCCAAGTAGAGAATCACAAAATAGCGAATAATTTGTTGCAACATGCTGAAAAAAATAATGTTCTAACGATAAGTGATGTTGATTTAAAAGAGGGAACAGATGTTATTTTTTATATCAAACAATTACAGGGTAAGTTGAGGTTTGACGTCAGTCTAATACTCGCTCGGCAAGCACAGTTCCAATTAGATGCGAATTTATTGCGTCTTGCTCATATTGTTAAGGAGTGAGTGATTTTATGCTGGGTTTTAATATAAAAAAAGAGTCGATTAAAAGTGTTATTTACAGCGTATTTATACGTGTTTTTGCCTTATCATTTTTAGTTATTTACCTTATTCTGACAGTACAAAAAGTTCATGAATCGGTGCAAAAACAACGAGAACAGATTCAAATATTAGCCGATGTGGTAACCAGTAATGTCAAGGCTGCCTTATTGTTTAAAGATACTGAATCTGCTCAACAGACGCTGAATGCTTTAATGTACAGTTCATCTGTTGTTTATGCCGTGTTGAGTGATATGGACAAGACCATGTCGGTGACACTGGGGGAGCTGACAGATGCTAAAGGTTGGCGTTCTTGGAATACGATTGAATATTCAACGACAGTTTTTCTTCGCCAGGAGAAAATTGGCCATTTTAATATCGTTATTAGTCTAACTGAAATGTGGTTATTTATTGCTCGTGAATTGTTGATTATGGCCTTAGTAATGCTCACTGTATTATGGGGGATGAAGGTTGTCATTAGGAAGATGGCTGAGGAGATTGTTAATCCTATTAATAGTCTATTGGCCACAACGAGTGAAATATACCGTACTGGTCAATATGGTTTACGCACACAGAAAATAACTGATGATGAAATAGGGGAGTTAGCTGATACCTTTAATAATATGCTGAATGTGATTGAGAAACGTGATGATGAGTTACGGATTGCAGCGACAACATTTAATGCCCAAGAGGCAATTATTATTACCGATGCTAACCGTAAAATTATCAAAGTAAATTCAGCATATAGTGAGTTAACCGGTGAACACTTAAATGATGTGCAAGGTTCAACCCCCTCTATTCTAGACCCCGATTATCTTGAGCAATCGCTGGTTGATGATATCAGTGATAGTTTGAATAAACATGGCCATTGGACAGGAGAGACGGTCGAGTCAAAAGGCGGCCACGATTATCCTGCACATTATATTGTGACAAAGCTCAGTAACTCCAAAGGTTTTGTTACCCATTATGTCATCACCTTTACTGATATTAGCGAGCGAACGGCCTTTGCCGAAGAAATTAAGAAGTTAGCTTTTTTTGATCCTTTAACTCAATTACCGAATAGACGTTTATTGATCGACCGACTTAGTTCCGCTTTAAAAGTCAGTATCAGAAATAGAGAGTTTGGTGCCTTAGTTTTCTTAGATATCGATAAATTTAAATACTTAAATGATACTAAAGGCCATAATTATGGAGATCTTTTATTAATCGAAGTGGCTAGTCGATTATCCGGTATTATTCGTGAGCAGGATACGGTGGCTCGATTAGGGGGAGATGAGTTTGTCGTGATGCTGCAAGAGTTAGGAACAGATATTTTGCAGGCAACACAATATATGAATAATGTGGGTAAAAAGATCGTATCAGAATTAAATAAATCTTATAGTTTGAAGGATTTTAATTATGACTCATCATCTAGTGTTGGTATCACATTATTTAATGCTGATAGTGATCTAGATACCATCTTTATTCAGGCTGACATGGCTATGTATGCTGCCAAAAATGCCGGTAGAAATACCTTACGATTCTTTGATAATGCTATGCAGCAAGCGGTTGAAGAAAAGGTTGCTGTTGAGCAACAGCTTAAAGAAGCCTTAAAGCAACAGCAATTTGAATTGCATTATCAGTTCTTAGTGAATAGAGATGAGCGTGTTATTGGGGCCGAAGCATTAATAAGGTGGCAACATCCTGACAAAGGTTTGGTTCAACCCGATAGTTTTATTAATTTAGTTGAAAATATGGGGCTTATTCGTGAGTTAGGATTTTGGACATTAAGAACGGCTTGCCAGCAACTAAAAGAATGGCAAGACAATGTGTATTCTGCAGATCTTGTGTTGGCTATTAATATTAGTGCTCTGGAGTTTCAACAAAATCATTTTGTCGATGATGTACTCATGATTGTGAATGAGTTTCAGATTGACCGAACAAAACTAAAGTTAGAGTTAACGGAAAGCGTTATCTTGCATGATGTTGAGTTTGCTATAGAACAGATCACACGCTTAAAAATGGCTGATATTGCCGTGGCTATGGATGATTTCGGTTCGGGCTATTCCTCATTAAGTTATTTAAGCCAACTGCCGATCTCAATAGTCAAAATAGATCGAAGCTTTATATCGCGCATGATTGATTCTGAGTATGATTGTGCCATTATAAAAATGATCATAGCCTTAGGTTCGATGTTGGGGATGGGAATCATTGCTGAAGGGGTTGAAGAGCAAGCGCAATTTGAAATACTGAAAGAACTAGGTTGCACAAACTTTCAGGGCTATTACTTTAGTGAGCCAGTCACCCACGATGAGTTTCAACAACTACTGCAGAAACTAGTAGGATAAATACGTAATACACCGTTATTTTTTGCAGGAAGATATTTTTTAGCTCGATTTTCACTTAAGTGTTAAAATAGCCGGCACTAAATTGTCAGGAAGCGCTTAAGTAGGCCAAAGTAATGATTCAGCCTGTCCTGATAATTCTGATTTTCTTTAGATAGTTACAGCTCCTTATCATGCCGTAACTACTATTAATAAAATCTGAAATACAAATAATCTAACAATTTATCAAGGGTATAACAATGAAAGTAGCAGAAAATGCAGTAGTCGTTATTGATTACACATTAACAGATAACGATGGTCAAGTAATTGATAGTTCAGAAGGTGCTGGCCCACTAGCATACTTACACGGCATGGGTAATATCATCCCTGGTTTGGAAGCAGCTCTTTTAGACAAAGAAGCTGGCGACAGTGTTAAAGCAAGTATTGAACCTGCCAATGCCTACGGTGACCGTATTGAAGATATGAAACAAGAAGTACCTAAAGAATTATTTGGTGGTATTGAAACGATTGAAGTTGGTATGCAATTTGAATCATCAACGGATGAAGGCCCTGTGATGGTAACAGTTGTTGCTATTGGTGATGAAATGATCACTGTTGATGGCAACCATCCTTTAGCAGGTGTTCATTTGAACTTTGATGTTGAAATTCGTGAAGTTCGTGAAGCAAGCGAAGAAGAATTAGAACATGGTCATGTGCATGGTGAAGGTGGTCACCAGCACTAAAAGACATTTTGATATATAGTGCCAAGGCACTATAGTTTCAATAATAAAGACGGGCTTTAAAGCCCGTCTTTTATTTTAAATGGTCATGAATTATTTAAAATAAGATAGATCGCGAAAATATTTTTACTTTATAAATGTAGTATATGCAAAACTTAGTTGAACTTAATAAACAATTTAGCCTGTCAGACCAACTCTACTTCGAGCAAGGAGAGGAGGGATTTGTCATGATTAATATAAGCAATCAATATGCGGATGCCCGAATCTCAAGCTATGGTGGGCAAGTCGTTTCATATTTAGCTAAAGACCAGCTTGAAGACCTATTGTTTTTAAGTGACAAAACAGTCTATCAACACGGTAAGGCGATACGGGGTGGAATACCTGTTTGCTGGCCTTGGTTTGGAGATGATACTTCAGGATTTGGCCGTCCTTCCCATGGTTTTGCCCGCAACCAACAGTGGAATGTCGTAGCAAGTGATGCTTTGCTTGATGGGCGAACATCTATCACTTTGGGTTTACAGGATACGGAAGAGAGTAGAACGGTTTGGCCTTATGAGTTTGAATTAGAACTCGAAGTTATTGTCGGCACCAGTTTAGATTTAAAATTAACGACTAAAAATATGGGGGCAAAAGCTTTTACAATTAGCCAAGCTTTGCATACATATTTTAATATTAGTGATGTAACAAATATAGCCGTAGAAGGGCTGGATGAAAAAACATATCTTGATAAGCTAGATGGTTTTAATGCCCATAAGCAATCGGGAGATGTTGTCTTTACGCAAGAAATAGATCGGGTTTATTGTCAGTCACCAGAGTCAGTATTGCTGACGGACACAGGATTTAATCGAAAAATCATGATTGCATCCTCAGGTAGTGAAACAACGGTGGTGTGGAATCCGTGGGCAACAGCAATAAAAAATATTGCCGACTTAGATGAGCTGAGTTATCAACAGTTTGTTTGTGTTGAAACGGCGAATGCTGCTGCTGATGTAGTGACGGTTCCTGCCGGAAGCTCACATGCGATCACCGCAAGTTATACTATCAACTAACGCTGATGATTACGGGCGTAAAGCGTCGCGGTTAATATAAAGCCACTGGATGGCAATAATAGGAATGGCCGATAAGATTTTACCCTCCAGTAATAGCTGGTATACATCATCAAACTTCATGGTGGTGACTGAAATATCTTCATCTTCATCTTCAAGGCCATGCAGACCACCAATATCTGTTGTATCGACTTGGCCATAAAACAGACTCAGCAACTCCGAGGTACCGCCAGGAGAAGTAAAAAAGTCATTAATTTTTACTAATTCTTCGATTTTACAGCCTGCTTCTTCAAGTGATTCTCGATAGGCTACTTCTTCAGCCGTTTCACCGGGTTCAATAGCACCTGCAACTATTTCTAATAACCAAGCCTGATCAGGGAATTGTATTGCACCAATACGAAACTGCTCAATGATGACGACTTCATCACGGCGAGGATCATAAAGCAGCACTGCTACACAGTTGCCGCGATGAAATAATTCACGAGTGATCGGTTGACTCCAGCCACCTTTGTATAAGGTATGCTGCAATTCAAATTTCTTCAGATTAAAGAAACCTTGATATGGCGTAGTTTCATTTAGGATTTTGAATTGTTTTTGTTTAGACATGATTATGCAGCTTTAAAACTCAGGAGTACGTGGAGAGGAGGTGGTAAAAGCAGTGCTTGTATCAATGCCTTTTAGTCGGCGAAGAATAGCGGTAAAGACACTGCCGCCTTTTTCTGTATGCTCAAGTTTAACCGGCAGGTAGTGCAGTGCGGGAGCACACCAGAGAATGGTTTGTCTGCCTTTAGAGTGCTGGCGTTCTCGAATTAATTTCATCGTATCAATTTGGCCGAGTGGCGTAGAGATAAGCTCGTGCTCAATGATATTAATATTAAATGTTTTGAGTTTACCACCATCAGCAATGCGGTATGAATAGTGTGCTTTATCTTCGTTTAAATCAGACATTAACACTAATTGATAAACGAGCTTATCCAGCGTACTAGGTTCAATCGCTAGCGACCATGGTTGTTTTTTATCATCAATATGGACTTGCTGTTGTTGCCAGTTGAAGTCTAGGCTAAGGTATTTGTCTTTTTTACCACCACTACGCTGGTATAAATAGCTGAGTGGGATGATTAAATCACCATGACTTTGAAATACGCTACTTTCTTCAACGAGGTCAGGCTTAAAGAAAGCAAAAACTCCTTTAGCTTGAGTTTCTGACTTAAATAAACGCGTACCATTATCTTGCGTGCTCAGGCTACGTTTTAATTCACCTGCTTGTAAGCCATTAAGTTGTACTAAATAGTTAGCTGAAAAATCGGGGATCTCACTGGCATAAGTTGTTAAGGCTGCTATGCTGAATAGAAAGAGTCCGAGAGATTTCATCATGACATTATGAAATTAACTGCTTAATCGCATTAGGATAGAGAATATGCTCTTGTTCTAGTACTCGAGCAGCTAATGACTCTTCTGTATCATTGTCTAGTACAGGGACACGAGCTTGTAAAACAACGGGGCCATCATCCAGCTCAGCCGTCACCATATGCACGCTGGCACCATGTTCTTTTTCACCGGCATCAATAGCACGCTGGTGAGTATTCAAACCTTTAAATTTAGGTAATAGAGCAGGGTGGATATTAATTAATTTACCGGCAAAGTGTTCAACAAATTCTGTTGTTAGGATCCGCATAAAACCAGCCAGTACAACCAGTGAAGGAGAGTAGCGATCTATTTCTTTGGCTAAGGCCTGATCAAAAAGCTCACGAGACTGATAGTCTTTATGATCAATCATCGCCGTAGCGATGCCTGCTTGTTGAGCAAATTCTATTCCTGCTGCATCTGGTCGATTACTGATTACTGCAGCAACATTCACCTCTAGATCACCCGCTTCAACAGCGTGAACAATAGATTTCATATTACTGCCACGCCCTGAAATCAGGATCACAATAGAGGGTTTGATGATTAAATCTGACATTTAAGAATTAATTTTCACATCAGGTGTTGCTTGATCTGACACTTCGATTTGACCAATTTGATAGGCTGTTTCACCGAGTTCGGCTAAACAATCTAATGTTTGCTGGGCATCTTCTTCGGCAACACAAATAACCATACCGATACCATTATTAAAAGTACGATACATTTCTTCATCAATAACGTTGCCTTCTGATTGCAACCAGTCAAAAATAGCTGGACGAGTCCAACTTTTTGCATCAATGACAGCAGTGACATTATCTGGAAGGACGCGTGGAATATTTTCTAATAAACCGCCACCAGTGATGTGGGACAAAGCATGAATATTAATTTTTTTATGAAGCTCAAGCAAAGACTTAACATAGATTCTAGTAGGCATTAGCAGGTGTTCGCCTAAGGTACTATCACCAAATGAACTTGATAATTCATCAGCACTACGTTCGATTATTTTGCGAATTAATGAATAACCATTTGAGTGCGGGCCAGATGAGGCAAGACCAATAATGGCATCGCCTGCTTGTACTTGACTACCATCAATGACATTGTCTTTTTCAACAACACCGACACAAAAACCAGCTAAATCATAATCACCATCTTCGTACATGCTCGGCATTTCGGCAGTTTCACCACCTACTAATGCCGCACCAGATAGTGCGCAACCATCTGCGATACCTGAAACTACCGATGTGGCAATATCAATATCAAGCTTACTGGTTGCATAATAATCTAAGAAAAATAAAGGTTCTGCGCCAAGTACAATGATGTCATTGACGCACATAGCGACTAAATCAATACCGATTGTATTGTGAATTCCTGTTTCGATAGCAAGGCGAAGTTTAGTTCCGACACCATCTGTACCAGAAACTAAGATCGGTTGTTTATAACGATCTACAGGTAATTCAAACATGCTCCCAAAGCCACCTAGTCCGGCCATAACACCTGGGCGACGAGTTTTAGCTGCAAGAGGTTTGATGCGATCTACGAGTTGATTACCCGCTTCGATATCTACACCCGCATCGCGGTAACTGAGTGAAGAAGTGTTTGTGTCGGTCATGAGTTTAGTCCTGAAGTCGAAAAATGGCGTTCACACCATTAAAAACAGCGTGATAGAATACCACAATGCATAGATTATTTTTTGTTCTAATTTTACTGATTGCAACTCAAGCTTCTGCTGTCGATGTTGCCAATTTATATCAATCCCAGTCTCCTGTTTCCTCGCAGAGTGAGGAGGAGAGGTTGAAGGCTGCCCCCGATATCTTAAGACAGGTGATATTGAAAGTCGTTGGCAACAGTGAAACGTTAAAAACAGCCGATCTTGCGCCCATTTTAGCGCAATCAGAGCAATTGATTCAGCAATATCAGTATCATCGAGTCAACTCTGTCCAAGATGATTTAACGCTGCCTGATCAACTTGAAGTATTAGTCTCTTTTAAACAAAGTCTCGTAGATAAGGCTTTAACAACATTGGGATTGCCTATTTGGAGTAAATCACGTCCTGAGACTATTGTATGGCTTGCCGTTGATGATGGGCGGTCACGTAGCCTTGTCGGTGCAAATGAACAATCGACTATCTCTCAGGAAATTAATAGTGCGGCACAGCTGCGAGGCCTACCTATTTTGTTCCCTGTCATGGACTTAGAAGATCAAAGTCAGGTAAAGTTTACTGACTTATCAGCTGGTTTTTACGATACGATAGAATTAGCATCACAACGTTATGGTGCGCCATTGATTTTAATGGTAAAAGTAGAAACTATTTCAGCAGATATTGTGCAAATAACATGGAATGTATTAATAAGTGGACAGTCAGAACAGTGGACGTCACGCGGCGATACTGTCACTGCGGTAACGGCAGGTATGAATGAATTTACTAACCGTTTAGCTAACCGTTTTTCACAAAGAATCTATGCAAATACAAGCTCGGAAGAACTTGTTTTACATATTAATAATGTACGAAATTATGCTGATTATGTGCAGGTTTCTAAGTATTTGACTGACTTGCAAAATGTCTCTGATGTACAGACGTCTAATATTATTGGTGATGCTATCGAGTTACGCGTGTCTTTTAGTGGTGATATAACAGTATTGAATAGGACTCTAGCCGTTGACCGCTTGTTAATTGAAGAGAGCTATTCATCAGTATCAACTCTCACGTATCGCTTTTCACCTTAAACTCTAAGAGTACATAGAATGTTATTAAGGATTGGCTATGTCAGATAGTAATAAGTTATTCACTTTAATTGCGATTGCGATGCTGGGCGGGTTATTTTATTTATTAACGCCGGTATTGATGCCTTTTTTCATCTCTGCATTATTAGCCTATCTTGCTGACCCCATTGTTGATAAATTGGAAGAGAAAAAGCTCTCTCGCACACTGTCAGTATCGATAGTATTTGGGGTTTTATTACTAGTAGGGTTATTACTATTACTTGTTCTTTTGCCACTATTAACGGCTCAAATAGCTGCTTTATTTAAACGTTTACCTGATTATTTAAGCCTTATTCAAACTAGTCTTGTGCCATGGTTAAATTCAGCTGGGCTTCCTGTTGAGTTATTTGACATGAGTACAGTTAAAGAGTCTTTAACTAATTATTGGGCTGAAGTAGGGCAGGTTGCTTCTGGGGTCTTTAGCACGATGACACGCTCTGGGCTTGTTGTTTTACAGTGGTTAGTTAACTTATTTTTAGTACCAGTTGTTACCTTTTATTTACTTAGAGACTGGGATATATTAGTGGCTCGCTTTAGAGAACTGTTACCCCCTAAATACGCACATAAAATTATCGACTTATCATTAGAATGCGATGAAATGTTAGCTGAGTTTATTCGTGGTCAATTAATGGTGATGTTTGCTTTAGCCTCTATTTACACGATTGGTTTAGCGATGATTGGTCTAGAGTTAGCCTTATTAGTGGGCGTGATTGCGGGGATTGTGAGTTTTGTTCCTTATTTAGGTTTAATTGTCGGTATTGGCCTAGCAGGAACAGCTGCTTTTCTACAGTTTCATGAATGGTTGCCGGTGATATTAGTGGTAGTGGTATTTGGTATCGCTCAAGTAGTAGAAGCCGTTGTGTTAACACCTCGCTTTGTGGGCGAACGGATTGGACTGCACCCTGTGGCAGTGATCTTTGCTGTCTTAGCGGGAGGGCAGTTATTTGGATTTACAGGTGTTTTATTAGCCTTACCTGCCGCTGCGGTGATTATGGTGTTATTACGCCATACCCATCAACGTTACCTTAATAGTCACCTTTATAGTTAAATAATATATGTCTGCATCAGCAACACAATTACCGTTGAGATTGAATCCTCAGCAGGAATTTAATTTCAATAATTTTTATTTTCAGCAAGCAGAGTTAAAACAGGCTTTGCTTGATTTATGCCTATCAGAATCGGTGGGGTTCTTATACCTATGGGGTGCAACTTCATCGGGTAAGTCACACTTATTATTAGCGGCTCTAGAGCAAACTGAATTAAGAAGTGTTTATTTGCCATTAGCTGACTTAGTGCAAACAGCTTCACCTGAGGTATTAAACTCACTCGAACAGTTTGATCTGGTCTGTATTGATGACTTAGATGCCATTGCCTCATTAACAGAATGGCAAGAAGCATTATTCCATTGCTTCAATCGCTTGCAACACTCTGCTTGTAAATTACTGGTCTCAGCCTCATCTAATCCGGTTAATATCCCACTAAGCTTAGCTGATTTGCGCTCAAGAATGTCGACGGCACTGGTTTATCAACTTGATGCCTTAGATGATGAGCAAAAACAACAAGCTTTGACTCTACAAGCTGCTTCTAGAGGCCTCGATTTATCGGATGAACTTGTCCATTATTTATTACGCCACTATAGTCGAGATATGGGGGAGTTAATTGAGTTGTTATTAAAACTCGATAAAGCCTCACTAGCTGAAAAAAGGCGTTTAACTATCCCATTTGTTCGTCAAACTATAGAGTCCTTAGCGTAAATGGCTAGAAATGTTGAGTTAACCGTTGTTTTACCCGGTTTAGCAAACATCTTAAATCAACAAATGAATGTGGGCATTTTGCCAACGTATCTGACCAAGATAATTCATCATGCATCGTTTATTGCTGAGGACATAAACCTAGAACGTTTATTAGTCACGAGCTTTAGCACGCTCGATAGTCAGCAGCATGACATACCCATTGCTTCATTAATGTCAGAAAATGCTCATCAACTCATTCTATCACCGTGTTGTTTACATCCCGATCGCGATCAACTGCTACTGTTTGCTGATGGTTTAAACATAAGTGATCAAGAAAGTAGCACATTGATGAGAGAGGTGCAGCCCTTAGTCGATGACCTAGGCGGACAATTAATATTTCATGACGCACAGCACTGGTTATTAGAGTTAACACAGGCACCACAAATAGATTTCCATGCTTTAGCCGATGTGGAGGGGAAGAGTGTTGATGGTCATTTACCTTCAGGCCCAGACCGAACACAGTGGTTGACCTTGTGGAATGAGATTCAAATGCAGTTATTTAATAGTGAGGTTAATCAACTGCGTGAAGTTGAAGGGAAACTAACAATTAATGGTGTGTGGTTTTGGGGAACAGGAACCTTCAAGGCGACAGAAAATGCATGGAGCTCTGTGCAGGGTAGTTTACCGTTACTTCAGCTTTTAGCGAAACAGCTTGATATTGATGTTAGAGCGGATAAGCCGTGTTCGCTGGATGACCTAACAAAAGGTCGACATCTGTGTGTATTAGATAAGATAGATATTGAAGGAGATTGGCTTCAGCAGTTGTCAGCATTAGATGAGCAATTTTTACAGCCACTCTGGCAAGCAAGTAAATACCTTAGTATTTCAAAGCTAAACTTTATTATCCCTCATCATGGCAGCTATACCTTAACAATGTTGGATTGCTGGAAGTTTTGGAAGAGATGAAACAAAAACTTATTCAAAGAGAAAGTAGCGCTTGGGAGTCATTGCCGGAAGCCTGGCCTAATAGTCTACGTAAGATATTAGCTGCACGTGGTATTCAGTCTGAAGCGGATCTTAATTATGACTTAGCTGACTTGCCCAAAACTGATCTGTTAATGGGGATGACTAAGGCCGTAGAGCTACTGGCAACGGCAGTGACTGAGCAGTGGAAAATCATGATCGTCGCTGACTTTGATACCGATGGGGCGACAAGCTGTGCTGTTGCCATTCGTGGTCTAAGAGCAATGGGGGCGAGCAATCTAGATTATATTGTGCCGAATCGCTTTGTTCATGGTTATGGATTAACGGCTGAATTATTGGCGGATATTCCTACACACGAACAACCTGACCTTTTATTAACGGTTGATAATGGTATTGCCAGTATTGAAGGTGTCAAAGCAGCCCATGATCGTGGCATTAAAGTCTTAGTAACCGATCATCACTTGCCGGGAGAACAGCTGCCCGATGCTGAGGCAATTGTGAATCCAAATCAGCATGGAGATACTTTCCCCAGTAACAATATGGCTGGTGTAGGGGTGTGTTTTTATCTGTTATTAGGCCTACGCCAACAGTTAAGAAGTCAGTCTTGGTTTGAACAACAAAATATTGATATTCCTAAGCTTAATACCCTATTAGATTTGGTTGCATTGGGAACAGTTGCTGATGTGGTGCCCTTAGATAAATTAAATAGAACCTTAGTCAATTTGGGGCTGGCTAGACTTCGTGCCGGTCGAGCATGTGCTGGGATCAATGCGTTAATCCAAGTTTCAGGTCGTGATAGTCATAGTTTATCGGCCCCTGATCTGGGCTTCTCTATTGCCCCAAGATTGAATGCCGCTGGCCGTTTAGAGGATATGAGTATTGGTATTGAAACCTTATTAACAGATGATATCAGTACAGCACTATCATCGGCGACATTATTAGATGACATTAATAAACAACGTCGCGATGTTGAACAGGAGATGCAAACTCAGGCTCTGAGCATGTTAGATAACATGTCATTCGATAGTGGTAAGTTGCCACTGGGCTATTGTTTATATGATGAACACTGGCACCAAGGTGTGATTGGTTTATTAGCCTCGAGAATTAAAGAAAAACAACACCGTCCTGTTATAGCCTTTGCACCGGGCAATGAAGGAGAAATAAAAGGGTCGGCGCGTTCTATCCCCGGTATTCACATTAGAGATGTCTTAGCCTTAGTCGCAAGCCAAGCCCCTACCGGCTTATTAACACGATTCGGTGGTCATGCTATGGCGGCGGGAATGACAATAGCCAAGAAAGATTTAGCCGTGTTTGAACAGCTGTTTTTATCGGTGTTGAAACAAACAACGGATCCTAGTGTATTACAGCAAGAATTGCTTTCTGATGGTGAGTTATCCGCAGGTGAAATTTCACTTCCTTTAGCTGAGTTATTGCCGACCGCTGCACCATGGGGACAAGGTTTTTCTGAACCTTTATTTCACGGCAGATTTAAGATTGATAGTTTAAGAAGTGTTGGCCAACAACAAGACCATTTACGGTTAACTGTAAGCTTGAGTGATGGTCGGTCAGTGACCGCTATGGCATTTCGACAGCAGCAGCCAGATTGGTTAGACATAGGAGGCGAAGTGTTATTAACGTATCGACTTGCCGTAAATGATTTTAGAAATCAACGAGCAGTACAACTCATCGTCGATAAAATTCTTAAGCCTTAAGTTGTGAGCGCGCAAATATAAGTTTGATTTCTCAAACTAGTCACAAAGACACTTAATATATTCTTAAATATGCGGGTATTCCTAGCCCCTCAGCTTCCGCAATTAGACAAAAACTAGGGGGTTTATGGTGATTAATATTAAGCCGTAAGCTCTATTTATTCTGTTGTTTGCAGGATTATGTCTGCTAGCATTTGAACACAACTTTTATTTGCCTGTCACATTCGGGACAGGGCAAGTCACCTCCAATGCTGGATTAAGGCATAAGCTGTTAATGCTTATATTTAAGCTGAGTTGGATAGTCGACTCAGATAGTGACTTAGCATCAAACAATTCAGCTCGATAAAGATAAAAAGTGATTGAAGATTTGGTCAATGATTTGCAGAATAGTCGCGTTATTTTATTTTAAAGCACTCTATTTTGGTCCAAGCTACTTTTAATGCCATTAAAGCTTCATTATCTGACTTTATGGTTCGCCCTCAACAAATTGCCATGAGTCAGTTTATTGCTGCGCGCATGAAACAAGCAGAACATCAGCGACTGGCTGTGGTCGAAGCACCAACAGGAGTCGGAAAAACATTAGCGTATTTAGCCGGTACAATTAAGATTGCGCTTGAACAGAAAAAAATGTTGGTCATTAGCACAGCAACCGTTAATTTACAGCAGCAATTGTTGCAAAAAGACTTACCGCATTTTGCGCAAGCGACAGGGCAAGATCTAAAAGTAGTACAAATAAAAGGCCGTCGTCGTTATCTCTGCCCAAGTAAACTTGCAAGTGTGAGTGATGCTGCAGATCAGCAAGACTTAACACTGGATGTTGACAGTCAATATCAAAAAGCTAAATATCAAGCCAAAGCCAAGGATCTATTTTCACAATGGGATAGTGGCCAGTGGGATGGTGACCGAGATACTAGAACTGATTCAATCGCGCCTGCCCTCTGGCAGGATGTATCAACAGACTCTGAAGGTTGTGCAGGTAAAAATTGTTCTCAATATCATCGCTGTCCCTATTATCGTGTACGCCGAGATATGATTGCCGCAGATGTGGTGATTGCTAACCATGATTTAGTATTAAGTGATGCTGATTTAGGTGGCGGTTTAGTTTTACCTAACCCTGAAGAAGTACTATTTGTGTTTGATGAAGCACATAACCTACCGCAAAAGGCCTTAGATCACGCTGCCAAGGCATTAAATTTTGCTCAGCTAGTCCAAACAACGGAAACAGCTGATAGTGTGCTAAAAAAGCTAGTTAAAGCGCTTGTTCATCGTCAACATGATTTTGGCTTTATGTTGATGGAATTACGGCGCGATCTTCCTGCCGTCATTAACTTACTACAACAAATGGAAATACTGTTAGAAAGTGATGACTTAGTACAAGATGTGATGTCTGGCAAAATAAGTGAGCCAAGAATTTATTGGCAAAGTCCATTAGTGAGAGCATTAATTGAACCCTGTCAGGGACTACACCAAAGAGCTAATACGATATATAAACACTATGCTTTATTTTCTAAATGGTTAAAGGATGGAGTTGAAAATCAGCAAGTTAGTAATAAAGTGGCAGAATTACTCTTGCCACAAGTGGGGACGGTACAAAATATTTTTGGCTACCTGATTGATTTCATGGGCTTATTCCTTGATGAGGATAAAGTTGATATTCCCCCCAATGTTCGTTGGTTATCCTATGAAAAATTTGCTAAAAAAAATACCTTAGTCATTAACTGTGGCCCGATGACAGCCGCCTATTTTTTAGAAAAGAGCTTATGGAATAGAGCTTACGGTGTTGTACTGACATCAGCCACACTAAGAGGTTTAGGCTTGTTTCAACGTTTCAGAAGTGATTGTGGCTTAAAACGCTTTAATGAACATTACTTTCTAGCCGTTGAATCACCTTTCAATTATCAGCAACAGGCAACCTTATCTTTGCCTGAAATGAAATCTTTGCCTAATGAAAATAGAGAAGACTGGCAACAAGAAGTGGTGGCACAATTAATTAAGGTAATTGATGATAAAGAAGCGAGTTTAGTCTTATTCACCTCTAAATCAGTGATGGATGCTGTTTACGATCAGCTGCCACCGAGACTGCTAAATTTAACCTTATTACAAGGGGCTAAACTATCAGCTAAGAATATATTGGCAGAACATATAAAACGGATTGAGAGTGGACAGGGCAGCATTATATTTGGCATGGATCGTTTTGCTGAAGGTGTCGATTTGCCAGGAAGCTTGTGTAGCCATGTGATCATTACTAAACTGCCTTTCCCGGTATTTACTCGTCCTATTGAACAGGCAAAACAAGAATGGATTATGCGTAGTGGTGGACAACCTTTTGTTGCACTATCATTACCTGCCGTGAGTGTGAGATTGATACAAGCGTGTGGACGTCTATTGAGAAAAGAATCAGATAGAGGGCGAATTACGATATTAGATCGACGTTTATTAACCAAAGCCTATGGCAAACAGCTGTTAGCTCATTTACCTGATTATAAATTGGTCTAATAGATACAAAAAAGCCTTATCAAAATGATAAGGCTTTTTTGTTATTCAGTTTAAAAGAATAATTACTCTGAACGGCTAGTAACTTCTAATAAATGGAAACCAAATTGTGTTTTAACTGGACCTTGAACAGTGTTCACTGGAGCAGAGAAAACCACTTTATCGAATTCAGGAACCATCATACCGGGACCAAACTCACCTAAGTCACCACCTTGAGCAGAAGAAGGGCAAGAAGAGTTTTCTTTTGCTACGTTAGCAAAATCTGCACCTTGTTCGATTTCTTGTTTAAGTTCTAGGCAGATTTCTTCGCTATCTACTAATATATGTCGTGCTGTTGCTGTAGCCATGTTGTATTCCTATTTTGGGTCGAGATAAATCGCGCATTGTATCAATGCCAGAGAGATTAGTGAATTAAAACTGCTTAATCACTAATAGAGAGCGTGTCGCCATTGAAAACTATTGTATCGCCGGCAACAATTTTTTTACGTTTTCTGGTTTCAACTTCACCATTTACGGATACCAGGCCTTCTGCAATAACTGTTTTCGCTTCTCCACCGCTGGCCACCAGCCCCTCAAACTTTAGAATTTTGAAGAGTTCAGTTGGAGATGTATTTAATTTAATGTCTATCGTGTTGGACATAGTAAAGCCTAGTATTTTGGGTGAGAGTTATTTAAGATTTATAGATGGGGACTGATAGTAATAATTCAAGTTAATTGAGTTTTATTCCTGTCGAGTTTGCTTCAATTAAATAAGGAATATCAATAAAAATGAGTTTAGATAAAAACAAGCGTCTCGATGATATTGTTGCTCAAGCAAAGAAATATCAAAATGAACGTGAGCAAACGTATCGAGAACGATCATTAAAAATGTACCCTTGGGTCTGTGGTCGTTGTTCTAGAGAATTTACCAATGTAAATCTACAAGAATTAACGGTTCATCATCGAGATCATAATCATGATAACAACCCATCTGATGGAAGTAATTGGGAATTATTATGTATTTATTGCCATGATAATGAACACTCTCGTTATATTGAACAAGTTCGTTATGGTAATAATGATAACGATGAAAACAAACAAACCTCAACTCACAGCCCCTTCGCAGGCTTGTCTGATCTCCTTAAATAATATGTGAAGATCACTGTTAGTTAATTGTTTTTTTTAGACTTTAGTGAGTTTAATGTGAACTGTGTCTCAGTCTAAGCTTGCTAATAATAAGACTGTGAACTTGTTCTCAATAGTTAAGGAATATCTTATATAAACTCCTCCCTAAGTTAATTATTTAAGGGGGGTGACAGATGAAATTATTCGTTGATGCACTTCATATGGTTGTTATTGCAGCATTAATCTACCCAATGTTTTATGTGTGGGATACGGCAAAAATTGATCAATTCTGCCAAGGTGTTGAAAGAGGGATGAGTAAACAGGCGTATATGCAATTAGCTGATGAGAATTTAGTCAAATTAGTTGCGCCACATATTGACCGTCCCGGTCGCTGGGAATCATCGGTGATTGCTCGCACACCATTTACTAACTATAGCTGCGTAGTGGTAGGCTTGGGCGATAGCGTATCAAGAGCGTGGATTGAAAGTTAAGCAGAAATAGCGTTCTTGCTAAGCTATCAGGTATAAAAAAAGCAGATACTCGAAATGAGCATCTGCTTTTTTATTTTAATATACTTAAGAAGCTAGACTTAGATTAGCCGCCAGCTACGTAGTTAATCATAATACCTGCTGCTACTGCTGAACCGATTACCCCGGCAACATTAGGTCCCATAGCATGCATTAATAGGAAGTTATGAGGATCAGACTCTAAACCTAATTTATTGGATACACGAGCAGCCATAGGGACCGCAGATACACCAGCTGAGCCAATCAATGGGTTAATTCCACCACCACCAAATCTATTCATAAGTTTAGCCATAATAACGCCTGAAGCAGTACCAATGGAAAAAGCAGCTAAGCCCAAGATGACAATACCTAAAGTGGTAATATCTAAGAATTTATCAGCACTCAATTTTGAACCCACGGCTAAACCTAGGAAAATAGTCACGGTATTGATCAATGAGTTTTGTGTTGTATTACTCAGACGATCTACTACAGCACATTCTTTCATTAAGTTACCGAAACAGAACATACCTAATAAAGGCGCTGCATCGGGTAGTAAAAATGCCACTAAGAGTAGTAATAATAATGGGAAGATAATTTTCTCACGGTGAGAAACTTCACGTTGCTGTAGCATTTTAATTTTACGTTCTGATTCTGTTGTTAATGCACGCATAATCGGCGGCTGAATCAACGGTACTAATGCCATGTAAGAATAGGATGCGACCGCAATAGCGCCGAGTAAATCAGGTGCGAGTTTGCTGGCAACATAGATAGAGGTCGGACCATCCGCTCCACCTATAATACCGATAGCGGCTGCATCAGCTAGGCTAAAGTCCATAATGCCAAAGTTAGAGAGCAAGATAGCTCCCATTAATGTAGCAAAAATACCAAATTGTGCTGCTGCACCGAGGAATAGAGTTTTAGGGTTGGCGAGTAGAGGGCCAAAGTCTGTCATCGCACCCACGCCCATAAAGATAATCAGTGGGAATGCACCACTTTCGATTCCCACCGTGTAAAACATATGTAATACACCTCCGGCTTCGGCTAAACCTGCTCCGGGGATATTGGCTAATACGCCACCAAAACCGATGGGTACGAGCAATAAAGGTTCAAAGTTTTTATTGATGGCAAGATAAAGCAATAACATGCCAATCAAAATCATAAAGCCTTGGCCAGCCGTCATTTGATAGAGGCCCGTGTTATGCCATAGATGTAGTAATTGTTCCATAATTTTAGAGCTCTTTATGCAATTGAGACAAGAAGATCACCGACTTTAACGGCATCTCCAGGTTTAACTGAAACAGACGAAATAGTACCTGCTTTTTCAGCAACAATTTGTGTTTCCATTTTCATGGCTTCAAGAATAACAAGCACATCACCTTCTTGTACTTGTTGTCCGGCTGCCACTTCTACTTTCCAGATATTTCCAGCAAGTGGTGCGGTAATAGGTTCACCTGCTGCTGTAGGACTAGCAGGGGCCGGGGCAACAGCGACAGGTGTGGAGATGTTACTGATATCTCCACCTTCATTGACTTGAACGACATAGCTTTGACCATTAACCGCAATGGTGTAGACCTCTTCATCACTCGGAGCACGTGTTGCTGCTTCAGCGGCTTCTAATGTTGGGATCGGCTCAAAGGCATCAGGGTTGTTACGGTTTTGTAAGAAATTAAGCCCCACTTGCGTAAATAATGCATAGGTTAATACATCATCGACTTCACGCTCACCGGTTTCAAGTTCAATATTATCTGTAAGAGCATGTTCTTGCAGTTCTGCAGTCAGTTTATCCATTTCGTCTGCAAGTAAGTCAGCAGGACGGCAAGTAATGACTTCTGCTCCTTCAAGAATAGTGTTTTGTAGTTCAGTATTATAGGATGCAGGAGCTGCGCCATATTCACCTTTTAGGACACCAGCTGTTTCTTTGGTGACAGACTTATAACGTTCACCTGTTAAAACATTTAACACCGCTTGAGTACCAACAATCTGTGATGTCGGGGTAACAAGAGGGATAAAACCTAAATCTTCACGTACGCGAGGGATTTCAGCTAATACTTCGGCAAAACGGTTACTTGCACCTTGCTCACGAAGTTGGCTCTCCATATTGGTCAACATTCCACCTGGGACCTGTGCATCAAGAATTCGAGCATCAACACCGCGAAGAGAGCCTTCCCAAGGTGCATATTTTTTACGCACTTCACGGAAATAATCTGCTACTTCAGCCAATAGCTCTGTATTCAAGCCAGTGTCACGGTCTGTTCCATCAAAGATGGATACAAGTGATTCTGTTGGCGAGTGGCCGTATGTCATTGACATTGTTGAGATAGCAGTATCGACAGTATCTGCACCTGCTTCCACACATTTTAGCAATGTGGCAGTAGATAGGCCTGTAGTGGCATGCGAATGAACTTGAATAGGAAGGTCGGTTGCTTCTTTTAGACTTTTAACTAGTTCATAAGCGGTATAAGGTTTAAGTAAGCCAGCCATATCTTTAATACATAAAGAATGGGCGCCCATATCTTCAATACGCTTAGCTAAATCAACCCATGTAGTGAGATCGTGAACAGGACTTAAAGTATATGAAATTGTTCCTTGAGCATGACGATCATTTTCTTGTGCTGCTTTAATAGCTGTTTCAAGGTTACGAGGATCATTCATCGCATCAAAAATACGGAAAACATCGACTCCATTGATGGCTGCACGTTCAACAAATTTACGCACCACATCATCAGCATAGTGACGGTAGCCTAATAAGTTTTGGCCGCGGAGTAACATTTGTTGGCGAGTATTCGGCATTGCGTCTTTTAAGCTGCGAATACGGTGCCAAGGATCTTCGCCTAAATAACGAATACAAGAATCGAAGGTTGCGCCACCCCATGTTTCAACAGACCAGTAACCAATTTGGTCAAGTTTTTCTGCAATGGGTAGCATGTCATCAAGTCGTAATCGGGTCGCAAATAGTGATTGATGTGCATCACGTAATACTACGTCGGTAATACCTAGCGCTTGTTTAGAATTGGTCATAAATGGCCTTGAGAGTTTTCAATGTATATGGAAAGTTCGAAACGTTAAATTACTTACGAGAGCGATATTTGTGTACAGCCGCAGTTAATACTGAGATTACTGTTGTATCTGCGGTTTTAGTCGAGTCAGCGGGTGGTGCGGCAAGCGGACCATGCTGTGGGATAAATGTGGTGGATGCAGCGACACCTTCATCAGGTATAACACCAATGTTTTTCTCAACTTTGATGATGATCCATGACATTAATGAGGTGACAAGGACTAATAATGTTAGAAATACAAATACGAACCCCATGCCAAAAAGCATCAAATTCAGGCCTTCTTCAATTAAACTAGGTGTATTCATTTATTGCTACCTTTAAACAATCAACGACTTAAGTTACATATTTAAAAAACTTAATATCAAACGACTGATTATTATAGCATCTATGGGCAGAAAGGCATGAATTGAGCTGTTTAAAATGTTGGTGACCTCGCCATATGTTGCAATCAAACGACACTATTCATTCTATTTTGTTCAACTTCTAGTCTTGGCTGAGATGTCAACGGAGGTGATTTTCTAGGGCAAATAATGGTCGCTTATTTCAACACAAAATCTGTATAAAACTCGTTTTTATTAATAGCGGACCAAAATATGACATTTACTTCTAGACACATACTGTTGTTCTTTAAAATATTGGTCATAATAGACTCTAATCAAAATCTAATTTAGGAACACTATGACACCTGACTCAGAAGACTTCTGGTTTTTACCTTTAGGGGGAACCGGCGAGATTGGTATGAATATGAATCTCTATGGTCATAACGGACAATGGCTGATGATTGATTGCGGTGTTATTTTCGATAAAAACACAGATGTCGATGGCGAAGAAATCGTTAGCCAAAGACCTCATGTTCAAATGGCCGATCCTCAGTTTATTGCTGATAGACGAGAACAATTAGCAGGGATTGTGATCACTCATGCACATGAAGACCATATTGGCGCAGTTCCCTATCTTTGGTCACAACTACGCTGCCCGATTTATACCACGGCTTTTACTGCTGAAATATTACGCCGAAAGTTAATCGAAGTAGGCCTAGTCAAAAAAGTACAAATTATCACCGTTGAGGCAGGTGCCAGTATTGATATAGGTGTGTTTCACGTGCAATGGCTGGCATTAACACATTCAATTCCTGAGCCTTATGGCTTGAAAATCACCACAGCAGTAGGCAGTGTATTTCATACGGCGGATTGGAAATTAGACCCTAAGCCATTATTAGGCCCCGCTTATAATGCCAGTGATTACCAGCAGCTAGCCGAAGAGGGCATTGATGCAATGATCTGTGATTCAACCAATGCTGATGTGCAAGGCTGGTCTGAATCAGAAGCAAACCTCCATCAAGGGCTTAAACAGCATATTGACAATGCCAAGGGCAGAGTTATTGTGGCCTGTTTTGGTAGTAATTTAGCGAGATTGCATACTATTGCAGAAATCTCACAGCAAACTAAACGTCATCTTGGCTTATTAGGCCGATCATTGATTAATATGATGTCGGCCGCTAAAAAGACGGGGCTTTGGACATCAGTGGAAACGAGCGTTGATCCCACACACTTAGGATATTTGCCTGCTCATACCGTGTTGATTGTAGCCACAGGTAGTCAGGGTGAACCACGTACAGCATTAAACCGGCTGAGTACGAATAGTTTTCGAGACTTGCAATTAGAGCCGGGTGACACGGTTATTTTCAGTTCAAAAATGATCCCCGGTAATGAACTGGCAATTAATGCCATGATTGATCGGCTAAAGGCCATGCAGATCGACGTTGTCACAGCTGATGAGAGTGTGTTGCCGATCCATGCTTCAGGTCATCCTGCGAGTGATGAATTGAAAGCAATGTACAACTGGGTGCAACCGCGAGTGTCGATCCCTGTTCATGGAGAATTTCATCATCTGAAAGCCAATGCAGCTATTGCAAAGTCACAAGGTATTGAACGACAGCTTATTGGCAAAAACGGTGATCTTTATTTTATCTCACCGGTAAGCGGTATACGACGAAATGCTGTGAAGACAGGGCGTGTAGGCCTAGATAATAGGAAAAGGCTAGTGAAGATTAAATAAACTGCCAATACACCACAAAGAACACATAGAATATAAATATTATGAGCTCTTTGTGGCTTTAGATAGCCAGTCTCTATTTAACGCGCATACCTGCTTGTGCGCCGTCATCCGGGCTTAAGATGAATAAGTCTTTACCACCAGGCCCGGCTGCTAAGACCATGCCTTCTGAAAGACCAAACTTCATTTTACGTGGCGCCAAATTTGCCACCATAACGGTTAATTTGCCGATTAAATCTTCAGGATTGTAAGCTGATTTAATCCCTGCAAAGACCTGTTTTTCACCGACACCGATATCAAGTGTCAGCTTAAGTAGTTTCTTGGCACCATCAACATGTTCAGCATGAGCAATCTTCGCAATACGTAAATCAATTTTGGCAAAATCATCAAAGCTAATTTCATCCGCAATAGGATCGATATCACTGGCGGTGTCGGTGGTAGTCGCTACGGCTTGCTGTGCTTGTAAGTTTTCTTTAGAGTCTTCTTGAATCGCAGTGATTTTATCGGCTTCAATTCGTGTCATTAGCGGTTTGAATTTATTAATTTCATGACTGAGTAAGGGCGTTGCAATATCAGCCCATTGCAAAGGTTTAATATTTAAAAAAGCTTCAGCTTGTTCTACAGTTTGAGGTAAAACGGGTTTTAAATATGTCGCTAACACACGGAATAAGTTAATACCCATACTGTAAATGTCATTGACTTGCTGTTGTTTACCTTCTTCCTTGGCTAATGCCCAAGGTTTCATGTCATCAATATATTGATTGGCTTTATCTGCTAATGCCATGATGTCACGCATAGCGTGACCAAACTCACGGTTTTCCATTTTCTCGGCAATGTCATTGGCTTGTGAGGTGAATTCATTAAAGAGATCGGCATCAGCTAATGTCGCTGATAATTGACCATCACATTTTTTACTAATATAACCTGCGCAACGGCTAGCAATATTAACTAGCTTACCGACTAAGTCAGAGTTGATACGACTTTGGAAGTCTTCAAGGTTAAGATCAATGTCATCAATACCCGAGCCCAATTTAGCAGCATAGTAATAACGTAAGTATTCTGGGTTTAGATGATCTAGATAGGTACGCGCTTTAATAAATGTGCCACGTGATTTAGACATTTTTTTGCCATCAACGGTTAAAAAACCGTGAGCAAAAATAGAGTTAGGCAAGCGGAAGCCGGCACCTTGCAACATTGCAGGCCAGAATAAAGCATGGAAATAAATAATATCTTTGCCGATAAAATGGACCATTTCAGCTGTACTATCCGCTTTCATATACTCGTCAAAATCAACGCCAGTACGATCACAGTAGTGTTTAAAACTAGCTAGGTAACCAATCGGAGCATCTAACCAAACATAAAAATATTTGCCTGGTGCATCGGGAATCTCAAAGCCAAAATAAGGCGCATCACGGGAGATATCCCAATCACGGAGCCCCCCCTCAAACCATTCATCTAATTTATGACTGACTTCACTTTGCAAATGACCACCACGAGTCCATTCTTTTAAGCTTTCTTCAAAATCAGCTAATTTAAAAAAGTGATGTTCAGAATCTTTAGTAATAGGTGTTGCACCAGAAACCGCAGAGACGGGGTTGATTAAGTCGGTAGGTTCATAAGTTGCACCACAGGCTTCACAATTATCACCATACTGATCAGCGGCACCACATTTAGGACATTCACCGCGAATAAAACGATCGGGTAAAAACATTTCTTTTTCAGGATCATAAGCCTGACTGATGGTGCGAGTGGTGATATGGCCTGCATCACGGTTTGCTAGATATACCTGACTTGCGAGCGCTTTATTTTCATCACTATGCGTGCTGTGAAAATTATCAAAGTTGATATTAAAATCACTAAAGTCAGCTTGATGTTCTTGTTGAACTCCAGCAATCAGTTCTTCTGGGCTGATGTTTTCAGCTTGGGCACGTAACATGATAGGCGTACCATGAGCATCATCGGCACAGACATAATGACACTCGTGTCCACGCATCTTTTGGAATCGTACCCAAATATCGGTTTGGATATATTCAACAAGGTGCCCTAAATGAATGGAACCATTTGCATAGGGTAGGGCGCTAGTAACGAGAATTTTTCTTTGCATGAAATTAACCGAGAATACTTAAAAATGTGGGTGCAAGATACCAGAAATAGCACTTTTCTGCTATGAACAAAAGCCACGGCGTTTCGAAATCTAAACAGATGGCTTTTAAATTTCACGGCAAAAAAATTATTCGGCTGATTCGTCACCGTCTATGGAGTCAAAAACGATCCTGTTTTTACCCATTGTTTTGGCTTTAAACATTGCACTTCTTGCTTGGCGAATAATTGCCGCTCCAGCATCTTTTTCAGGATAAATAAGAGCGATGCCGATACTGACTTTTACGTGGATTATTTGTGAATCTATAATAAAAGGGGTGGTTAATGATTGCTGAATTTTTTCAGCGATACATAAGACATGATTTGAAATTAACTCGGCCATATTGGCTCTTACTGGGATCAGTACTGCAAACTCATCACCTTCTATTCTAGCCACAGAGTCTGTATTTCTAAGTGATTTTACCAAGCGCGAGCTTAGCTCAATCAATACGTCATCACCATTATGGTAATTGACTTTTTGATTGATGACCTCAAAGTCATCAATATCAATAATGAGTACAGCACCAATAGAGTTATATCGTTTTGATTCGGCGACTTGCTTATCTAGTCTATCTATAAAAAGTCGTCTATTGGCGAGTAGAGTTAGCGGGTCATACAGTACTAGGTTTTTTTCTTTCTCTTCATGTTGTTTTTGTTTGGTGATATCAGTAAATAAAGAGACATAATGGGTTGTATTTCCACTGCGATCTTTGATGGCGGTAATCGTTTGCATTTCTGGGTAGACTTCACCATTCTTACGCCGATTCCATATTTCGCCTGCGTATTTCCCAAAAGTCTGTAACTGATACCACATATTTTGATAAAACTCTTGCGACTGTCTTCCTGATGATAGGATTCTAGGGTTTTCACCGATAACCTCAGGTTCACTGTAACCAGTAATTTCACAAAATGCTTTGTTTACACGAAGAATATTTCCGGCAATATCAGTGATTGCAATGGCTTGATGAGCTTCGAAGGTCACTGTTAATAAAGAGCTTGCAGCATGAGATTCAATTAACTCTTCTTCTTTATCGTGTAGTTTTTTTTCAGCTTGAGATAGTTGACGTATTAAGAAGGTCATAAACAGGATTACTAATAGGCTAATAGCCAGTCCAGCCCATACAATAAAAGAGTGGAGAGGGGGATTGTGTGACTGGGGGCTAACCGAAATGTCGAGGAGTTCTAATCGCCATGTTCTATTAGCGATGCGGATCTCGGTGCTGGCACTTAAAGGTGTATTCGTGTGTGCAAACGCACTGGTTTCATATAAAACTTTTTCTACTGAATAGGTGGTGTCAACAAGTCGAATATGACTACTTACAATATCATTCAGTTGTGAATCGTTGAGGATGGATTTTAGTAATTTCTCAATGTCTAAAATAAGGGTCAGAAAACCTAATAATTCTTTTTGATCTGCAAAAACAGGTATGTAAACAGCAATACTCGGACTGTGATTATCCATTTGTTGTTGAGCTAAGTATATTTTGCCGCTTAAGGTCGCACTATGGGAGTTGATTGCCATCGCTAGATTATTTAGCTGGCCCTTTCCTATGCTGGGATCAAAGCCAATAGCGGCTTTATTTTCATAAAAAGGATAGACATATTTGATGGCTAGATACTGATCGCGAAGCGCTGCTTTTTGGAGTGTGCCATCCGGCCCTCGCTCTGTAATTTCAATGGGGGTGTGATACAGTGAACTGAGCTGATCCTCAAACTCCTTGCGTGCTGCTTGTTGAACATTTACCCCCCATTCAATATTACGAATATAGTCATACTCGCCCATTAATCTACTGGAGAAATGATTAAATTTATGTTGGGGAATATCATTTTTAGATGCTAAATAGAGCTTGAAATGACGTACTGCTTTTAATTGTTGACCTAAGTCTTGTTGTAGAAGGTGACCGAGTACTTCAGCTTGGTGATGTGCCAGTATCTGTTGATGTCGGTCTTGATTACCTTGAAATACATAAAGAGTGACGATAAGAGTAATAATGAATACGCTTATAAATGTAACCCCCAGTAATTTAATCTTTGAACTTGTCATTCACTTCAACCCTCAGTACGTTGATGTTTTAGAGGTAAAATGATCAATACCTCAGTTCCACCATCCTGTGGGCATCTAACATTGATTTCACCTTGATGTTGCATCACAATTGATTTACTTAAATAGAGACCGACACCAATACCAGGCGTGTTAGTGGTATTTGCCGCGCGGTGATATTTCTCAAAGATATGTTCTATCTCTGTATTAGGGATGCCTATTCCCCGATCGCGAACAATGATTTCTAAATATTTTTTATGTAAGTGTAAACTGATTTCAACAGGCTCACTAGTAGGAGAATATTTAAAGGTATTCTCAATAATATTTCTCATCATTAAATGAATTAATTTAATGTCGCCAAAGTAGGGCATTTCTTCTTGATTACATTTAAGCGAGACGATGCGATTCATATAGCTTCGATTTAATTCGTCTAATACCTGAGATAGGCATTGTTTAAAATCAAAGCTATTAATTTTGGCAATCATATTCTCAGAGCCTAGGTGCTCTCGATCTAGGGTTGTTTCAACAATAGTGATCAGGCGGGTGACGGCATCACGAATTTTATTGATTTGCCCAGAAAGGCCTAAGTTTCCTTGCTGATTTTTTAATTCAAGAATATCAGCATTAGTACTAATGACAGAGACTGGTGTTCGGTATTCATGAGAAATTATTTCAACAAAGCGTAAGCCAAGGTTCTCTTGATGCTTTAGGTTGGACAGCTCCTTATTAAGCTGATTGTTATGCGTATTGAGTTGCTGGATTTGTTTGTTCAAACTGTTTTTATGTTTAGTGACGATGAAGTAATTGACTAAGAAAATGGCAATAATGGCCCATAACCATTTAGACCAATCACTTGGATGTGCTTGATAAGGTATCGGAAACCATTTTTTGTTTATATCGTTAATGTGCTGCGGGGTAATCGTATCAATAATCGTATTCATTTCTGCCATCAATACACGGTTATCAGCTCTCATGGCCAACTTAAGTGTTAAGGGGCTATCGGCAAGCTCAACGATTTTAATATTAGTCCGGTGAGAATTATTTAATTCATGGAGTAAGGTCGGCATGGCATCAACAAGACCATCAATGACGCCCATTGACACAGCAGACAGTGCTGCCGCGACTGATATGCTTTCTGTTACTGAATCGTCAAACTGAGCAGAATGATTCAGGCCCACCACAATTTTCTTATCTTGATAGGCATTCGAGTCAATATCAATATCGACATGAGAGAGTACCGCCATTGCCAAGGGATAAGAACTAATTGTATTAGAATAAATGAGATTTTCATGCTGTTGATTAATAAGCATGAACAGTAAGTCACATTGACCTGCTGATAGGAGTTGTAAAGAATCCTGCTCATTTGAGGTTTCAATTATGGTGATAGGGCGGCTAAATTGATGACTAATAATTTGCTTGAAGTCGGCCATTATCCCCGTCATGGCGCCCTTGTTGATGTGTTGGAGCGGTAACTGTTCGCTAGCAACACATAAGCGGGGAGAAATAAGATCCTCAGCAGAATTGGAGACTTGTGCCTGCACCCATGCCGATTGACAAGCAATGAAGAAAAGCAGAGCGCCAGTTAGCGAGTGTAAGGGAGTCATCGACTTTCTATAGAGAGAATATGGCAGGATGCTGAAAAACAAAAGCCAACAGCATGAATAGTACGAATAGGCAGCTCAAGATCCAGATTTTCAGAGACTTTTTTTCGCAAACGTTTGACTAAAGAATCTAAAGAACGAGTTCCATACACATCTTCAGCATAACCAAGAACAGACATCACATGTTTACGGGTAATATTGGTATCAGCTTGTTGCATTAAGATCTCTAAAAACTGTAACTCTTTACTAGTTAGTTCGATATCACGTCCATCAGGGCTGGCTAAACGCCAAGATGATTTGTTTAAACGCCAGCACTCGATCGCAGCATCAACACTAGGTAATACACCGCTAAGCCGGCTATGAAGATTTTTTATAGCAGCAATTAATTCAAGATTATCGACAGGTTTTGAAAAGAAATAGTCGGCACCACAGTCATAACCTAAGATACGATCATTGAGGGAGGTTCGTGCCGTGAGAATAATAATGCCCATATTGGTTTTTTCACGTAGAAACTCAACAATTTTTAAGCCTGATTGATCGGGTAAGCTTAAGTCTACAATGGCAACGTCGTAGCGAACAGTATTGAGCATCTGATAAAACTCTTGGGCTGTACGACTGCCTTCAGTATAAAAACCAGATAATTCAAGCATCTCTACTAAACTGTCTCTTAAATCAGTATCGTCTTCTACTAGAATTACGTTCACATCACTCATACGATTTCTTTAAATGTTTTTTTGAAGAGGGCGAGGATATATCAGACTATGCTTATTTAGCAACACTCGTCAGGTTTTGTCAGATTTAGTCAGATTTCGTTACTTTTCGTGTAGTGATAAGTTATTCACTTAGTTTTATTATGGTAATGATTTTATAATTTAAAAAGAAGTGGCATGAATAATACTATACTCATAGTAGATGATGTTGAAAGTAACCGCCTTGTGCTGAGTAAAGTTTTGCAAAGAAAAGGTTACGATATTATCTCTGCCTCATCAGCAGTTGAGGCACTTGAATTATGCCAAACTGAACGCATTGATCTTTGCTTACTTGACGTCAATATGCCAGAAATGGATGGCTTTGAATTGGCACATTCATTACGGCAAAACCCATTGACTCAGTATCTTGATTTTATTTTTGTCACCGGATTACGTAATAATCGAGAAAATGAATTAAAAGGTTTACACCTTGGCGCCATAGATTATATCGAAAAACCGATTGATCAAGAAGTGCTTATCTCCAAGGTTCAAGTTCATTTAGATAGCATCAATAAAGAAAAAGAATTGCGCATAAGGAATGAGCAATTAGAGCAACAAATTGCCCATAGTAGACGCTTAGAACAACAATTAACCTTGTCAGCTGCAGTTTTTGAGCACGGTTCAAATGCTATTTTGATTACCGATAAAGATCAAAAAATAATAAAAGTGAACAAAGCTTTTTGTAAGATTACTGGCTATACCGAGGCAGAAGCAATTGGTCAAACTCCCAAATTACTCTCATCGGGTAAACACGATCGGCTTTTTTACCAACAAATGTGGCAGGTTTTAGCATCTGAAGGTCGTTGGTGTGGAGAAATCTGGAATAAAAGTAAAAGTGGTGAGATCTATCCAGAGTTACAAAGTATTACCGTCTTAACCGATGAAGATGAGCAACCGTCTCATTATGTGGCTGTATTTTCTGATCTGAGTATCCAAAAAAAGCAACTGGCTCAAATTGAACATTTAGCACACTACGACAGCCTGACTAATCTTTCTAATAAACACCTCTTTGATTCGCTATTAGCCAAGTCAATTAGTGCAGATAAAGCCAATGATATGCAAGGCGGTTTATTGTATTTAGATATTAATGAGTTTAAGAAATACAATAATAGTTTGGGCCATGAGTTTGGTGATAAGTTGCTGGTGAAGATTAGTAAACTGTTAATTTCATGTACCAGTCATAATAAGGCTTTATTGTCACGCTTTGGTGGTGATGAGTTTGTTATTTGGTTGAAAGAGTCGAAGCAGAAAGTCGATGATGAAGTGACCATGTTAGCGAGTCAAATTCAGCAGTTATTAGCCAGCCCAATTCGCATTGATGGTTATGAGGTCATGGTTAATTGTAGTATTGGCATTGCACGTTACCCAGTGGATGGCAATAAGGGCAGCATCTTGATTCGTAAAGCTGAAACCGCTATGTTTCATGCAAAAGCGGTTGTGTCTGCAAGCTATAAAATTTTTCAAGATAAGATGGCGGAGTTGGTGAGACATAGCCTGCAAATGGAGAATGAATTACGGGCTGCTATTGCTAATGGAGATTTAGAATTATATTACCAGCCTCAGGTTGATATGAAGACCAATACCATCATTGGTGCCGAGGCCTTAATTAGATGGTTCCATAAAGATTTAGGTTTTGTATCTCCTGCTGATTTTATTCCAATAGCTGAAAAGTCATCATTAATTGTCGCCTTAGGAAATCAAGTTATTTCAGAGGCATGCTCACAAATTAAAGTGTGGGAAGAAAGTGGGATTTTTGACCAGTTAGTGAGTGTGTCTATTAATGTCAGCCCAATACAATTTGAATACCCTTCATTCATGGGAAGTCTAGAACAATCAATTAAGAGCAGTGGGATTGATCCTAAGCATTTAGTTATCGAGTTAACGGAGACGGCATTAGTCAATGATTATGAATCCGTTGGCAAACGATTAAATCAGATCAAAAATATGGGCTGTAGTATTTCTATTGATGACTTTGGAACCGGCTATTCATCACTACGTTATTTAAGTACGTTTCCTGTTGATGTGTTGAAAGTAGATAAATGTTTTATCGATAACATCACCACAAGTGCTGCCGATTTAGCAGTGGTGAATGCCATTGTATCTATGGGGAATATGCTTGAGGCCAAGATCGTCGTTGAGGGAGTTGAAAACAAGGAACAATTAGCGGTATTGAAATCTAGTAATAATTACAGTGCCTTTCAAGGTTATTTGTATAGTCCTGCCATTACTGCAGATAAATTTGAACAACTGGTCTTAGCGACTATTTCCCCTGAGAGATTGAAGTAAAATGAAAAAGAATTTACCTATAACAGATAATGAAGTTAACTTTTCTGCTGGTGAAGAGATCATCTCGGTCACAGATGTAAAGGGTGCTATAACGAGTTATAACGATACCTTTCTAAAAATTAGTGGTTTTTCAGCTGAAGAATTAGATGGTGTTAATCATAATGTAGTACGGCATCCAGATATGCCTGCCGCAGCCTTTGCCGATCTGTGGCAGAATTTAAAGTCAAACAACCATTGGATGGGAATTGTAAAAAACCGCTGTAAGAATGGAGATTATTATTGGGTCGATGCCTATGTCACTCCGATAACCGAAAAAGGACAACTTATTGGTTATGAGTCTGTGCGAGCAAAACCTTCGCAGGAGCGAGTGCAACGTGCAGAAAAAATTTATAGTGATATCAATAAAGGCATCAAGCCAACACTAGGTAGTTTTTTACAAAGACTGTCTTTGGTTAAACGAAATTTCATTGCCAATACACTTAGCCTGTTTATAAGTGGTTCGACTGTGTTTTATATGCAAAGTAGTGCCGCAGACTTTTCTTTCTTAGCGGGTGGCGCAATAGGCGTTTTGTGCATGTATATTGGTAATAAATGGGCAATGACACCGTTAACAGATGCGGTAAAAGTGGCACAAAAAGAAGTGAATAATCCGTTGATGGCACTTGTTTATACGGGCCGATCTGATGAAATAGGCCAAATACAATTACCTAGAATGATGCTTCAAGCTAAGGTGAGAACTATTTTAGGACGAATTAGTGATGCCTCATCAATGATCTCACGATCAGCACAGGAAAGTTCTAGCTCAGTTCAGGAGATCACAGATTCTTTGCAAGTGCAGGCAGGGGAGACAGAGCTTGTTTCGACCGCAATCACAGAGATGGCGGCATCGGTGAGTGAAGTGGCTAGAACAGCAGCGCATGCTTCGAGTATTGCAGCCAATGCGGATAGTCACTCACAAGAAGGTGTACAACATGCCTCCGGTGCAGGTGAAGGCTTGCAGACAATGACCACTGCAGTGAATGATATTGCCGATGTTGTGGCTCAGTTAGCCGAAGATAGTAAGAATATCGATACTATTTTAGGAGTGATTCAAAATGTGGCTGAGCAAACAAATTTATTGGCACTGAATGCGGCGATTGAAGCAGCACGAGCAGGAGAGCATGGACGTGGTTTTGCTGTAGTGGCAGATGAGGTGAGAACCTTAGCCAGTAGAACACATCAATCAACAGAAGAAATTCAGCTGCTTATCGCAAAACTAAATAAGGCGGTTAATACTGCAGTGACAGTATTGAGTAATAGTCAGAATTCGGCGAATGACAGTGAGGAGCAAATTACCAATGCGATTGAATCGCTACAGGGGATTGCCACTCAAATTCATAGTATTAATGATATGAACGCCCAAATAGCCACTGCTGTTGAAGAGCAAAGTTGTGTCAGTGAAGAGGTGAGTGGAAATGTGAACAGAATTAATCATGCTTCTATTCAGTCTCTTAATGGTGCAAATCAAGCAAAACAATCTGCACGAGAATTGGCTGGCCAAGCCGATGAATTAAATAATATGTTAGAGCGATTCCGTAACAGCTAACACAGCGAAAGCTTAGATTAAATTCTCACTGTCAGCAGCTAAGAATGGCTGACAGAGACAATGGTCAGCACTGTTGACTGGGGTTATTTAGAGTATAAGTTTGATCTTGTACCGGGTTTATATTAGATTGAGCCTCAGTCGTTATTCTCAATAAATTGGCAATGTAAGGTTGGCACATGGAATTAAAGTTAAATAATATTAGTGTTGACGCGATTGATGAGGCGCTCATAAAAGCAAGACAGTATCGCTCATTATTAGAACCAGAGATCGCCGAAAGTATATGTCTTGATATTTTGAATGTAGCCGCTGATAGCCAAGATGCCTTGGTTATCTATATTCTCGCTTTACTTGATCAGGTCTCGCGTTCGGATAATCAAGTACAGATTAAAACAATTGAACGCTCAATTGAGAAATTAACTAGCCAATATCACCGTTATTATTATATTGGTCTGCTCAATGAGAGACGAGCACGGCATATGATTACGCAATCAATGTCTCATTCTTTTGCTTATGATTATTTCTACGAAGCCCTTATCTCATACCAACAGGCTATTCAACGCTGCCCAGAGCAAAATGATGAAGCCATTCTTCGTTGGAATAGTTGTATTAGAACCATTGAAAAAGAAAAGCTGAAACCACGATTAGATAATGAAGACATTTTAGTGGATATGGAAAGCTGATGTTATTACAACACCAAAAGAGAATAATGGCGATTGCTGGTATGGCCATGACGGCTTACTTAGTTTTTCATATGTTATCGAACCTTAGCTTTTTCCAAGCAGCACGTTTTGAAAGTTTTTATGATTGGTATAACGGGCCCGTTCGGTGGGTGGTGTTAGTCGCCATGCTACTGGCGATTGCTATTCATGTTAACGCGGCAATTAGAATCCGCCGTGTCAATGCAAAAGCCCGAACAGTTGATTATAAAAAGCATGATAAATTTAAAGTACCGGCTTTCTTTGTCACGCTCAGTATTGTGTTTTTATTAGGCTTTATTCTGCTCCATATTGTGCAAACATTATTATTTGATAGCAGCAATGTATATGGTGAATTGGTACAACTTTTCCAATCTAAACTGATGGTGCTATTTTATTTGGCAGGATTATTTGTATTGATGATGCATCTACAGCACTCACTGGCTAATGTATTGCAAACACTAGGTAAAACGTCTACTACATGCCATGTCCTCGTTTGGGCTGGCACCTTGTCTTTAATTGGAGGCTTTGCTCTCATTCCTCTCACTATATATTTTACTTTGCCATGAATGATTTTGAATTAGATAGCCACACCCCGAAAGGAAGCCTTGAAAATAGGTGGACCCAACATAAATTCAACCTAAAGATAGTGAACCCAGCCAATAGGAAAAAATACAATATTATTATTGTTGGTACTGGATTGGCAGGTGCTTCTGCTGCAGCATCATTAGGCGAGATGGGCTTTAATGTTAAAACCTTTTGTTTTCAAGATAGTCCGCGACGAGCACATAGTATTGCTGCGCAAGGCGGTATAAATGCGGCTAAAAACTATCAAAATGATGGGGATAGCACTTGGCGTTTATTCTATGACACGATTAAAGGTGGTGACTATCGAGCGCGCGAGTCAAATGTTTTTAGACTGGCAGAACTGAGCACTCAGATTATCGATCAGGCAGTGGCTCAAGGTGTACCTTTTGCCCGTGAATACAGTGGCTATTTAGCCAACCGTTCCTTTGGTGGTGCTCAGGTATCACGGACATTTTATGCACGTGGACAAACAGGACAGCAGTTATTACTCGGCGCCTATCAAGCAATGAGTAAACAGATTGATGAAGGCACGGTTACACATCGTTCACGCTGTGAAATGCAAGATCTAATTATTGTTGATGGTAAGGCGAAAGGTATTGTCAGCCGAGATTTAGTCACGGGTAAACTGGAATCCCATATGGCTGATGTTGTCATCTTGTGTACGGGTGGCTACAGTAATGTTTTTTACTTATCAACCAATGCCAAAGGCTGTAATACCTCGGCAGCATGGCGAGCGCATAAACATGGGGCCTTATTTGCAAATCCGTGTTTTACGCAAATTCACCCAACCTGTATTCCTCAGCAGGGCGAGCTGCAATCTAAATTGACCTTAATGAGTGAATCATTACGAAATGATGGACGGATCTGGGCGCCAAAAAACAAAGAAGACTGTGATAAAAGCCCTGAAGATATTGCTGAGGAAGATCGTGATTATTTCTTGGAGCGAATGTATCCCGCCTTCGGTAATCTGGTTCCACGTGATATCGCATCACGTGCCGTAAAACTAATCTGTGATGAAGGGCGAGGTGTCGGCCATGCTATTGATGGTAAAAAACTAGGCGTCTATTTAGACTTTGCTAAAGCAATTGAAAAACATGGCTTTAATGCAATTAGTGAAAAATATGGCAACTTGTTTGATATGTATAAACATATTACGTCAGAAGATCCCTACAAATCACCAATGCGTATTTATCCTGCTGTTCATTACACGATGGGCGGCTTATGGGTTGATTACAATTTAATGACATCAATTGATGGTTTATTTGCTGGTGGTGAAGCCAATTTTTCTGATCATGGTGCTAATCGCCTAGGAGCAAGTGCTTTAATGCAGGGCTTAGCAGATGGTTATTTTGTATTACCGACCACGGTTGCTAATTATCTAGCGCAGCAAAAGCCTATTGATACGCAGAAATATTACGCTGAGGCAGAGCAAGCGATAAAAGACAGTAAAGATCGCATTGATAGTTTAATGAATGCACCTGATGCTCAAAAAACACCTGATGAATTTCACCGCCAATTAGGCCAGATAATCTGGAATGCCTGTGGAATGGCAAGAGAGAAAACGGTGTTAGAAAAAGCGATAACAGATATTAAGGCCTTACGAGATGAGTTCTGGCAGCAGGTGAAGATAACAGGTAGTGATGAGACCTTAAATCAGACTTTAGAACGAGCAGGTCGAATCGCTGACTTTTTTGAATTGGCAGAGTTAATGTGTATTGATGCGCTAACACGTGAAGAGTCATGCGGCTGTCATGCTAGAGAAGAACATATTACTGATGATGGTGAAGCGCAACGTCGAGATGAAGAGTTCTCCTATGTTGCTGCTTGGCAATACAGTGGTAATTTAAGTATTCCCGTCCTCTATAGAGAAGAGTTAGAGTTTGAGTTTGTAAGACCAACGACAAGAAACTACCGATGATTTATACATTACATATCTGGCGTCAAGAGAATGCTGAAGCCGCAGGATACTTTGAGCAACATCAACTTGATGTAAGTGAAGATACTTCTTTTTTAGAAATGTTAGACGCATTAAATGAACAGCTGATTGAAAGAGATAAGGATGCGATAGCCTTTGACTTTGATTGTAGAGAAGGGATTTGTGGATCGTGTAATTTAGTGATCAACGGCACACCACATGGTAAACACACGGGAACGACAACGTGTCAGCAATATATGCGTGACTACGCTGATGAACAAGAGTTATGGATTGAACCTTGGCGAGCGACGGCATTTCCGATTATTAAAGATTTAATTGTTGATCGCTCATCGTTTGACAAGATTATCCAAGCCGGCGGTTATATCGAAATTCGTACTGGATCAGCAAGTGAAGCCAATACAATCCCTATTGATAAAGAGGTCTCAGATGCAGCCTTTGATTCAGCGACCTGTATTGGTTGCGCTGCCTGTGTTGCGGCATGCCCTAATGCATCAGCAACCTTGTTTGTGGCTGCAAAAGTGACTCACTTATCACTGTTGCCGCAAGGTGATATGGATAAAAAACGTGCAGAGAAATTATTAACAGCTATGGAAGAAGAAGGCTTTGGCGGCTGTAGTAATTACCGTGAATGTGAACGAGTATGCCCTAAAGGAATTAGTGTTAGCACGATTACGACCATGAATAATTTACTGTATCAATCTTAACCGTCAGCTGAGAAAACTTTATCTTTGAAAGTTCACTGCACCGGTTAATTTATTGCCTTAATAAAAACCATAAAACATCTAAGGGTGAAGCAAATAGCAACTCAGTATAGAATAGGGGGTTAATTAACCTCAAATCCTAAGGAAACAGTGAATGCTAAATTCATCTCAAATTGAGCAACTTGTTAACGATTTTCAAGATTCTTCTTCGGCTATGACTTTGGCTGAAAGCCACAGTAAAGTTGTTATCAAACAAGATGGAGACAGCCTTAGTGTAGCAATAACAGTAGGTTACCCTAATAATACGTTCAAAGATGCATTGCAAAATGACTTAGTCGCTTTTCTTAAACAAGAAACAAATTTCACCGATATTACAGTGACTGTCGACTGGAAAGTAACCAAACATAAAGTTCAGCAAGGTGTGCAAGGCATTAAAGGCATTAAGAATATTATCGCAGTTGCATCAGGGAAAGGCGGCGTCGGTAAATCAACAACGTCAGTAAACCTAGCTTTAGCCCTCGCTGCGCAAGGAGCCAAAGTCGGTATCTTAGATGCGGATATCTATGGCCCGAGCCAACCTCGCATGTTAGGCACATCTCAACGACCAGAATCTGTTGATGGTAAACGAATTGAACCGATTGAAAGCTATGGCCTTCAGTGTATGTCGATTGGCTTTTTGATTGACGAAGAAGAGCCGATGATTTGGCGTGGGCCAATGGTGACACAAGCTTTAGAGCAAATGCTCAATGATACTAACTGGGATAATCTAGATTATTTAGTTATTGATCTACCACCAGGCACAGGTGATATTCAATTAACGTTGTCACAGAAAGTACCTGTAAGTGGCGCTGTTATTGTCACTACACCACAAGACATTTCATTACTTGATGCACGTAAAGCATTAAAAATGTTTGAAAAAGTAAATGTGCCAGTAATGGGCATAATTGAGAATATGAGTACTCATATTTGTAGCCAGTGTCAGCACGAAGAACATATTTTTGGTGCTGGTGGCGGTGACAAAATGGCTAAACAATATGGTGTTGATCTATTAGGTAATCTACCTCTTGATATTAAGATCCGCGAAGATGCTGACAGTGGTCACCCGACAGTTGTTGCTGATCCTGATAGTGCTGTTTCAGCGGCTTATCACTCCATCGCAACTCGTCTAGCTGCACGTTTAGCTAAACAAGGTAAAGATTATTCGTCAGCATTTCCAAATATTGTTATCAAGAATGATTAATCAGGTTATCATTAGGGGTATTCAGATAAAGCGACTATAAATATGAGCATAAAATCAGATAGATGGATCCGCCGAATGGCACAAGAACAAGGCATGATTTCACCTTTTGAAGCAGGTCAGGTTCGTGAAGGTGAAAATGGGCGTATGATTTCATACGGCACATCAAGTTACGGTTATGATGTACGTTGTTCTAATGAGTTTAAGATTTTCACCAATATTAATTCGGCGATTGTTGATCCTAAAAACTTTGATGAAAATAGCTTTGTCGATGTGCAGGCGGATGTCTGTATTATCCCTCCAAACTCATTCGCTTTAGCACGGACAGTGGAAAGCTTTAAAATTCCACGAAGTGTGCTGACAGTCTGTCTCGGTAAATCGACCTATGCACGCTGTGGCATTATTGTTAATGTCACCCCATTAGAACCTGAATGGGAAGGGCATGTGACCTTAGAGTTTTCTAACACCACACCATTACCTGCAAAAATTTATGCCAATGAAGGCGTAGCTCAAATGCTTTTCTTTGAATCGGATGAAGTGTGTGAAACATCTTATGCTGATCGTGGTGGTAAATATCAAGGTCAACAAGGTGTGACTTTACCGAAGTCATAAGCTGAGATTACATGCCTAGTCTTTCTCTGTTTATACGCTTGCTTAAATGTGTACTAATAAGTTTATTATTAGTTGGCTGTAGCAGTGAACGCGCTTCAGATAAAAAATGGGAACATAGCGATCTCAGTAGTTATGCTGCTGAATTTTCTCCTGATGGGAAATATGTATTAGTCGGTGACACTGATGCACCTGCCCGATTGTGGGATATTGAGAACAACAAAGTTGTTTATAGTTGGCAGAATTATGACGAAGTCGGCACAACGACAGCCGTTGCCTTTTCTGGCAATGGTAAAGTTGCCGCGACATCAGAGCAAGATGTCATCGTCTTATGGGATATGAAAACGGGTGAGCCGTTATTACGCTTAAGTTTTCCGACCAAGGTAAAATCTTTCGTATTATCTCAGCATGGCGATTATTTATTATTAGCCTTATATAATCGAACTGCACTCTATTTTGATGCTATTGCTAACCGTGTCATCCATACGTTTGAGCATGATGGAGAGTTTGTTAATTCACCTATTAATCAATTGATCAATACGGTGGCTTTATCTCCGAGTGGTAAGTATGCATTAACGGGTGGCGATGATCGCACGGCAAGACTCTGGAAGCTTGAAACAGGTAAGCAAATTCGTAGTTGGAAACATGAAAATGCCGTTAACATTGTCGGCTTCTACCCGCGTGGGGGCTATGTACTCAGTGGTGCAGGTAATGGACAAACTCATTTCTGGAATATGAAAACAGGAAAAGAGAAATACATTTTACGCACAGGGCTTTGGCCAAAAGACAGACCTTTGCCTGATTATCCGTCTTTTAAAACAACAACATCAGCATTTGATTTCTCCCCTGATTATAAATATTTAGTTACTGGTCATCCTTCACAGAAGCTCTGTGTGTGGAAAGTAGCAAGTGGTGAAAATGTTGATTGTTGGCAAGTGGCGCGTCAACAAGCATTAAGACCGGGCGTCGTTTTACAGGCAGTGGCCTTTTCACCAGACGGAAAATATATTTATAGTGAGTCTGGAAATGGTATCGGCCAGAAATGGCGCTTTAAATAATGCTTAAGCTAATATTCTTTGTGCCCGAAAGTCATAAAGAGTCAGTTAAAGCAGCTGTGTTTGCTGAAGGCGCTGGGCAGTATAAGGACTATGACTGCTGTAGCTGGGAAACACTTGGAACAGGCCAATTTAGACCTTTGTCGGCTAGTAAGCCTTTTATCGGTAAGCAAGACAGCTTAGAAACTGTGGCTGAATATAGGGTAGAAATGATCTGCTCGGAAGACAAAATCAAAGCTGCTTTACAGGCCCTTATTTTAGCCCACCCATATGAAGTGCCGGCGTATGATGTCCATGTCATTTTTTCGCTGGATAATTTTTAATCGTTTGAGTTCTTTGTTATGACTTCTGTTACACCACCAAAAGAAACCTTTTTAGCCGATTATCAAGTGCCACCATACTTGATTGATGCGGTACATTTACACTTTGAGTTGGGTGCGTCATCAACACATGTGAGAAGCGTGCTGTCGATGCGTGAGAATCCACAATCTAGTGGTGGGGACTGTGTTTTAGACGGTGAGCAACTGGAACTAGTCTCTATTAAACTTGATGGTCAATTATTACAGGGTAATGAATATCAACGTACAGATACGTCCCTAGTCTTAAGCTCCTCATCATTGCCGGATCAGTTTGAGTTAGAGATTGAGACACTGATTCAACCCGATAAAAATACAGCATTAGAAGGGTTATATCATTCAGGAAATCTACTCTGTACGCAATGTGAAGCAGAAGGTTTTAGGCGGATTACTTATTACTGTGATCGCCCAGATGTGATGTCTATTTTCACTGTTTCTATTGTTGGTAATAAACAGCAGTGGCCAATTATGTTGGCTAACGGAAACCTTGAGGAACAGGGACAGTTTGGTGATGGACGGCACTGGACTCGCTGGCATGATCCACATCCAAAGCCCAGTTATTTATTTGCCTTAGTGGCCGGTGATCTCTACCGTCAACAGGACTCTTTTACCACTCAATCTGGTCGAGATGTTAAGTTAGAAATTTATGTTGATCATGAAAATAGCCATAAATGTGATCATGCATTACTGTCATTGAAACAAGCAATGAAATGGGATGAAGAACGTTATGGTCGTGAATATGATCTTGATGTCTTTATGATTGTGGCAGTCAATGATTTTAATATGGGGGCAATGGAGAATAAGGGCTTAAATATTTTTAATTCCTCCTGTGTGCTAGCCAGCCCTGATACAGCAACAGATGCTGATTATTATAGAATACAAAGTATTGTCGGTCATGAGTATTTTCACAACTGGTCTGGCAACCGAGTGACCTGCCGAGATTGGTTTCAGCTTAGTTTAAAAGAAGGCTTTACCGTCTTACGTGACCAACAGTTTAGTGCCGAGTTAAACTCAGCAGCAGTGGCTCGTATTGATGATGTCAATCAACTACGTACTATGCAATTTTCTGAAGATGCAGGACCAATGGCACATCCTGTTCGACCTGCTTCATTTATTGAAATTAGTAATTTTTATACCGTAACTATTTATGAAAAAGGTGCTGAAGTCGTTGGCATGATTAAAACCCTGGTTGGCGATGATGGTTTTAGGAAGGGAACCGACTTATACTTTGATCGTCACGATGGCCAAGCAGTCACCACCGATGACTTTGTACAGGCTATTGAAGATGCCAATAAGGTCGATTTAACCCAATTTAAGCGTTGGTACTCACAAGCCGGTACGCCAGTTGTTGATGTTACAACACAGTATGATGCGGATAGAGAAACCTATACATTAGAGCTTAAACAGCATTGTTCTGCCACGCCAGGACAGAATGAGAAAGAAGCGTTTACTATTCCCTTAGCAATGGGCTTATTGGATAAAGATGGTCAATCAATGGCGCTACAGTGTGAAGGTGATGTAAATATACCAGAACAAAATACTCGCGTGTTTGAACTGACAGAATCACAACAGACCATTACCTTTATCAATATTGCTTCAGAACCCGTGGTATCACTATTACGCGGCTTCTCAGCACCTATAAAGTTAGCGATAACGCGTACAAATTCTGAATTAGCGTTTTTGATGACGCATGATGTTGATAGTTTCAATCGCTGGGATGCTGGCCAATCACTCATTATCAACATTTTATTGGATTTGATTAAAGATGTGCAGCAAGGCAACATCCTTTTTCTTCCTCCTTTATTAACAGAACAATGGGCTACTATTCTCGCCGACACTGAGATGGATCCAGCTCTTGTTGCCAAAATGTTAATGTTGCCTAGTGAGAACTATTTAGCGGCACAAATGAAATTGGCAGATGTCGATGCGATTCATATTGCACGTCAGTTTTTAAAACAAAAACTAGCAAGTGAATTGAAACCGTTATTTATTGAATGTTACCAACGCTGCAAAGTTGAGGGTGACTATCAATTCAATGCTGAAGATATGGCTCAGCGTAGCTTACGAAATAGTTGCCTAAGTTACTTGATGACAACAGCTGATCCAATGGAAACACAACGCTGTCTAAAACAAATGGCTCAGTCAGATAATATGACTGATACGATAGCAGGCTTGGTGGCACTTTCAAATCAATCTGGGCCTGAGGGTGAACACGCATTACGTGCTTTTTATGAACAATGGCAACATGATCGTCTTGTGGTTGATAAATGGCTGACAGTACAAGCTCAATCCAGTCTTCCGAATACTCTATTACGCGTTAAAGGCTTAATGAAACATCCTGCCTTCACGATGACAAACCCTAATAATGTACGCGCATTGATTGGGCAATTTTGTCGAAATAATCCAGTTAATTTTCATGCTAAAGATGGCTCGGGTTATCAGTTCTTGGCAGAACAAATTGTCGTATTAAACGAGCTTAATCCTCAGGTAGCATCACGACTATTAGGGGCGTTTAATTCGTGGAGACGTTATGATGAAACGCGACAAGACTTAATGAAACAGGCCTTAACTTTGATTGCGAGTCATAAAAACTTATCAAGTGATGTCTATGAAGTGGTGACAAAATATTTGGCTGATAAATAATGTTTCAATTAGATCCTAGATTAGAACAAGATACCTTTGTAATTGGTGAATTTGAGTTAAGCAGAGTGTTATTAATGAATGATGCTCGTTATCCTTGGATTATATTAGTTCCCAGAGAAGTGGGAGTAACTGAGATTTTTGAGCTGAGTGAGCAGCAGCAACAGCAGCTTATGATGGAGTCAAATTATGTGGCTAAACAATTAAAGGCTCTAGTTCATGCAGATAAAATGAATGTGGCAGCATTGGGAAATGTCGTTTCCCAACTGCATATTCATCATGTTGCACGCTATATCCAAGATGAAAGTTGGCCGGCTCCTGTGTGGGGAAGAGGCGAGGCACTAACGTATAGTCAGCAGGAGTCAGGGGCCGTTATTGAGCAATTAAGGTCTAGTTTACAAGGCCTGCTACTAGATGGCCTCTGAGCTACAGTTTTATCTTAAGATCAGTGCTGAAGAAGCATTACGCTATTATCGGGGGGAGGCGAAGTTTGTGGTAGTACAGACAACTTCTGGTAAAAAACTCCGCTTCCCTGCGGAACATATTCGCCCCTATATTAATCAAGCTGGTGTGAATGGTTTCTTTAGTATCAAATTTGATGACAATCATAAGTTAATGGGCTTAAAGCTCCTTTAAGCTGGCTTAATCAAGTTGGGGAGCCTGAGTCAAAAAGTCAGCTTTAGGTTTTCCTATATAATAGCCTTGAGCATAATCAACACCGAAGGCATCAAGTAAAGCCAGTGTTTCTGCATCTTCAACAAATTCTGCAATTGTTTTTTTCCCCATTCCCTTGGCGATATCTACTAATGCTTTTACAAACAGTTGATCATCTGGACTGTGAACTAAATTACTAATAAATTCGCCATCAATCTTGACGATATCGACGGGCAACTCTCGCATATAACGGAAGGAGGCAAAGCCTGTTCCGAAGTCATCTAATGAAAAACGACAGCCAATAGTTTTGATGCGAAGCATGAGTTCTTTTGCTTGCTGTATATCGGCGACAGCTGCTGTTTCAGTGAGTTCAAATATTAAGTTTCCTGGCTTTGATTTATGGTCTGTTAGTAGTTGTTTAAGTAATGAAAATAAAACAGGATCAGTAATGGCGTAAGCAGATAGATTTAATGATAAACATAAGCCTTTATCATCAAGTTCGGCTTGTTTAATAATACCTTGCTGTAAAACATAATGATCGATGTTATGAATTAAGCCCGTTTGTTCGGCAACTTCTATAAAAGTGGCAGGGGGGTGGATCGTGCCATCTTCATCTTGCATCCGAATAAGCATTTCATAATGACTAACAGTACGGCTAGCTATCTCCATAATCGGTTGATAATGGAAGATAAAATGATGATTATCAATTGCATGCTCTATTTTTTGTTTCCAAAATATACGGGAGTCTAATTGTCGACGACTTTGATCATCTAGGGCAAATTGGTACCAGGTATTTTTTCCTAATGATTTTGCTTGGTACATAGCGAGATCAGCATTACTGATTAACTCATCTACAGATAAATCGGACAGTGGAAATTTAACAATACCAATACTGGCTGTAATTTTATAACGCGTTTTCTGGAAAAATAGTTCAAGGTCCAAAAGGTGTTGAGAAATTTTTTCTGCCAGCGTAATGGCACCATTCGCATTTGTTTTAGGCAAGATGATGGCAAACTCATCACCGCCAAGTCGGGCTGTAATGTCAGTAGTTCGAGTAATAGAGGTGAGAAGGCGAGCAATTTGTTTTAAGGCCAGATCGCCAGACTTATGTCCCGCGATATCATTTAGATCTTTAAATTGATCTAAATCGAGAAACAGCAACATGCCATCTTGTTTAAAGCGCATGGCTTGATTGAGAACTTTATCAAATTCAAGATTAAATTTACGACGGTTATACAGCTTTGTTAGGGCATCATGATCAGCAAGCCAAATTATTTTGTCATCACTTTGCTTTTGTTCTGTAATATCCAAGCCGACAGAAAGCACCACGGGTGAATTACTATTGTATTTTAAGCTTGAGTGCAGCCAAGAAATAATACGAATGCTACCATCACTATTAATAAACTCAGATTCATGGCGATTGACAGCAGAAGGAGATTTTCTAAGAGTAATGAGTGTTTGCTCAATTCCTGTCCACTCATTATTTGGGAAGAAGAGCTGAAAGGATGAATTGAGAATATTTTTTTCTAGATAGCCGGTTGTTCGTTCTGCAAAATCATTAAAAGAGGTTATTTTACAGTTATGATCAGTGGTAATAATAATCACTTGAGCGGTATCAATGAGACTTTTAACAAAATCACGCTCTTGCTTTAATTCAACACTACGACTGTGAAGTGTCAGAGAGCGTTCTTTTACAGTATTCTGTAACAGTTCTAACTGTTCAGAGAGCTCATGTGTTGAGCTTTCCAACTGGTCTAATTCATCAATATGTCGACCTTGAACATTAACCTGCAATAGTTTTTTAACAGTATTGTACTTTTGTTTTGCAAGTAAAGGCAGTGCTTCTGACACAGTGGATAAACGTGATAAAGGTCTAGATATATAAAAAAACAAGCCAAATCCTAACAGCAATACACTGAGCAGAGAGATAGCTATACTGCGTAAGGTTATATTAATAATTTCTTGTTGTTGTTCAGTGACATCATCAATGATGACAAATGTAATATCGCTATTATTTTCAAAATTCACCAGCTTAAATTCAACTGGGAGAGAGCTATCGCGGACTACTTTATTTGCGATCTTAAACTCTTCAAAAGAATAGAGCTGAGAGAATTTTTGTAAAAAGTGAATATTTTCACTGTATGACGTGAGAGCTGCCACTTCCATTTTCCAATTGGAGAGTTGTCGTTCTGATGAGACTGTGGAATGCACTGGATTAGATAAAACAGCGATATCAGCAGCGGTTTTAGTAGAAAAATTTAAGAGTGTCGAGCTCAAATTATAAGCAAGCAATAAAACATGTATTGTCTGTGAGCTATGGAGTATTGGAATCAGATCATATTGCTGACATGATTGACTGCAATCAATAAAGGTCAATGCTGATTCAGTGCGGAGTACTTCATCGATAATACTTTCAACTTTTGCAGAAGGATCGTCTCCAAATCCCCCCAGATTTTCTGTGGAACTAGCGAATATTTGGGCTTGAGTGATATGCCAATCTAACTCCAATTTACTTTGATGTAAGGTGATTGAGTTCAGTATATTCTCATTGCTATGAGCCGCTTGTGGAATAAGACTAATTTCCGCCATCCGTTGTATTTGTTCGCTGGTGTTTTTTAACTGACCGACTAATTCATGCTCAAATTGTTGTTGTACTTGTTTACGTGAAAACTCAAACTTTTCGTGTAAATTCCAATAGACTAAGACAGGGAATAAACCATTAAAAATAATCAGCATTAAACCAAACAGCAGAGCTGTCTTCCACTTAAGGCTAAGAAATCGAGGTTTAGATGAGGTTGTCATAAATTATCACTTATTAAAAGTGGTATGATAATGAAATGGTGAACATGTCCCAGTATTTTGCAGTTAGTGGGATCGAGTTTTCTCTTGGTGAAAGCGTCGCTACACCTTCAGAGATATGATATTCAGACCGTAATCTAAGACTCTTATTAATATCCCAATGCCCACCAATTACCCATGTTTTGGCATAATTTACATGGGCGGGAGAAGCGGGTTGTTGAATACCAAAACCCGAGAGAAACTGACTAGTTTGTTGACTTTCTTTAGCCGCTTTTTTGCCATTCCAATCATCTTTGTTTAGCTGGAATTCTTCATAGCGAATGAAAGCTTGCCAGTTATGGCTGAATTTATAATCTAGTTGAGCATAGTAGCCGATAGAGTCAAAGCCACTTTTATCAAACACCGTGCCGATACCATCGAAATTGGTGTGTTCGAGTGCTACTTCAGCAGTAAACTGCCATTTCTCACCATTGTATTGTGTTGATAAGACTGCATAATCAAGCTCAATATCACCAGAGTTTAAGCCAGCACCCGCAGGGAAGGGAGTGCTATCAGCTGCTTCATGATCGAAATCAATGGATAAGTTTGCTCCTGAGAGAGAGAATATCCAACGACCACCATCATGTTCATACATGACTCGACCAAAAAAACTAAGGTTATTGCCTTCTAGCTCCCCCGCCCAATTTTGTCCCATATAGGCGTATTCGACATTTTTATCGGGGAGAGCATAACCTGCACCAGCTTGTATTAAGAGGTTGCCTGTGGATAGAAAGTGATTACTATAAAGGTGTAAACCATCCGCTGACATGATGAGGTTGCGTACTTTATCGAAATAAATGACTTGAGGAGCAAAAACTCCTTGCCGGGTATGAGCTACATCTCGAGTATCATTATAGAGGCCAACAGGATTCTTCACGCGACCTATATAACTGCCTAATTGATGTTGATGTGTAGACATGAAGTTGATATCTATTAAGGCATAATCAAGCCAAGGAGATCCATTATAGAACTCGCCAGCATGACGAGAAATAAGTTGTGCCGCGAGGCGAATATTAGGAGAGAGCTTGAAGCTTGCATTAAGGCCTAATTCGGTGAAATCTGCACTGCCATGTTCACTGTCACCAAAAAAATTATTATCGGTGGTAAAAATAAGTGCTTGTGAAGCAAAACCATGAGTTTGAATGCGCTCAGACCAATGACTATTAGCTTCAGCAGAAACAGTAGAACTCATACCGATAAACAGGAAAACAAAAACGTTTATGAGCTTTAGGAAAGCTTTTAATTTAAGCGTGAAAACAGGATGAGAGTAATGCTTTTTTGCAATGGATTTAAACGGTATTGTTGCTCGAAAAAATATCATTATAAGTCTCCCAGAATTTTAACTGAGGAGCTATTGTTATCAGTTGATATATACCCAATTCCACCTTTATATTGTGATACTTTTTCTAACATTTCTTGTTCACTTTTCACCGTGATGGGGGCGATACCTGTACCTGAAAAGACCTGCCTATCCCAGACACGCCGAAGTTGATATGGGAACATGCCTAATAGATGTTTACAAAAAGAAGTGTGGATGGGAGAGCTATCTTTGAGTACAAATACGTGAATAGGTGAGCCATCAGCCCACATAGGAGAGCGCATTGCAAATATAGAGCGAAGCATGTTTTTCGACAGTGTCGACGTTTCATTGTCGTGATTGACGATAATCACTTGTGCCGAGATATTGGGCACTAAAAATAAGAAGATTAAAAACAAATAGTATTTAATTATTTTTCTCACAAAACATCCATGATTTTCTGAAGAATTTTATTTTAAAAAATAATTAAAGCATGTATTTGTAATTATGACAATCTTGATAGTGGTTTAGGTTTACTATTTTTATCAAAATGTAGAAAAGTACCTGACATCATATCAGGCCAACTTTCCTTATCTTTGCTAACATATTGCCACCAAAACCCTAGGCCAGCGGGCAGCCATGAAATCAAGGCAGAAGCAAAGCGAAAAAAAGCTTGTTTCCAGCTAATTTCACTACCGAGATGACTGATTAGTTTTATTTTCCAACTTCGCATGCCTAATGTCTGTCCTCCATGAGTCCAAAACCAGCCATAAAATAAAAAGCTCACAGCCAGTAGATAGAGCATGAAAAAGGGGTTGCCCTGACCGATGGCATTGCCTCCATTTAACGCAACTGCTACGAGTCCGGCGAGGAGTAAGATAGATAGGAGCAATAAGCTGTCATAGAGCATGACAGCTAAATAGCGTAATAAAGAGGGGCGAATAGCTGTTTCTACTGCTTTTGTCATGTGAATCTTCATAAATTTAGTTGGGCTGAATAGCCACATAAAGTATCATTATTCCTTTATTAATGTGAATTGGAATGACCATGTTGCAATTGATCGGCCGCTCGGCATTTTCTACGTTTCGTTTAGACAAGTTATTAAGGTCTGTTCAAACATCAGTTGATGGCATTTTAGCCATCCGTAGTGAATACCGGTATTTCATTGAGGTAGAAGGCGATAGCGACCTAAAACCTGCTGAATTATTAGTACTTGAAACGCTACTTGAAGCTAATTTAAAATTGAAAGGACCATCAGGTGATGAGTCTTTTTTCTTAGTCACTCCACGCCCGGGAACAATCTCTCCGTGGTCAAGTAAAGCTACCGATATTGCGCATAATAGTGGAGTGGCTAAAGTTTTACGTATTGAGCGAGGAATTGCTTTTTATGTTCAAGCTGCACAGTCATTGTCTGCTGAGCAGAGAATAGCGGTGAGTCAATTGCTACATGACCGTATGACGGAGACTGTTTTTTCTTCTGATGACGAAGTAGAACGTTTATTTACTCATGGCCAATCTCGTCCTCTTGTCGCGGTTGATATTTTAAATGGTGGTCGTGAAGCTTTAGTACAAGCAAATAGCACGATGGGCTTAGCCTTAGCTGCAGATGAAATTGATTATCTTGTTGATAACTACATCAGTTTAGGCCGCAACCCTAATGATATTGAATTAATGATGTTTGCCCAAGCTAACTCAGAGCATTGCCGCCATAAAATCTTTAGTGCTGACTGGATTGTTGATGGTAAGGAGCAGCCGCATACCTTATTCAATATGATCCGCAACACCCATAATTTGCATCCTGAAGGTGTCATTACTGCTTATAGTGATAATTCATCTGTTATTGAAGGCCCTGTGAGTCATCGTTTTCATGTTGATATGGCTGATAATAAATACAGCTATCAAGGTGAAGCACAACATATATTGATGAAGGTTGAAACACACAATCATCCAACGGCTATTTCTCCCTTCCCTGGTGCCGCTACAGGAGCAGGTGGTGAAATTCGTGATGAAGGTGCGACCGGTCGTGGTTCTAAGCCTAAGGCAGGCTTAACAGGGTTTTCAGTGTCAAACCTTAATATTGAAGGCTTTGAACAACCTTGGGAAACCGTTTATGGTAAACCTACAAGAATGGCATCTGCACAAGAAATTATGTTGGATGGGCCATTAGGTGGCGCAGCATTTAATAACGAATTTGGCCGCCCTAATTTATGTGGTTACTTTAGAACCTATGAAGCATTAGTTCCTTCAGCCGATGGTTTTGAAGTACGTGGTTATCATAAACCAATCATGGTAGCGGGTGGTATGGGGTCTATCCGACCTCAACATGTTAAGAAAAATATTTTTGAGCCAGGAGTTCAACTGATTGTATTAGGTGGACCAGCAATGTTGATTGGTCTGGGTGGTAGTGCCGCTTCATCTGTTGCATCGGGTACCAGTGAAGAGGGCTTAGACTTTGCTTCAGTACAACGTGGAAACCCAGAAATGGAACGCCGTTGTCAGGAAGTAATTGATCGCTGTGTGGCCTTAGATGATAACAATCCTATTATTGCAATTCATGATGTGGGAGCGGGTGGTTTATCAAATGCATTCCCTGAATTAGTGGATGACAGTGGTCGTGGTGGTAAGTTCGAGTTACGTATTGTGCCGAATGACGAATCAAGTATGTCACCCATGGAGATCTGGTGTAATGAGTCACAAGAGCGTTATGTATTAGGAATTGATCTTGATCGTGTTGAAGAGTTCCAAGCTATTTGTGAACGTGAACGTTGCCCGTGGGCAATAGTAGGTGAGGCAACAGAAGATCAGCATTTACTAGTAGGTGATGCTGACAATGACAATAACCCTGTTGATATGCCTTTATCATTGCTATTAGGCAAGCCACCTAAAATGTTACGTGATGTGAAACATCGTACCTTTGCAAAACCAGAGTTAGATTTGAGTGATGTAAAGGTTGAAGAAGCATTAGAACGTGTGCTTAAACTCCCTACTGTAGCCAGTAAAAACTTCTTAATTACAATCGGTGATCGAAGTGTAACCGGCTTAGTCGCGCGTGACCAAATGGTTGGTCCTTGGCAAGTTCCTGTTGCAGATTGTGCAGTTACCTTAGCGGATCACCATGCTTTTTCTGGTGAAGCTATGTCAATGGGTGAAAGAGCACCTTTAGCATTGATTGATGCACCAGCATCAGGTCGAATGGCTGTGGGTGAAGCGATTACTAATATCGCTGCCGCGAGTATTGCTGCACTAGGTGATATTAAACTATCAGCGAACTGGATGGCGGCTTGTGGACATGCAGGTGAAGATGCTGCTCTTTATGACACGGTTGAAGCTGTGGGTATGGAGTTGTGTCCTGAACTAGGTATTGCAATCCCAGTAGGTAAAGATTCATTATCAATGAAAACAGTATGGCGTGATGACAGTGAAGATAAGTCTGTTACTTCACCATTATCATTGATTGTCACTGCTTTTTCACCGGTGACGGATGCTGCGAAAACGTGTACACCTCAGTTACGTAGCGATCATGGTGACTCTGATTTAATCTATATTGATTTAGGTAAAGGAAAAAACCGTCTTGCGGCTTCAGCATTGGCTCAAGTATATGGCCAAGTTGGCCATCATGGACCTGATTTAGATGATGCATCAGCATTGAAAAACTTCTTTTCATCCATTCAACAAATGAAGCAAGATGATTTATTGCTCGCCTATCATGATCGTAGTGATGGTGGTTTGATTACTACTTTGCTTGAAATGGCTTTTGCAGGTCATTGTGGACTTGATGTGAACTTAAGCGATCTCGGTGATGCATTGCCGTTATTATTTAATGAAGAATTAGGTGCGGTGATTCAAGTTCGTCATTGTGATGTTGAAGATGTTCTGTCTATTTTACGAGAACAAGATTTATCTCATCATAGTCATGTAATCGCTTCTTTACGAGATGATCAGCAGATTAACGTAACGGTAAATGGCGAACAGGTCATTGATCAATCACGAATCACATTACATCGCTATTGGGCTGAAACCAGTTACCGTATGCAAGCATTACGAGATAATCCTGATTGTGCCCAGCAAGAATTTGATGCCTTATTAGATGAAAGTGACAGTGGTTTATATGCAAGCTTAAGCTATGATGCTGATGAGCATGTTGCCGCATCACATATTGTCAGTGGTATTCGACCTAATATTGCCATATTGCGTGAACAAGGTGTGAATGGACAGATTGAAATGGCTGCGTCATTCGACCATGCTGGTTTTACTGCAATAGATGTTCATATGAGTGATGTACTTGAGGGCCGAGTTGACTTAGCAGAGTTTACTGGCTTAGTTGCATGTGGTGGCTTCTCATACGGTGATGTATTAGGTGCCGGTCGTGGTTGGGCTAGTACGATTTTGCATAATGCAAAAGCAAGACAACAATTTAGTGATTTTTTTGCCAGAGAAGACACGTTTGCCTTAGGTGTCTGTAATGGTTGTCAGATGTTATCTCAACTTAAAGAACTTATTCCTGGCAGTGATCATTGGCCACGTTTTGAGAGCAATGTATCAGAGCAATTTGAAGCGCGCTTCTCATTAGTTGAGGTGGTTGAGTCTCCATCAATATTGTTGCAAGGTATGGCGGGTTCGATTATGCCTATTGCAGTAGCCCATGGTGAAGGTCGAGCTGACTTTAGTGCAACAGGTTCACAAAATGATGCACTAGTGGCGATGAGATATGTTGATCATGCCGGTCAAGTGACAGAAAGCTATCCTCAAAATCCAAATGGTTCACCTGAGGGCATTACATCACTAACCACTACAGATGGTCGAGTGACGATTATGATGCCGCATCCTGAGCGTGTTACTCGTACTGTGCAACATTCTTGGCATCCAGATGATTGGGGTAAAGATGGTCCATGGTTACGCTTATTCCATAATGCACGCAAGTGGGTAGGGTAAAGCTTAAATTAGCAATATGAAAAATAAAAACGCCGGTCATTGACCGGCGTTTTTATTTCTATTGATTGTTCTTTGTGCTGATGAATTAAGAACTAGATCCGAGCAACACCAGATTTAACCGCTGCATCCGCGACTGCTTTTGACACTATCTCATTTAAGCGAGGGTCAAAAGGAGAAGGGATAACATAGTGTTCACCAAAGGTAAGATCTGGATTGTTATGGATATGTTTGACTGAATCAGGTACATCCATACGAGCAATTGAGGCAATCGCCTCGACAGCAGCAATTTTCATTTCAGTGTTAATTATTTTGGCACGTACAGAGAGTGCGCCTTTAAACAAGAAAGGGAAGCAAAGTACATTATTAACTTGATTTGGATAATCACTACGTCCTGTTGCCATAATCAGATCATCTCGTGTTTGCCAAGCAAGTTCAGGTTTTATTTCTGGATCAGGATTGGCTAAGGCAAAGACAATTGGCTTGGGAGCCATTGAAGCAAGCATCTCAGCTGAGAGTAGATTCGGACCTGAAACACCAATAAAAATATCAGCATCTTTAATGGCTGATTCGATGTTTTTAGCGCCATTGTCATTAATAAATGGGCGGCGGTATTCGTCAATATAGCTGAGTTCTGAACGCAGTACACCTTGACGGTCAATCATGTAGATGTTTTCTTGTTTTGCGCCTAAATTGACCAGCATGGTCATTGATGCAACACCCGCAGCTCCGGCACCGAGACAGACTATTTTACAATCGGCCAACTGTTTATTGCGTAACTTAAGTGCATTTGTGATGCCTGCTGAAATCACAATCGCCGTGCCATGTTGATCATCGTGAAAGACAGGGATATCAAGCTTTTCAATTAATGTTTTTTCAATTTCAAAACAGTGGGGGGCAGCAATATCTTCTAAATTTATACCGCCAAAGGTATCTGCAATATTTTCGACTGTTTGGATAAATTCTTGTGGATCTTTGGCATTCACTTCAATATCAAATACATCAATATCAGCAAAACGTTTAAAGAGCACCCCTTTACCTTCCATCACTGGCTTGCCAGCCATGGCACCAATATCGCCTAAACCTAACACGGCCGTTCCATCAGTAATGACGGCAACTAAGTTACCTTTAGCTGTATATTTATACACATCATTAGGATTTTTATGTATTTCTTTGCAGGGTTCAGCAACACCGGGCGAGTAGGCTAAAGAAAGATCACGCTGTGTTTCTGTAGGTTTTGTTAATTTTGTCGCTATTTTCCCTGGCACGGGATGTTGATGATAATCCAGTGCATCTTGCTTTAAGTCACTCATTGATAGTCCTTAATTTCTCTTTATATTTCGAAGTTTAAGCTTTAATTCTTCTTAGTAGAACATAGACTGCACCTGTTCCACCATCTTCGATAGGTGTTGAACAAAATGCCAATACATTATCTTCTTGTTGTAACCATGCATTGAGCTTTGTTTTTAAGATCGGTTTATTATCTTTAGAACCCCAACCCTTGCCATGAATTATTCGCACACAGCGCAGCCTATCTTTGCGACACTCGTAGATAAAGTCAGCAAGCTGTTGATGGGCAATACTGATGGTCATGCCATGTAAATCAAGTTGAGCTTCTGTTTTCAGTTGTCCGTTGCGTAATTGCTTGAACAGACTATGTTGAATACCACTGCGTTGAAAGCTGAGAAACTCTTCATTGCCCAGTGTTTGCGGTTCATAGCCTTCTGAATAGCGACTATCGATATAGTGAGCTTCTGGCTTTGAGTTAAATGTTGTCATTGGCTGCGGTGGCTCAGGTTTAATAATGACTCTTTGATCAGGTGAAAGAGGTTCAATATCAGCCATTTCAGCCTGAAACAGTGCCATATCGGAGAGTTCATCTTTAGTCGGTTTATGCTTCATACGGAGTGTTAATTTAGTTATCAGAATCAAGCTTAGCTTGAATTAAGGCGACAATCGTCCACTCTTGATCAGGAGAGAGTGTGTGACCTTCGGTAAAAAACTGTAGTTCTTTTTTAGCATTAAAAGCAAATAATGGAATAGAACGTTTACCGTATTCAAGTTGATAGTCCTCAAAGCTAAATGATTCACTTAGCGTAGTGGATTTTATACTGGCTTGTTGAGCCACTAAACTGGCGAGTTTAGAATAACTAATATCGTTACCAAACAAAATGTGTGAGTCATGGCTAATACTGGTGCGAGAGGCTTGTTCGGAACCTTCGGCTTCTTTTTCAGTTGAAAGGGAGAATATATTATGGCTACCAAATTCAGTTCGGTAGCGTAATGCTGCCAGTGCATTGAGTTCTTTTTGTGGCGTCAGCGTGAGCACCTTGCCTAGACCAATTAAATCTAAGTGGCGATCTGCATGTTCAGATACGGCATTACCATAATAGGTATCCAAGCCCTCCATTCGAGCGGTTTTAGCATTACTCCAGCTTGTTGCTGTTAAGCGGGTACGGTAACCACTATTATTTAAAGCTAAAGCAATCATGCGGGCAACGGGATTACCGCCAATGATTAAAAAACCACTGTCTTCAGGATCAGCTACGCCAAGTTTTATAGCGATGAATTTAGATGTGGCACTTTGTAAAACAACCGTACCGATAATAATAGTAAAGGCTAGGGGAACGAGTAATTCGGCATGTTCAACACCGATTTCTTGTAAACGAAGAGCAAATAAAGCCGTCACCGCTGCGGCTACAATGCCACGAGGACCAATCCAGCTAATCATCGTTTTTTCTTGCCATGTTAAGTCTGATTTATAGCTGGAAATAAAGACCTTTAGTGGACGAATAATAAATTGGATAAAGATAAATATGATAATGGCACCTGAGCCTAATGCTTCAAACTGAGAAAAGTCTAGACGAGCAGCAAGTAAAATAAATAAACCCGATATAAGCAAGATGCTTAGGCTTTCTTTAAAGTCTAGGATATCCTCAACCGGAACATTTTCCATATTGGCTAGCCAAATCCCCATCACGGTGACAGTGAGCAAGCCTGATTCTTCTGATAATTCATTGGAGAAGGCAAATACAGCAAACACCAGTGCTAAGGTGGCGACATTATGTAAGTATTCTGGCATAAGATGTTTACGGAGTACTAAGCCAAAAAGATAGCCTGAGACTGCACCGGTGACTAAGCCGACAAACAGAGTTTGGCCGAACATTAGCAGTGTGTGTGTGATCGATGCATGGCCCTGTAATTGCAGCGATAAAATAACTTCAAAGACGAGGACAGCAAGGATAGCGCCAAGCGGGTCGATTACAATGCCTTCCCAACGAAGAATGTTTGAAACCGTGGCATTAGGCCGGACAGTCCGTAACATTGGAACGATAACTGTGGGGCCGGTGACCACCATCATTGCCCCAAATAGAATCGACAGCTCCCATGAAAATTGTAGGGCGTAATGAGTGACAACACTAATACTAAACCAAGTAATCAGAACACCGAAGGTCAGCATATTACGGACGACAGTCTGTAGTCCCTTAATCTCATCAAACTTAAGGGTAAGACTGCCTTCAAATAAAATAATAGCGACGGCAAGCGAGACCATCGGGAAGAGTAAGTCTCCAAACAATTGTTCGGGGTTTAACCAGCCAGTTAAGGGGCCAAGAATGATACCGGCAACTAATAGAAAAACTATTGCAGGTAGTTTTACCCACCAGGCAAACCACTGACATAAAATAGCCACAATTCCAATGACTGATAAGGCTATAACCGCTTCTTGATGCATTGAACGTCCTTAATAATGGCTTTAAAGTAGGCCGATTAAACTTATTTATCTAAATACTTCGATTTCAGCTCGGCGGTTATGTGCACGGCCTGTTTGTGTTTTATTACTTTTGCTGGGGAGAAATTCTCGATGGAACGAGGTTGTTATTATACTTTCATCAAGCTGACATACGTCGATGAAGTAGTTTTTTATGGCAAGAGCACGCGCTTCGGATAATGGAATATTAAGCCGTCTTCGGCCATGATTATCGGTATGACCACTAATGCTGACGCGCTTAACCGAGTCATCAATTTTCACATAATCAGCAATGCGAGTGAGAAAGCCTTTAGCGTCATCACTTAAGCTTGCATCTTCTAAAGAAAAATAAATGGTTAATTTTTGAATGTCAGCAAAGGTATCAGGGTGTAAATTTTCTAAACATTGTTCAAATGCAGGCATGGAATCAGATAAGTGGACCGTAGAAAATAAGACGCTAATATCAGTCGATGAGCTCTGGCTTCGATAGCGTAATACTGGAAAGCGACCTTCTTGGATATGAGTAAGAGCTTGCTTGGCTAGATCGCCAGTCAGGTTAAATTGAGTCTGATTATTTTTAGTTGATACTGAAAGTAATATCTGGCGTTGGTCACTATTTTGCCATGGAGCTTGTGCAATTTCAAAATGAGCTAAACCGGCCACAGAAGGTTGTGTTTTAGTGGTGAAGACCAGTGAAATATCTTCTCCTGAACGGCGAGAGAACATGGCACTACCATAACCATCAATAGTTTGACTGAGACTGCATTCTAAAGGTGACTCAATGACTTGCCACTGAGTATTGGTGACAGGGGCTTGAAATTGTTCAGCCAAAGAAAGCGAGCTAAATAAAAATAAGATGAGGGTCAGTAGTGTCATTATTAATAGCTTATTAGTGAATGAATAGGGGTATCATCAAGTTGTTCGCGGCCATTTAGTATCGATAATTCTATAACAAAGGCACATGCAACAATCTCTCCACCTAGTTTTTCAATTAATTCGCAACTGGCTTTTGCTGTTCCACCCGTTGCCAGAACATCATCTACAACTAGTATCTTATCGCCCTTGTTTATGGCATCAATATGGGCTTCTAGAGTCGCCTCACCATATTCTAGACTATAACTCACCGATTCAACCTGATGAGGAAGTTTGCCGGGTTTTCTTAATGGGATAAAACCAACATTTAGTTCAGCGGCAACAAGACTGCCAAAAATAAAACCACGTGCTTCCATACCGGCAACAGCCGAGATAGCAGTATTTTTAAAGGGTTTGGCAAGTTCAGATACACTGAGTTTCAGGCTGCTAGAGTCCTGTAGTAAAGGGGTTATATCTTTATAGATGATCCCAGGGATGGGAAAATCAACAATATCACGTATTTTGGCTTTTAATTCTTTCATACATCCAAGCAATTTATTGGTAGTTAACCTATTATAGCGGCTTAAAAAGCAATGACTGTAACATGTGATACAAAATAGAGGTACGGTGTGAATATAAAGAGTGTAAATAGACTAATTTTATCGTTGATAATGCTGGGCTTGTTATCTGGCTGTTTAGGATTAGGAAGTGTGGACTTATCTATGGGCTTAGGCGCTGATGATGAAGAGGATGACGCGAGACTTCATTATTATGTCATTGATGTTGATCGTGGTGCTGTTGCTGCACAATTTGCTCAAGATCGAGTATTACGGATAATGCCGGTTAAAGTGTCACCACAATTTAGTGGTAGCCATATTATGTTTAAAATTGCTGACAATGAGTATGCAACTCAAGATAATCATCAATTCTTTTCAAAACCGAGTGAGTTGTTTACCTATCAATTACAACGTTGGTTACAAAAGACAGGCCAGTTTAGTCAGGTTATTACCGACCCCAATTTACCGGCTGATTTAGTCTTAGAAACCTCTGTTACAGCTCTATATGGAGAACAAAGGGAGGCGTTTTCTCCGCAATCAGCGCTAGAGATGCAATTCTTTTTATTGTCTGAAAGCTCGGAGGGTAGCCGTGCTCTTTTTCAAACGGGGCTAAGAATTGACATTGATATTGAAAAAACAACGCCGGCAAACGTTGTAAAAGGTTGGAATTTGGGCCTCGAAGAACTACTGGCGACCGTAGAAGATGATTTCAGCGGTTATTTTTCAAAACGTAACCCCTAGGCTACCTTTCCTATAAAGATGCATGAAACCCTCTGAAATGTTAATATTGCGCCTTCGGTAGTCTTGTGCCGCCTAAATGTTTACTTGGATGATAACTTAGATGAGTGAAATTGCTTTAGAGCTAGAACAAATAAGTATTGAAGATGAGATGAAGCAGTCATATCTCGATTATGCAATGAGTGTAATCGTGGGACGTGCTTTACCTGATGTTCGAGATGGTTTGAAGCCTGTTCATCGTCGTGTTTTGTATGCGATGAGAGAACTAGGTAATAATTGGAACGGTTCTTATAAAAAGTCAGCTCGTATTGTCGGTGATGTAATTGGTAAATATCATCCTCATGGTGATACTGCTGTTTACGATACGATGGTTCGAATGGCGCAGCCATTTTCCATGCGTTATATGTTGGTAGATGGTCAAGGTAACTTTGGTTCTGTTGATGGCGATTCGCCAGCAGCAATGCGTTATACCGAAGTTCGTATGGCAAAAATCACTCATGAAATGTTGACTGATTTAGATAAAGATACCGTCGACTTTATTCCTAACTATGATGAATCAGAATCAGAACCAGCAGTTTTACCTACCAAGATCCCAGCTCTATTAGTAAATGGTTCCTCAGGTATTGCCGTGGGTATGGCAACCAATATTCCGCCTCATAACTTAACTGAGATCTTAAATGCCTGTATTGCTATGGTTGATACGCCAGATATTGGTGTTGATGGCTTAATGCAATATATTCCAGGACCTGATTTCCCAACAGCAGCAATGATTAATGGTGCTCGAGGTATTAGTGAAGCGTATCGAACTGGCCGTGGCCGTGTTCATATGCGATCACGAACTAAAATTGAAACAAATGAAAGTACAGGTCAGCAAAGCATTGTTGTTGTCGAATTGCCTTACCAAGTTAATAAAGCACGTTTATTAGAAAAAATTGCTGAACTTGTTAAAGATAAAAAAATTGAAGGTATTTCTGCCTTACGCGATGAGTCTGATAAAGATGGTATGCGTATGGTCGTGGTACTTAAACGTGGTGAAGTGCCAGAAGTTGTCTTAAATAACCTCTATAAACAAACTCAAATGCAAAGTGTATTTGGTATCAATATGGTGGCGATTGTTGATGGGCAGCCTAGATTATTAGGTCTTAAAGAAATTCTTGATGCCTTTTTGCGCCACCGTCGTGAAGTGGTCACGCGTCGTTCATTATTTGAATTACGTAAAGCACGTGATCGCGCCCATATTTTGGAAGGTTTGGCGACAGCCTTAGCAAATATCGATGAAGTAATTGAATTAATTAAGTCATCAAATAGTCCTTCAGAAGCGAAGGAAGCATTGTTATCTCGTGGCTGGGCTTCAGAAATGATTCTGGAAATGTTAGGTGCCGCGGGTGCTGAAAGCTCTCGTCCTGAAGGCTTGGCATCTGAACTAGGTTTGATTGATGGTGCGTATAATCTTTCTCCTGTTCAAGCTCAAGCTATTTTAGATATGCGCTTACACCGTTTAACAGGACTTGAACAAGATAAGATCTTAGATGAATACCGTGAAGTATTAGCAGAAATTGCCAAATTATTAGCCATTTTAAGTGATCCTGATAATTTGATGGCGGTCATTCGTGGAGAACTGGTTAAAGTCAAAGATGAGTTCGGTGATGAACGTCGTACAGAAATTCTTGATACTCATTTGGACCTGACCCTAGAAGATTTGATTACCGAAGAAGAAATGGTGGTCACTTTATCTCATGGCGGTTATGCTAAAACACAGCAACTTGATACTTATCGTGCTCAGCGTCGTGGCGGTAAAGGTAAGTCTGCTACCTCAATGAAAGATGAAGATTTCATTGAACATTTGTTTATTGCTAATACCCATGACACCTTATTATGTTTCTCTAGTGCGGGTAAAGTGTATTGGAAAAAAGTCTATGAATTCCCTCAAGGTGGCCGTGCTGCCCGAGGCAAACCAATAGTAAATTTATTACCGTTGGAAGAAGGCGAGCATATTAATGCTATTTTAGCAGTCCGTGAATTTGATGAAGATAAGTATATCTTTATGGCAACGGCATCAGGTACGGTGAAGAAAACACCTTTAGAAGCGTATTCTCGTCCTCGTGCCAACGGTATTATTGCGATTGATTTGAAAGAAGATGATCAACTTGTTGATGTTGCGTTAACAGATGGTCAATCCGACATTATGTTGTTCAATTCTAATGGTAAAGTAATTCGCTTTGCTGAAAGTGATGTTCGTTCTATGGGCCGTGTATCTCGCGGTGTACGTGGAATGCGTATGGATGAAGACGTCAGTATTATTTCTTTAATCATTGCTAACCCTGAAGAGGGTGCCATTTTAACGGCAACAGAGTTTGGCTTTGGTAAACGAACTGATCTAGAGCAGTACCGTGTTCAAGGTCGAGGGGGGAGCGGTATTATTTCTATCCAAACCTCAGAACGTAATGGTAATGTTGTTGGTGCTGTCCAAGTTCAATCTGAACACCAAATCATGTTGATAACCGATGGTGGAACCTTAGTAAGAACACCGGTTAAAGATGTCTCTATTGTCGGACGAAATACCCAAGGCGTGAAACTGATTAACTTAACGAAGAATGAAAAGTTAGTCGGTCTAGAACGTGTTTTGGAAGATGATTCCGATGAAGATGAAGACGGTGTTGATACCGAGAATACTGATACTGAAACAGAAGAATAAAGACTATTGAAACCATATAATTTTAGTGCAGGGCCAGCGATGTTACCTGCAGCAGTAATGGAGCAGGCTCAGCAAGAAATGCTCGATTGGAATGGCTCAGGCATGTCGGTGATGGAAATGAGCCATCGTGGGCCTGAATATACGTCAATAGCAAAACAAGCTGAAGCTGATTTACGTGAGTTAATGACTATTCCTGATGAGTATGCCGTACTATTTCTACAAGGTGGGGCATCGAGTCAGTTTTCCATGATTCCAATGAATTTACTGCGAGGCAAGAAAAAAGCAGATTATTTTAATACTGGGGCATGGTCGAAAAAAGCGATTAAAGAAGCCAAACGGTATTGTGACGTCAACATTGTTGCCGATGCGAGTGATAGCCACTTCACCACTATTCCAGATAAAGCAGATTGGCAGTTTTCAGATGATGCTGCCTATGTTCATTACACGGTAAATGAAACTATTCACGGTCTTGAGTTTGATGATATTCCTGATACCGGTGATATTCCCTTAGTGGCTGATTTGTCATCTACTATTTTATCAAAGCCAATTGATGTCAGTCGCTTTGGGCTGATTTATGCTGGCGCTCAAAAAAATATTGGTCCAGCAGGTCTTTGTATTGTGATTGTCCGCCGTGATTTATTAGGGCAAACAGTTAGCAATACACCGACAATGTTTGACTATAAAATTCATGCGGATAATGGCTCAATGTATAATACGCCGGCAAGCTATAGCTGGTATCTATCGGGTCTAGTATTTGCGTGGTTAAAACAGGCTGGAGGCTTAGCCTCAATGGCGAAAGTCAATCAGCGAAAAGCTACAAAGTTATACCAAGCAATTGATAAAAGTAACCTTTATAATAATCCTGTTGATGCACAATATCGTTCATTAATGAATATTCCTTTTACACTTGCTGATACAAGTTTAGACAGTTTGTTTTTAGCTGAGTCAAAAGCGGCAGGCTTGCTAACCTTAAAAGGTCATAAGGAGATTGGTGGTATGCGAGCGAGTATTTATAACGCTATGCCAGAGCAGGGTGTTGATGCTCTGATATCGTTCATGACTGAATTTGAAGCTAAACACGGTTAATAATTATGACTGAAAAAAATGCTTTACTCGCTATTAGACAAGAAATTGATAATACAGATTTACAGATCCAAGAATTATTAAACAAACGTACTGCCATGGCAGAAGAAGTCGCCAGAATAAAAATACAAAATGGCGATAACAGTGGTGATTTTTACCGTCCCGATCGTGAAGCAATGGTATTAAGACAAGTTATTGAGCGAAATCAGGGCCCATTAGCTGCAACAGAGATGGCTCGTCTTTTCCGTGAAATTATGTCTGCTTGTTTAGCTGCTGAAAAGCCATTACAAGTTGCCTACCTAGGTCCTGAAGGATCATTTACCCAAGCTGCTGCGATTAAACAGTTCGGTGGTTCAGTTCAGTTACAAGCGAAGGCAACGATCGCCGATGTTTTTCATGCTGTCGAATCAGGTAATACGCGTTACGGTGTTGTTCCGGTTGAGAATTCGACAGAAGGTATGGTGTCACACACATTAGATCGATTCATTTCTTCGCCTTTAAAAATTAATGGTGAAGTGTCATTACGGATTAATCATTGTTTATTAAGTAAGTCTACAAAGTTGTCCGATATTAAGTCGGTATATGCTCACCCACAAGCATTAGCACAGTGCAGACATTGGTTGAATGAGAACTTGCCTCAGTGTGAATTAATTGAAGTGAGTAGTAATTCTGAAGCAGCAAAACAAGTAGCCGAACTAAGTTCTGCCGCAGCTATTGCAGCTGATCGAGCCGCTGAAATTTATGATTTATCAGTAATCGAGAGTAATATTGAAGATGAAGCCAATAATACAACCCGATTTTTAGTGATTGGCTCACAGAATGTGGGGCCTACTGGTGGTGATAAAACAGCATTATTAGTGTCAACACAAAATAAACCAGGTGCATTGCAAGTATTATTAAAACCTTTATCTGACAGTGGCATTAGTATGACTCGAATTGAATCCCGACCATCGCGAAAAGGCGTGTGGGAATATGTCTTCTTTATTGATATCGAAGGCCACTCTGAAGACGAAAGCGTTGCAAAAGCACTGGCACTCTTAGAGCAGGAATCGTCTATGTGTCGCGTATTAGGATCGTATCCTCAGGCAGTATTATAGTGAAATTACTCTTAGCTAATCCACGAGGGTTTTGTGCTGGCGTTGATCGTGCAATAGAAATTGTTGAGCGAGCACTAGAACTATTTGGCTCACCAATTTATGTACGACATGAAGTCGTTCATAACCGTTATGTTGTTGATGGTTTGCGTGAAAAAGGAGCTATCTTTATTGAAGAACTAAGTGAAGTCCCCGATGACTGCACGTTGATCTTTAGTGCTCATGGAGTGTCTAAAAAAATTCAAGCTGAAGGTAAAAATCGTGGTTTAAAAATCTTTGATGCGACCTGTCCTTTGGTAACAAAAGTTCACATGGAAGTAACGCGTTATGAGAAGCAAGGTCGAGAATGTATCTTAATTGGTCATCAAGGACACCCTGAAGTAGAAGGAACAATGGGGCAGTACACTTCAGAGCAAGGAGGAATGTATCTGGTTGAAACACCGGAGGATGTAGCAAATCTTATAGTTAAAAATCCTGATGAATTATCATTTGTTACCCAGACTACCTTATCAGTAGATGATGCTTCTATTGTGATTGATGCGCTGAGAAAACACTTCCCTAACATACAAGGTCCACGTAAGGACGATATTTGTTATGCCACTCAAAACCGTCAAGATGCCGTTAAAAAATTAGCTAGTCAATGTGACATGGTGTTGGTTGTAGGCTCGAAAAATAGTTCTAATTCTAATCGACTTCGCGAATTATCAGATAAGCTATCAACACCCGCATACCTAATTGATGATGCCCGCGACATTAATCCTCAGTGGCTTGATAATATAGATGTCATTGGCCTAACTGCAGGGGCCTCTGCACCAGAAGTACTGGTACAACAAGTGGTTGATAAACTAAGCTCATTAGGTGTTACCCAAACCAATGAGGATGAAGGGCGGCGTGAGACTGTTGAGTTTTCATTGCCGAAAGAATTGAAAATAGATATTTCAAAACTATCACACTAAAATGCCTTTTTTAACTGTCTTTCTGTGGACTGATATTTTAATTTATGCCTTGCTTTCCGTTGTTATTTCCTCGGTATTTTATATTAGGCGACATCCACATTTAAGAGCACCGTGGAAATTTGTTTTTCAACGTAAGCGTGGCGTAATATCGGTGATGATATTGCTCTGTTATGTGTTTATTGGGCTGCTTGATTCAGTTCATTTCAGACAAGCATTGCCCACAGAAAATAGTACTGATACACAACACTATTCAACAGAAATACTCACCGTACTTGATCTGGCTATCTTGCCATTACGACAAAATATTGAAAAAACCTATTCAGCACCTTTTGCAACACGATTGTTTGTGCGTGAAATGGAGTACTCAGCTGATGGCAAAGCAGATTTTGTTTTCTCCAAATTAAACTTTGCTGGTTTACACTTGGCTGATGAAGATGATAAGTGGGCAGATGTTCAACACAGCATAATGATGAGTACTTTGTCATCTCTACTTACGTGGCTAGTAATCTTGCTTTTTATTACAACTGTTTGGGCTAAAAAGAAACAAGTAAACATCGTTTTTGTGATGAAAAAAGTGGCAGCCAATCAGTCTGATTATCCATTAAAGACAGTGTTTGCCATATTATTAGTTATTTTGGTATTTTGTTTTAGCCTGGTGACTCTAAGTGCTGATTATCATATTCTGGGTACTGATAAAGTCGGCCAAGATGTGTTGTATCAAACATTAAAAAGTATTCGTACAGGTCTTGTTATCGGTACCTTGACCACATTGGTGATGCTGCCATTAGCACTTTTTATGGGCATAGCGGCAGGTTATTTTAAAGGCTGGATTGATGATGTTATTCAATATATCTATACCACTTTAAACTCAATTCCTGGTGTGTTATTAATCGCAGCAGCAGTGCTGATGTTACAAGTCTATATGAATAATCACCCTGAGAGTTTTGCTACGATTGCAGAACGAGCAGATATGAGATTATTATTTTTATGTATTATTTTAGGCCTCACAAGCTGGACTGGTTTATGTCGTATATTACGGGGTGAAACCTTAAAGTTACGTGAAGCCGAATATGTGTTGGCGGCAAGAGCTTTGGGTGCAGGAAGTTTAACAATATTACACCGTCATATTTTGCCCAACCTGATGCATATTGTAATGATTGCGATTGTGCTTGATTTTAGTGGTCTAGTTTTAGCTGAAGCGGTCTTATCCTATGTGGGTGTTGGCGTCGATCCTTCGATGATTAGCTGGGGGAATATGATTAATAGTGCTCGTCTTGAAATGGCACGTGATCCGGTAGTGTGGTGGTCATTAACCGCAGCATTCATTTCAATGTTTATCTTGGTACTTGCTGCTAATTTATTTGCCGATGTGGTACGCGATGCTTTTGATCCTAGAATGCAGGTTACCCAGTGACATCAGACGTATTGCTGGAAGTTTCAGGTTTAAAGACTTGGCTGGGGGTAGGACAACAAGCTCTACGTGCTGTTGATGGTGTTGACTTTACCATTAAAAAGGGCGAAACCTTTGCCCTATTAGGTGAGTCAGGCTGTGGTAAATCGATGACAGCTTTATCACTATTGCGTTTGAATCCTCAACCGATTAGCCAGATTATTGAAGGTGAAATCAAGTTAGTTGATGATGACCTTTTGAAGTTGTCAGAAGAAGATATGCAACATATCCGTGGTCGTCGTATTGCCATGATCTTCCAAGAACCACAGAGTTCATTGAATCCAGTGTTATCTGTAGGTCAACAAATTGGCGAGTGTTTACAGTGGCATTTTTCAATTGGGGGAGCAGCATTACATAAGCGCATAATTGAATTACTGGATTCTGTTGGTATTCCTGATCCTGAGCAGCGAATTAAAGAGTATCCGCATCAATTATCAGGCGGAATGAAGCAACGTGTGATGATTGCTATGGCATTGGCTGGTGAACCGGAGTTATTGATTGCTGATGAGCCAACAACTGCATTAGACGTCAGCATTCAAGCACAGATACTGGATTTATTAAAAGCGATCCAAGCTAGGACGGGCATGGCTATTTTGTTAATTAGTCATGATTTAGCCGTGGTAGCCCAGATGGCTGATCACATTGCGGTTATGTATGCGGGGCAAATTGTTGAAACAGCTGCTCGAGAGCAGTTTTTCAATCAGCATCAACACCCTTATACCAATAAATTGTTTGAAGCCTTGCCGAGTGAACAAAAGCGCGAGCAAATGTTAACGGTTATAAAAGGTAATGTGCCCTTATTAACGCAAGAATTTGAAGGCTGCCGATTTGTAGAACGGTGTGAGTCTGCCTGGTCACATTGCCACTCTAATCAACCTCAGTGGCTTGAGTCAGAACAAGGAGGGGTTCGCTGTCATTTATTTGATCCTGCCAATGTAGGTATTGAACAGGTGATGGTTGATAAATCACTTAAATCATCATCCTTATCTGAGGTACTACCAGCTGATAAAGTAGTATTAGAAATAAAATCTTTAAAAGTTCACTTCCCTATTCGTAAGGGCTTATTACAACGTGTCGTAGGTCAGGTTAAAGCTGTCGATGGTGTTTCGCTATTACTTAAGCAAGCTGAGACATTGGCATTAGTGGGTGAATCAGGTTGTGGAAAAACAACGGTTGGCAAAGGCATTGTGCAATTAGTGGCCGTTACTGATGGAGAGGTTAATCATCGCCAGCAGGATTTAACCACATTAACCGAACGCGCGCTAAAAACACATCGAGCTTCAATGCAAATGGTTTTTCAAGATCCGTATTCATCTATGAATCCAAGGATGACGGTTAAACAGATTGTTGCTGAAGGCTTGAATGATGAGCACATTAGTCATGATAAAAAAGAAAAGCGGATTGACTATTTACTCGAACGAGTCGGCTTGCAAGCCGAAATTAAGCATCGTTATCCCCATGAGTTCTCAGGTGGACAGCGACAGAGAATTTGTATTGCAAGAGCCTTAGCAACTGAACCAGAATTGATTATTTGGGATGAGCCTACGAGTGCGTTAGATGTGTCGGTTCAGGCTCAAATATTGAACTTATTACGTGAAATTCAACATGAGTTTGGTCTGTCCTATTTATTTATTACTCATAATATATCAGTGGTAAATTATTTAGCCCACCGTGTAGCGGTGATGTATCTAGGTAGAATTGTAGAGCAGGGAACTCGAGATCAGGTACTGAACCATCCTAAACATCCATATACTCAGGCTTTGCTAGCTTCTGTACCCGAACTAGAGTCACAAAATCAATACGATAAAGTAAGTTTAGAGGGTGAGTTACCTTCACCTGCCAACCCACCACAAGGCTGTCATTTTCATCAACGTTGCCCGCATGTGATGAGCCATTGTTTAGAAGATTACCCACAACAAACAGAGCTCACTACAGAACATGTCGTGAACTGTTTTTTATATCAAGAGAAACCATAATGGAACAACAAACACAGATAGAACTAGAAGCCGCTGCATTCAGACGTTTAACGGCTCATTTACGTGAACGTACAGATGTACAAAATATTGACTTGATGGATCTTGCTGGCTTTTGTCGAAACTGCTTAGCCAAGTGGTATTTAGCAGCAGCACAAGAGAAAGAGTTAGATATTGATTATGATAAGGCTAGAGAGCATATATATGGCATGCCATATGATGAATGGAAACAACAACACCAAATAGGTCCGAAAAGATAAAACCAATAAAGAGCGCTTCAAGCGCTCTTTATTTATCTTTATGGCATATGTCGTGTAGTTTCTTTGCCAAATCTTGACTATTAATTGACTGTTTTTCTTTTGGCTTCATTACCGAGATAGTGGTAATGGTGCTACGAAGTTGCTGTAGATAATTTCTGCAGCAGCTACAGATCACAATGTGAAAAAATAGACCTGCACGCTTACGCAAAGACAGATCTCCATCAATATAGTTGTTTGCCTCTTCTGTGACATCTTTACATTGAATCATTTTACTTATTATCCTGAAATTTCTCGATACAGTGATGTAATGTTGTCCGTGCCCTATGTAATAGTACTCGAGCATTAGACGCAGAGATATCGAGAATGTTACACACTTCCTCTATTTTTAATCCTTCCATATCATACATTGTGAGTGCTGCACGCTGTAGTGCAGGTAGTTGTTGGTAAGCAGTTTCAATGACTTGTTGTAATTGCTCATTTGCTAAGAGTGCTTCGGGCGTGGCTTCATCCCAAGTATAGACGTTATCAATACGGTGGCCTGTATGATCAAATTTATCAGCAGGGGCTGATTCCCAGCCATCATCCAATGAAACCATTCTATTTTCTCTTCGCACACGACTTTTGGCTCCATTACTCACTATATGGAGCAGCCATGTTTTTAATGTGGAACGCCCCTCAAATTTAGGCAAGGCTTTTATAGCTGAAACCCACGCATCCTGTACAACCTCATCTGCAAAAGCTTCACCGACAATAGCTCTAGCTACTGAGATCATGAGGTTATGGTAGTCAGAAACAACCTGTTCAAAAGCTGCTGGCTCACCATTTATGAGCTTTTGAATAAGGGCGTGTTCCGCTACAGAGTCATGTTTAGAATTTATTTTCATTAAATTTGTAACAATATTGATACATGTGGGTCTATGTTAGCAAGTTAAGTCATAGTTGACCGCTTAATGTTCATTTTTTAATTATATTTTATAAACTATAGGAAATTATTATGTCTATCTCTACTAACAAAACAACAATTGCATTAGCTGCAAGTGTAGCACTGACAGCAGGTCTTGCATTATCTCCTACGTTAGTCAGTGCTGATACTGCTAATCCATTTGCATCTACGGAATTGTCTAGTGGCTATATGCAACTTGCAGAAGGAAGATGTGGTGGTGAAATGAAAGGCGATCACGAAGCTAAGTGTGGTGCCGATAAAGCTGAAAAAATGAAAGAAGGTAAATGCGGCGAAGCTAAATGTGGTGCCGATAAAGCTGAAAAAATGAAAGAAGGCAAATGCGGCGAAGCTAAATGCGGTGCCGATAAAGCTGAAAAAATGAAAGAAGGCAAATGTGGTGAAGCTAAATGTGGTGCCGATAAAGCCGAAAAAATGGGTGAAGGTAAATGTGGCGAAGCAAAATGTGGTGCTGACAAAAAATAAGAACCCTAAAAAATAAACTGACTTAAGACGGTCTTAAGTTTGTTGGCATAAAAAGAAGGGGGCTCTGAGGAGCCCCTTTTTATAGCGCTTACCAAAATTGCACAGTATGAGAATATGGCGTTAATTTAGACATGTGCCCCTTCAAGGAGAAAAAAATGTTTATCTGTAAAGTTGCTAATTCACTGCAGGACTTATTAAATAAAACAAGATGTTTAGATTTCTTAGCACCCTTAGCATTACGATTTTATTTAGCCCCTATTTTTTGGATGGCAGCTAATACTAAGTGGAACCCATTTGATGCGGGCAGTTCCTTAGATGGCACGATTCAATGGTTTGCTAATCCAGATTGGGGCTTAGGATTACCATTTCCTGAAGTGATGGCTTATTTAGCTTGGGGAGCAGAATATTTCGGGGGCATATTCTTAGTATTAGGTTTTGCAGTACGCTGGATTTCAATACCTCTAATGGTAACGATGATTGTAGCAGCAGTTACAGTTCACCTAGAAAATGGCTGGTTAGCAATTGCTGAGCCCAGTGCTCAATTAGAAGCGGGCCGATCATTACTACAAGCACATGGTAATTATGAATGGTTAACTCAAAATGGTAATTTTGTAATTCTTAATAATGGTATTGAGTTCGCAACAACGTATTTCATTATGTTGTTAGCGCTATTTTTTATTGGAGCTGGAAAATGGTTCAGTATTGATTACTGGTTAGATGAAAAGTACTCAAATTGTTAACTACGGTCATAAGAAGGCTCTTGGAGAATAATAATGTTTTTTCATAAAAAAAGATTAGGTGAACTTGCTGCAAGTGAGATTACTGATCAACAGGTTTATGTGAATCGTAGACAATTTTTAAATCGCTCTGCAACGATGGCTACAGCAAGTTTATTACCATTATCGTTGGCTAATGCGACGACTGAAGTAGAAGCTACTTTTTTAGACTTGAAACAAAGTGCTTATTCAACAGACGATGAATTGACATCATATGACTCAGTGACAAGCTATAATAATTTTTATGAGTTTGGTACCGATAAGGCTTCACCTGCACTTTTAGCAACACAATTTCCAGATAAGTCTAAGCCTTGGCGAGTTACGATTGAGGGCGAGTGTGATAAGCCCGGTGAGTATGACTATGATGATCTTATTCGACCTTTTACATTAGAAGAGCGGGTGTATCGTTTTCGTTGTGTGGAAGGCTGGTCAATGGTTATTCCTTGGGTTGGTTTTCCCCTAGCAGACTTGATCAAACAAGCACAGCCGAACTCTAGAGCTAAATATGTGGAGTTCACGACTCTTTATGATCCGGAACAAATGCCAGGGCAAAGGCGAAATGTTTTAGATTGGCCGTATACGGAAGGCTTACGCATTGATGAGGCAATGAATCCTTTAACATTGTTATCTGTTGGCCTTTATGGCAAAGAGTTATTAGGTCAAAATGGAGCACCCATTAGATTAGTTGTTCCTTGGAAATATGGCTTTAAAAGTATTAAATCCATTGTCAATATTCGCTTTGTAGAAGAAATGCCAAACTCAGCATGGATGAAAGCGGGACCAAGAGAATATGGCTTTTATTCAAATGTGAACCCGAATGTTGATCACCCCCGTTGGAGTCAAAGCCGAGAAAGACGTATTGGCGAATTCTTAAAAAGAAAAACAGATATGTATAACGGTTATGGCGAGCAAGTTTCAGCGCTTTATACTGGCATGGATCTGAAGAAAAATTTCTAGTTATCCATCATGTCTAAACTTAAAACGACTCTTTTCTTTGTTTGTCTCGTGCCAGCACTGTGGTTGACCTACGCATTGTTTAGCGGCCAGCTGGGTGCGAATCCAATTGAGACCATCACTCGGGAATCAGGATTATGGGCGCTACGATTTTTGTGGATAACCTTATCAATTACCCCCTTAATTTGGCTAACACATTGGCATAAGTTGGCTACACTTCGCCGAATGTTTGGCTTATATGTGTTTTTTTATGCCACATTACATATGTTGTTATATTTATGGCTTGATCAATTTTTTGATCAGAATGAAATTATCAAAGATATTGTAAAACGGCCTTTTATTACCATCGGTTTCGTGACCTTTACCGCATTAATCCCTCTTGCTCTCACATCTAATAATGCCATGGTTAAGCGTTTAGGAGGCAAAGGCTGGAAGAAATTACATCGCTTAACCTACTTTATTGCTAGTGCAAGTTCCGTGCATTTTTATATGCTGGTTAAACAAGATAAATTAGAGCCGATAATTTATATAATTGTATTGATGTTTTTACTGAGTGTGCGTGTGTATAAAAACCATAAAAAAAAAGGAACAATGGCTACCTCTCTTAAGTTAGCTAACTATTTATTCGCAAAATCATAGCTGAAAACCGGCAAAAACTGTTACAATGCTACGCTGTTTATGACGTTAGATTTTGCGAAGGTATTTATGACTGATTTTGTTGATAACGATCCACAAGAAACCCAAGAGTGGTTAGACGCTTTAGAGTCTATGATAGAAGTAGAAGGTGGTGGTAAAGCGCATCATGTTTTAGAAAAACTCATTGATTTGGCTCGTCGTTCTGGTGTGAACCTTCCTTACAGCTCGAATACAGCTTATGTAAATACAATCCCTGTTGATCAGCAAGAACGCATCACCGGTGATCAAGATATTGAGCATAAAATTCGTTCATATATTCGCTGGAATGCAATGGCAATGGTAGTGAAAGCTAACCTTAAGCCTGGTGCTGTTGGTGGTCATATTGCTAGTTTTGCATCATCGGCTACTATGTACGATGTAGGTTTTAATCACTTTTTTAAAGGTGATGATGCTGGTAATGGTGCAGATATGGTCTTTTTCCAAGGTCATATTGCTCCAGGTATTTATGCTCGTTCTTTCCTTGAAGGCCGCTTAAGCGAAGATCAACTTAATAATTTCCGTTTTGAAGCTGATGGCAAAGGTTTGTCATCATATCCTCACCCATGGTTAATGCCTGATTATTGGCAGTTCCCTACCGTATCTATGGGCTTAGGTCCTATTCTAGCTATTTATCAAGCACGATTCATGAAGTATATGGAGCATCGTGAGATTAAAAAAACGGCGGGGCGTAATGTCTGGGCTTATTTAGGTGATGGTGAAATGGATGAGCCTGAGTCTTTGGGCGCAATCACCTTAGCCGGCCGTGAAAAATTAGATAACCTTAATTTTGTCATTAACTGTAATTTACAACGTTTAGATGGTCCAGTTCGTGGTAATGGCAAGATTATTCAAGAGCTTGAAGCAATTTTCCGTGGTGCAGGTTGGAATGTCATTAAAGTTATCTGGGGCTCGGAGTGGGATCAACTTCTTGCTAAAGATAAAAATGGCTTATTACTAAAACGTATGGAAGAAGTAGTTGATGGTGAATATCAAAACTACAAATCTAAAGATGGTGCCTTTGTACGAGAACATTTCTTCGGTAAATATCCAGAGCTACTAGAAATGGTTTCAGATATGACTGATGAAGATATCTGGAAATTAAGCCGTGGTGGACATGATCCTAGAAAGGTTTATGCCGCATACAAACAAGCGACTGATCATAAGGGACAACCAACAGTAATCTTAGCAAAAACAGTGAAAGGTTACGGTATGGGTGAGGCTGGTGAAGCTCAAAATACGACTCACTCGCAAAAAAGTCTAGGTGTGGAACAAATGAAAGTGTTCCGCGATAGATTTAATATTCCATTATCAGATGAGCAAGTCGAAGATATTCCATACATCACCTTAGATGATGATAGTGATGAGAAAAAATATCTCTTAGCACGCCGTGAAGAATTAGGTGGTTTCTTACCTAAGAGAACGAATAGTGCTCCAGCGTTGAAAACGCCTGATCTTAGTATTTTTAATGCAATGTTGAAGTCAACGGGTGATCGTGAGATTTCTACAACAATGGCCTTTGTTCGTATTTTAACGGCATTAATTCGTGATAAAAACATCGGCCAAAATATTGTACCTATTGTCCCAGATGAAGCACGTACTTTTGGTATGGAAGGTTTATTCCGTTCATTTGGTATTTATTCGTCATCGGGTCAATTATACGAGCCAGAAGATTCAGGCAAAGTAATGTGGTATCGCGAAGATACCAAAGGTCAAATCTTACAAGAAGGTATTAACGAAGCCGGAGCAATGGCAGAGTGGGTATCAGCTTCTACGGCCTACTCAAATTACAATGTTAATATGGTGCCGTTTTATATTTACTACTCTATGTTTGGTTTCCAACGAATTGGTGACTTAGCATGGCTTGCCGGTGATATTCAGGCTAAAGGTTTCTTATTAGGCGCAACAGCAGGTCGTACATCACTTAATGGTGAAGGCTTGCAACATCAAGATGGACATAGCTTGATTCAAGCGGGAACGATTCCTAACTGTGTGAGTTACGATCCGACCTATGCTTATGAAATGGCAGTTATTATTCATGATGGTTTCCGTAGAATGTATGAAGAACAAGAAAGCGTGTTCTATTACATTACGGCAATGAATGAAAATTATACTCACCCAGAAATGCCAGCAGGTTCTGAAGTTGGGATATTGAAAGGAATGTACCAACTTAAATCAGGTGGTAAGCACAAACTAAAAGCACAGCTATTAGGTGGTGGTACTATTTTACGTGAAGTGGAAGCGGCTGCTGAGTTGCTAGAAAAAGAGTGGAATGTATCGGCAAATGTGTGGAGTACAACAAGCATTAATGAATTGGCAAGAGAAGGCCAAGCTGTTGAACGTTATAACCGCTTAAATCCAGAAGCTGAGAAAAAACAAAGTTATGTTTCACAGTGTCTAGATAATCAAGAAGGTGTGGTTATTGCTTCAACAGATTATATCCGCCAATATGCCGAACAAATTCGTCCTTGGGTGAAGTCAGCTTACACAGTATTAGGTACTGATGGCTTTGGTCGTAGTGATACTCGCGGTAAATTACGTAGCTTCTTTGAAGTCGATCGCTTCCATGTCGTTGTGGCAACATTAAGTACTTTGGCTGATGAAGGTCAAATTACTGCTGATGTTGTAAGCAAAGCAATCAAAAAATATAACATCGATAGTGATGCAACAAACCCAACTAAGGCATAAATAATGGCAGATTTAATAGAATTAGTAGTTCCCGATATTGGTGACTTTGATGAAGTTGAAATTATTGAAGTCTTAGTCGCTGTTGGTGATAGTGTTGAAGAGAATCAAGATATTATTACTCTTGAGTCTGATAAAGCGGCAATGGAGATCCCTTCAACTCATGCTGGAGTGATCAAAGAACTGAAAGTGGCCGTGGGTGATAAGGTCAAAGAAGGTTCAATTATGGCTATCATTGAAGCAAATGATAGTTCTGCGGCTGCTCCAACAGCTCCAGTTAAAGCTGAGCCAGCACCGATTCAAAAGATTGAAGTAAAATCTGAAGCAGAGTTAGTTGAAATAGCGCCGTTTGCACCCGACAATAAATCAGGTGTTAAACAGGCTCATGCCTCACCATCAGTTCGTCAGTTCGCACGCGAGTTAGGCGTGACATTAAGTGCTGTTAATGGGACGGGTGATAAAGGTCGAATTACTAAACAAGATGTACAAAACTTTGTTAAACAAAAAGTAAATGCCCCCGCTGCTGCTGCAACTAGCGGTTCAGCTATACCACCTGTTCCAGTCGGTAATTATGAAAAGTTTGGTGATATTGAATCAACAGAACTATCTCGAATTAAGAAGATTTCAGGTAAGCATTTGCATGCATGTTGGTTAAATATTCCACATGTTACTCAATTTGATGAAGCTGATATTACCGAACTAGAAAAATTCAGAAAAGATAATAAAGATAATGCAGCCAAACAGGGTGTTAATTTAACACCTCTCGTTTTCATTATGAAAGCAGTGGTCGCGAGTTTGAAGTTATACCCTGAAATGAATGCATCATTAAGTGAAGATAAAGAAAACTTAATCATTAAAAAATACTATAACATCGGTGTTGCCGTTGATACGCCAAATGGCTTAATGGTTCCTGTTATAAGAGATGTCGACAAAAAAGGCTTCTTAGAATTAGCCGGTGAATTAGGTGAGATTAGTTTACGTGCTCGTGATGGCGCATTAACTGCTAAAGATTTACAAGGCGGAACCTTCTCAATTTCAAGTTTAGGAGGGATTGGTGGTGGCTTCTTTACCCCAATTGTTAATGCTCCTGAAGTAGCAATTTTAGGTGTGGGGCGTCACAAAATGCAACCTGTTTGGAATGGTAGTGAGTTTGCGCCTAGATTAATGCTGCCGTTATCAGTGTCCTATGATCATCGTGTTGTTGATGGCGCAATGGGTGCACGATTTACAACGCATTTAAACCATATGCTATCTGATATTAGAAAGGTACTGTTATGACCTCAAGTGTGATTGAAATAAAAGTACCTGATATTGGTGATTTTGACGAAGTAGAAATTATTGAAGTTTTAGTCAATGTGGGTGACAGCATTGAAGCTAATCAAGATGTCATTACTCTAGAATCTGATAAAGCTGCAATGGAAATCCCAAGTGATACCGCGGGCACAATTGTAGCTATGAATGTTGCTGTAGGGGATAAAGTAACAGAAGGTAGTGTTATTTTATCGGTTGAAACAGCTGCAGAAATTAATACTGAAACGACAACTCAGGCTGAGCCTGTAACGCAAGAGAAAGTAGCCGTAGATAGCGCTGCGATTATAACAACATCTGCTAGCGATACTGCCGATCTGCATGCTGAAGTGCTTGTTTTAGGTTCTGGCCCAGGAGGCTATACAGCTGCATTTCGTGCCGCTGATCTAGGTCGCCAAGTGGTGATGATTGAGCGTCACGCTAAGATTGGCGGGGTCTGTTTGAATGTGGGTTGTATTCCATCAAAAGCGTTATTGCATACGGCACAAGTAATTAATGAAGCTGCCAGTATGGAAGATCATGGTGTTACCTTTTCCAAACCAGATGTTGATATTCGCAAAATTGAAAGCTGGAAAAACAGCATTGTAGATAAGTTAACAGGCGGCTTAAAAGCCCTTGCTAAACAACGTAAAGTGACTATTGTTCAAGGTGAAGCACGCTTTGCTGGCACTAATACAATGACAGTAGAAACAGCGGATGGCACACAGACAATTTCATTTGATAAATGTATTATTGCTGCGGGTTCACGAGTAAGTAAAGTACCCGTATTCCCTAATGATGATCCACGTATGATGGACTCAACGGATGCGCTTGATTTAGCTGATATACCCAAAAATCTGCTTGTTATTGGTGGTGGGATTATTGGTTTAGAAATGGCTACGGTTTATCATGCATTAGGTTCTAAAATCACTGTTGTTGAAATGCAAAATGGTTTAATCCCTGGTGCTGATAAAGATATTGTTAAGCCTCTTCTGAAGAAAGTTCAACGAGACTACGAAGCTATTTATCTCAATACACGTGTAGCTAAAATCGAAGCATTGAAGAAAGGTCTTAAAGTGTCATTTGAAGGTAAAGATGCACCTGATACCGTGACATATGACAAGATTTTAGTGGCTGTCGGTCGTTCACCGAATGGTAAATTGATCAATGCTGAAGCTGCTGGTGTAAGTGTTAATGAATATGGCTTTATCGAAGTAGATGCTCAAATGACAACCAATGTGCCTCATATTTATGCCATTGGTGATATTGTCGGTCAACCGATGTTAGCGCATAAAGCAGTGCACGAAGCTAAAGTCGCTGCTGAAGTGATCAGTGGAATAAAGTCTGCTTTTGATCCTATGACGATTCCATCTGTTGCTTATACTGATCCTGAAATAGCATGGATGGGTGTTACTGAAGCAGAAGCAAAAGAACAAAAACTCAACTTTGTTAAAGGTGCATTTCCTTGGGCAGCTAGTGGTAGAAGCCTTAGTATTGGCCGTGATGAAGGTTTGACGAAAGCTTTATTTGATAAAGAAACAGGGCGCATTATCGGTGCTGGAATTGTTGGGACTAATGCTGGTGAATTGATCGCTGAAGCTGTTTTAGCACTTGAAATGGGTGCGGATGCTGAAGATATTGGTTTAACCATTCATCCACATCCAACCTTGTCGGAAACATTAGGTTTTGCTGCAGAAATGGCTGAAGGAAGTATCACTGACTTAATGCCGCCACGTAAAACACTGCATTCTAAGTAAGGCCAATTGTACAGATGGGGCAGATTGAAACGCCATTACGCCCCCCGTTAAAATGGGCGGGGGGTAAACGGTGGCTTATCCCAAAGTTGGAAAAACTTTGGAAAAAACATTCACATTTACGATTGGTTGAACCCTTTTGTGGAGGGTTGTCCGTTGCCTTGGGTTTACAGGCTGAAAAAGCCTTACTCAACGATGTTAACTTTGCAGTTGTTAATTTTTATAGGCAGATACAGCAAGGCTTAATATTAGATATCTCTCTTGAAAATGATGAGGCTGCTTATTATAAGCACCGTAGCGAATTTAACCGTTTGAACCAAGAAGGTGGCTCAGAAAAGACCAGTGCGCAATTATTTTATTATTTAAATAGAACTGGTTATAACGGCCTATGTCGCTTTAATAAATCAGGCGGTTATAACGTACCTTTTGGTCGTTATAAAAAAATTAATTATCAAACTGACTTTACTAAATACCAAACACTCTTATCTTCATGGGACTTTACTTGCAACGATTTTGCAGAATTAGACGTAAATGAAAATGACTTTATTTATGCTGATCCGCCTTATGATGTACCCTTTCATCAGTATGCACAGCAAGGCTTCCGTTGGGAAGACCAAGTAAGATTAGCAGAGTGGTTAGTCCAACATAAAGGCCCCGTTGTGTTATCAAATCAAGCAACAGATCGCGTAATTGAGCTCTACACTCGATTGGGTTTTAAACTTAAATATATTGATGCGCCTAGACGAATAAGCTGCACAGTCAGCGGAAGAAAAGTCGTTAAAGAGCTTATAGCTACGCGTGGTTTTTGATATTCTACTTGAAGTTTGATACACTAACTTCAAGATTTATTACAGGAAAATAGATTTACATGTCCAAAATTAATAAAGTTGTTCTCGCCTACTCAGGTGGTCTTGATACTTCAATCATTTTAAAATGGTTACAAGATGTTTACGATTGCGAAGTCGTAACGTTCACGGCTGATATTGGACAGGGTGAAGAAGTTGAGCCTGCACGAGCTAAAGCACAAGCCATGGGTATCAAAGATATCTATATTGAAGATTTGCGTGAAGAGTTTGCCCGAGACTATGTTTTCCCTATGTTCCGTGCCAATACGATTTACGAAGGAGAGTATCTCTTAGGCACTTCAATTGCTCGCCCACTCATTGCTAAGCGTTTAGTTGAGATCGCAGCTGAAACAGGCGCTCAGGCAATTTCACACGGTGCAACCGGTAAAGGTAATGATCAAGTGCGCTTTGAATTAGGTGCTTATGCATTAAGTCCTGATATTCAGGTGATTGCACCTTGGCGTGAATGGGATTTGAACTCTCGCCAAAGTCTATTAGATTATGCTGAAGAACATGGTATCCCTGTTGAGATGAAACGCGGTAAAAAATCTCCGTACTCGATGGATGCGAACTTACTTCATATTTCTTATGAAGGGGATATTTTAGAAGATCCTTGGACTGAGCCAGAAGATTCAATGTGGCGCTGGACGGTTTCACCTGAAAACGCACCTGATAAAGCAAGCTACCTTGAATTAACATATGAAAAGGGTGATATCGTTGCTATAGATGGTAAAAGCATGACGCCTGCAACAGTGATGGAATACTTGAATAAAGTCGGTGGCGAAAATGGTATTGGCCGCTTAGATATGGTTGAAAACCGCTATGTGGGTATGAAAGCACGTGGTTGTTATGAAACACCAGCCGGTACGATTATGATCCCTGCACATCGTGCGATTGAATCAATTACGGTTGATCGAGAAGTTGCACACCTTAAAGATGAATTAATGCCTCGTTATGCTAGTTTAATCTACAACGGTTACTGGTGGTCCCCAGAACGAGAAATGTTACAAACAATGATAGATGAGTCACAGAAAACGGTTAACGGTAAGGTTAGAATTAAACTTTATAAAGGCAATGTAATAGTTGTTGGCCGTGAATCGGCAACGAATAGTTTGTTTGATGAATCAATTGCAACATTTGAAGATGATGATGGGGCTTATAACCAGCAAGATGCAGAAGGGTTTATCAAACTCAATGCATTAAGATTAAAAATTGCTGGCAAAAATAAGTAAATTTTGCATTAGTACTTAAGGGCGATATATGGAATATAGCGAGTATCAGGACCAAGCAGCAGAATATATGCGGCAAGCTATACCATTGATGAAAAAACATGGTGTAGCCATGACTCCCGCTAATTATGCCGTTTGGTATGAATATGTCTCTGGTAGTAATGCTGCATTAACAGATGCCCTTGATGACCATGTTGATGATGGTGATAAATTAACAGATAAAGAAAGCAAACTCCTTTATGAGCGTTTCTTTGATCGTGAGAAAGATAGAAGCGCCATACTTGAGATGCGCCAAGATCTTAAGCGAGTTCTAGAAGAAGTGATCAGCTTTGTCTCCACTGGTGCAAGCTCATCTAAAAATACATCGCTTCAACTGTTACACATGATTGAAAAACTTCATCCCGAAATGAACCGAGATGAAGTTCATAGTGTGATAGAAGAAGTCTTGACGGAAACTCGAGTAGCAGCATCGACGAGTGAGATATTATCTGAAAGACTGAATACAACAATGAGTGAAATTCAGAGTCTTAGAAAAGATCTTGATGAAGCTCAACGTGAAGCAAAAACAGACAGTCTTACAAAACTAGCTAATAGAAAAGCCTTTGATAGTGTCTTAGAAAAAGCCACCCATGATGCTGATAGAAAAGGTCTTGAAGTCAGCATGATCTTTGGAGATTTAGATTTCTTCAAACTGATTAACGATAAACATGGTCATATTGTTGGTGATCAAGTGTTAAAAGTCGTGGCTGTTAGTCTGAAAGGTGCAGTTAAAGGTCGAGATTTAGTGGCTCGTTATGGTGGTGAAGAATTTGCCATTATTTTATTAAACACCAGTCTTGAACATACAAAGGTTATTGCCGAGAACATTCGTACGGCTATTGCATCGAAGCGTATTCAACGACGAGATACAAAAGAACCATTAGGTGATATCACTATGTCATTTGGCGTGGCAAGATATTTTCCTGCTGAAGGGGCTGAAAGTTTCTTACAGCGAGCTGACAGAGCTTTGTATATGTCTAAACGTAACGGCAGAAATACGGTTTCAGAAGCGCCTCCGCCAAGCCTTTAGGCTTAATATCATTGACAGCAATAGCCTGTCTAGCCCAATGACCCACTCGGCACAATTTCTGAGTGAAATCATTCCATTCTCTAAGGTTATCAATTGCTAAGTTATCGCCACTCCTATCATGCCGGCAATTATGCTGATGTAGTCAAACATATTGTACTGATTGAAATTTTAGAATATCTACTTAAAAAAGACAGTGCATTTGATTATATTGACTCACATGCGGGTGCGGGACTTTATAATTTACGTAATGAACATGCCAGTAAATTACAAGAATATAAACAGGGTATTGCTAAACTTGATCCAAAGGATTGGCCGGAATTAGCCAGTTACTTTGAGGTTATTAGTCAAAGTAATTCAACTGACAGCTTAGGGTTTTATCCAGGTTCGCCGTTAATCGCTGCCCATTATTTACGCAAACAAGATCGTGCGTGGCTGTATGAATTACACCCGAAAGATTCTGAATTATTATTAAAAAATACGGCAAAATTAAAGGCCGTACGAGTGATGCAACAAGATGGTTTTAAAGGTATTCTTTCTTTACTGCCACCTGTTTCACGTCGCGCCTTAGTATTGATAGATCCTTCATATGAGATTAAAACAGATTATGCAGCTGTTTTCGACACAATAGCTGCTGCTCATAAGAAGTTCCCCACCGGGATTTATGCACTGTGGTATCCCGTAGTCGATAGAAAAAATATAGATCAATTAGAACGAAGGTTTATCCGTAGCGGTATAAAAAAGATAGATCGTTATGAACTCGGTATTGCTAAAGATCAATATGGAACAGGAATGTCTGCAAGTGGCATGATTGTTATCAACCCTCCGTGGACATTACAAAATAAAATGTCAGGGGTATTAGCTAAACTGGTGACAGTATTAGCAGCAGAAGAAGGCTTCTACAAAAGTGATTCATTAGTTGGTGAGTAAGTTGCTGAACTTGAGTTAAGGTGCGCAGTGTTGGCATTGCCAGCAAAAATCAAATGAGGCATCGTTGATTTCGTGGCAGTGAGTACACGTCCATTTTTTATCTGTTTCCTTACTAAATGATTGCTCTAATACCGTCACTGCTTTGTCATAATCATTGTCATTGACAATCCATAGTTCCAGCCATGTTTCATGAGGTATAAGATCGCCGGCAGCGCCAGCGGCAAATTCATTTTTGAGCATAATGCTAATGCCGGCATTGTTCATAATATTTTCGATATTATGCACCAAATATCGGTTTTCATTGGTATAGAGAAGCTTCATACATTCATTTCTTTATGTGCTGTGACTGTTGTTTTCGTTGCTCTGCATTCACTAGAATAGCTCGTTTTTGTTCATCACTGGTTTGACTGTGGCTCCACAGTGTTATTTCTTCAATAGAACGATAGCAGCCGATGCAAATATCGTCATTATCAAGACAACATCGTTGGATGCAGGGTGAGCTAATCTGAGTCATAAGCTATACGTAATTGATAAATAGAGTGTGAGAGATTATTTTAACAGTAAGTAAGAGCAAATTTAGATTAAAATAGCCACTATTACTATTAATTATGTCCGTAAAGTGAACATGCCCGTGCAATCAGATTTATTCATCTCTTTTAAACACACTATTGATTCTTATCCATTACCGGATCGCTTTACCTTTCCATTTTATTATCAAGCTCACCCGCTTTGTCGCTTAGCTATAGAAGAGTTGCAAACTCACCTTGAAACACAAACACAGTGGCAACATAACTTCGGATTGAATGAAGAAGAAAAATCACCTGCCATCGGTAAGATGTTTGGAGTTTTATTAGTGAGAAACTCTCATAATGAAATTGGCTATTTAGCCGCTTTTTCTGGCAAGGTCGCGGGCAGCAATCATCTAGAAAATTTTGTTCCTCCAGTGTTTGATATGTTGAATGAGGATGGATTCTTTGTTCGTGGCCAGTCCGATCTTCAACAAATAACTGCACACATTAAGCTTTTAGAGCAAAACCCAAAGATTAAGCAGAGTGAAAGGGCGTTAGCCTCTGAAAAAGAAGCCGCCAAGCAGCAAATACAAGCACATCGTTCGGCAATGATTGCAGGACGACAAGACCGAAAGCAACGTCGAACAGATGCAGAGTTAACGTTAAGTACAGCTGATTTTTTACAGCTAAAAGAACAGTTGGGCAAAGAAAGTATTCTGCACAAAAATCAGCTGCGTGATTTAACTTTCTACTGGGATGAGAAGATTAAAATAGCACAAGATAATCTGCATGCTATTACCGATGAACTAGTCAGTTTAAGAATTAAACGTAAAGAAATGTCAGCCTTTTTACAGCAGAAATTGTTTGATCATTATCGTTTTCTTAATCAAGCAGGTATTGAAAAAAATCTATGTGAACTATTTGACGTCACGCCACAAAAAATTCCACCAGCAGGAGCAGGCGAGTGTGCTGCACCTAAATTGTTACAGTATGCTTTTTTACATGGTTTTGAACCGCTGGCAATGGCTGAATTTTGGTGGGGAGAGTCACCGAAGTCACAGGTTAGACAGCATAAAAACATCTATGCTGCGTGCTTAGGAAAATGCCAGCCTATTTTAGCTCATATGCTCGAAGGTATTGAATTGGATGATAACCCTCTATTAACTAATCCTGCAGAAGGAAAAAATATAGAGTTTATTTATCAAGATGATGAGATGGTCATTATTAACAAACCTGCTGAGTTTTTATCTGTCCCGGGAAAAAATATTGAAGATTCAGTGTATACACGAATGAAGCTGGCTTTTCCTTATGCAACGGGGCCATTAATCGTTCATCGACTTGATATGTCCACGTCTGGATTAATGGTGATAGCGTTAAACAAACAGTCTCATAATAAATTACAGAAACAGTTTATTAATCGCACAGTGAAAAAACGCTATATCGCCTTATTAGATGGACTATTAAGCAAGCAAGAAGGGTGTATAAATTTACCACTTAGAGTTGATCTTGATGACAGGCCTAGACAGCTGGTGTGCTATGAATATGGCCGTGAGGCAGAAACCACCTGGCAGTTGATAGAGACAAAAAATAATCGAAGCAAAGTTTACTTTTACCCTAAAACAGGTCGTACTCATCAACTACGCATGCATTCTGCTCATAGTAGTGGCCTTAATATGCCCATTGTCGGGGATGATCTGTATGGAAAAAAAGCAGATCGCCTTCACCTCCATGCCGAGTCTTTAGAGTTACATCACCCTGTTACACGAGAGTTAATGAGCTTCAAGGTTGAAGCTAGTTTTTAAGTTAACCTTCTAATACTTGCTCCATTTCATAGATAACATGGGTCATCTCCACAATACTATCTGGGTTGAGTGAAATGGACGTAATATGTTTTTCAACAAGAAACTGAGTTATTTCTGGAAAGTCAGATGCTGCTTGCCCACAAATACCAATATACTTGTCGGCTTTGTGACACGCTTCAATCGCCATCTCAATTAACTTCATCACCGCTTCATTACGTTCATCATAGTCAGCCAATAGACTAGAATCACGATCAACCCCTAAGGTCAGTTGAGTAAGATCATTTGAACCGATAGAAAAGCCATCACATAACTCTAGAAACTGTTCGGCAAGTAATACATTGGCAGGTATTTCACACATGAGATAAATTTTTAAGCCTGCTTGCCCACGCTTTAAACCATGACTTGCCATCATCTCTATAACTCGACGGCCTTCATCAACCGTACGCACAAAGGGGATCATAATTGAAATATTACTCAAGCCCATTGATTCCCGTGCGAGGAGCAGTGCCTCACACTCCATGGCGAATGCATCTGAAAATTCAACACTGGGGTAGCGTATTGCCCCACGAAAGCCAATCATAGGGTTTTCTTCTTTGGGTTCATAATATTCACCACCCAATAAGGCTGCATATTCATTTGATTTAAAATCACTTAAACGCACAATAACAGGCCGAGGATAAAATGCAGCTGCAATGGTGGATATACCCTCTGCTAGGCGCTGAATATAATATGTTCGAGGATCATCATAGCCATTAATTAATCGCTTAATTTTTTGCTGAGTCTCGCTATTTAAACGGTCAAAATTAAGTAAAGAATTAGGGTGAACACGAATACTATTATTGATAATAAATTCCATTCTAGCTAAACCTACTCCTGAATTTGGCAAACGGCTAGTTTCAAACGCCATATCAGGATTAGCGAGGTTCAGCATAATTTGCGTTCGTTTAGGTCGAGGCAGCGTGGTAATATCAATATTATTAATATGAAATGGCAATATACCTTGATAAACATAACCGGTATCGCCTTCAGCACATGACACGGTTAATTCATCGCCAGATGCTAACTGGCGGGTGGCTACATTGGTTCCAACAATAGCGGGTATCCCGAGTTCACGAGCGATAATAGCCGCATGGCAAGTTCGGCCACCACGATTAGTAATAATCGCACTAGCAATTTTCATTACAGGTTCCCAATCAGGATCGGTAATGTCTGTGACCAGTATTTCACCCGCTAATAACTCGTGCATATGACTGGGGTCCATAATGACTCTAGCTTTGCCTGTGGCGACTTTACTCCCAATACTTTTTCCATACACAAGTACTTCACCGCGCTGCTCTAAAACATGGTTTTCAAGGGCATGAAGTGATTTAGATGACTCTACCGTTTCAGGCCGAGCCTGCACAATAAATAACTCGCCACTCTCGCCATCTTTAGCCCACTCAATATCCATTGGGCGGTGTTGACCTGCTTGGCGACTGTAATGTTGCTCAATCGTCACAGCCATTTTGGCTAAGGAAATGATCTCTTCATCCGTAACGCAAAATTGATTTTGTTGCTCACTACTGACTTTAATATTACGTGTTGAACCCGAGTAAGTTTGACCGTCAGCATAAATCATTTTTATTTTCTTACTGCCAAGGTGCCGTTTTAATATCGGATTATGATTGGAAGCCAATGTAGGCTTAAAGACATAAAACTCATCAGGGTTAACCGTACCTTGAACTACATTTTCACCTAGCCCCCATGATGCAGTTATTAACACCACATCACGAAACCCTGTTTCAGTATCTATTGTAAATATCACTCCCGACGAGGCCTTATCTGATCGTACCATTTTTTGTACGCCGATAGATAAGGCGACAGACATGTGATCAAAGCCTTTATCAGCACGATAAGAGATCGCTCGATTAGTGAATAAAGAGGCAAAAATCTGCCGACAACTATGAAGTAGTTCTCCACTCCCACTAATATTAAGATGGGTTTCTTGTTGGCCTGCGAACGAGGCATCAGGTAAATCTTCAGCAGTGGCAGAGCTACGAACGGCCACATCAACTCCTTCACCATATTCATCTTCTAATAGGCGATAAGCATGTTCAATTTCACTGATAAAGTGATGAGGTAATTCGGCATTAACAATCCATTGGCGAATTTGCGAGCCTGTTTCAGCTAATGCTTGTGTATCGTTAATATCCAGAGAGGCGAGTGCATCTGAAATGGGTTGCTCAAGCTGATTGTGTCGTAATACTGCACGGTAGGCATCAGCAGTAGTGGCAAAACCATTAGGAACGTGAATACCTTGTTGAGACAACGACTGATACATCTCACCTAAGGATGCATTCTTGCCGCCAACAGAGTCGACATCATCAAGACCTATTTCAGAAAAAAGACGAATAGTTGTAAAACTCATGTCTAAATCCTTACGCTATTTTCTTGTGATAATAACGCCCAATAAAGCGCTTGGCAATAATGGTATAAAAAATATGGTTTTTAGACTGGCAAGGTTTCAGAGATGTAACTGCTACAGCAGCATTTAGCTTGAAACAGAGTATTACAACGATATTCTCGTGGAAGAGTGAGTAATGCCTGCCTTATGTCCGATAAATAGTTTCAATCAAATGGAAACCAAATTTAGTCTTAATAGGACCATGAACTTTTAATACAGGTTTTTTAAACACCACATTATCAAATGCTTTCAGCATAGTACCGGGGCGAAACTCACCCAGTTCACCGCCTTTTTTTGCCGAAGATTTACACAGAGAATGTTTTTTTGCTAGCTTAGCAAAGTCTTCACCTTTGGCTAATTGCTGCTTTATTTTCTCAGCTTCTTCTTTCGTTTTTACTAATATATGTCGAGCACATGCTGTTGCCATGAGAGTGTTAGTCCTAGTGTTTAATGAGAGGATAAAGTCGTATTTTACAAAGTCGTCATTCCTATATAGACAGGAATCGGCTGACTAGCTCACCTTACCAATGGCACAACTGATCACTGATTTAGCTTTTTGTTTTAATGCCTTCATTCCTTCAACTGAGCCTTTTTCAGGGTAACCCAAGGATAAAAGAGTGGCGACATAAGACGATCGTGCTGACTCCTTGTCAGAATCAATTGTGACTCGCTGCTCTTCAATCTCTATATCAACATGGCTGACACCATCCAGAGCCATTAATTTTTTAGTAATTGTATTAGCGCAACCACCACAGCGAATATTTTCGACTTCAATGTTTATTAGCATAGAGAACTTCTTTATCGGATGTTGATATCAGATATATCTTATAACATTAGAGATAAGCTTATTAAAAAATATAAATATAGGAGGGTATAAAAAGTGAAGACTGAATTGAAAGTGATGATAACTGGGGCTCGATAAAGCAATTTTATTTTTAACAGTGGAGAGTGACACAGTTCTAGTAATGCAATTTGTAAACACCTTAATAAGGTGTAGATATAAATGGGACTATTGTTAAATTAGTAAATACTGACTGATGTTACTGGGTTGATAGTGATGCTCTAATCTTGTAGTAGTAGGTCAACATTTTAAAGATAAAATTGAGTTGCAATTAAACGGTTGTAGCAGCCCTTTAGAAAAATATGGAGGTAGGCTGATTATCGTAACCAAGTCTAGTCTGGGATTTCTCGATTAATCAGTAATTCAGTTAATGTTAATAAATATTATCATTAGGCGCATTTATAAGGTTAATGGATATAAAAGTTGACATAGATTCATGCTTGAAGTAATGTGGCGATAAAAATGATTCTTCATCCCTTAATGAGCACAAATAAAAGATTAAGCTGATAACTGGTATCTATTATGAACTTTGATGCAATGTCGAATAATGCAATTGCACAAGAAATCGGGCGCCGACTAGAGCAACTACGCCTTGAGAAAAACATGACGCAACAGCAATTAGCTGATGAAATAGGTTTATCTCGCGTGAGTTATAGAAAACTTGCTAAAGGTGCCGCTAAGTTTGAAAATATTATTGGCGCTTTGAGAGCTTTAGACCGAATGGATTTGATCGAGAAATTTATTCCTGAAACGACTTTTAGTCCAATGGCACAGCTAAAGTTAAAAGGTAAGTTACCACAACGAGCCACTGGTCAGCGAGCTAAGTCTATGGATGATGCCGATGAGGCAGATTGGTAATGGTAAGCTTAGCAGAGGTCCGCTTGTGGGGACGTCTAGTAGGTGCTTTGGCTTACGATCCTCATACCAAAATAAGCACATTTGAATATTCACCCGATTGGATAGGGAACGGTGTGCAAATAGCACCATTGAAAATGCCACTTTCACGGCGAAAATATCAATTCCCCTCATTAAATTCTGAAACCTATAAAGGCTTACCCGCCGTCTTTGCAGATGCTTTGCCTGATGATTTTGGTAATGCTGTAATCAATGCGTGGCTGGCACGACAAGGGCGTGATAGCGAAGACTTTACAGCTCTTGAGCGCCTTTTGTATACGGGCAGTCGAGGAATGGGGGCTATAGAGTTTTATCCTGCTATTGAGCAATCAACAAGCAGTGAGCATTTGGAAATTGCTTCTCTAGTTACAATGGCACAACAGGTGCTCGATCAGCGAGGAAATTCCAACACAGTCATTGAGCAGGGCCAAGGTAGTGATGAAGCAATGTTGGCATTATTTCAGATAGGAACTTCTGCCGGTGGTGCGCGAGCTAAAGCCTTAGTTACCGTAAATCAAGATAGAACCGTCTTTTATTCTGGTCAAGCTGATGCGCCAGATGGATTTGAACATTACTTGCTCAAGTTTGATGGGGTGGAAGAGCATAAAATTAACAGTCAGACCTTTGGCGATCCTCAAGGGTTTGGTCGAATGGAGTATGCCTATTATCTTATGGCTGTTGATGCAGGTATTGATATCTCACCTTCGGAATTATTACTTGAAGGTAAGCGCGCCCATTTTATGACGAAGCGTTTTGATCGTGATGACAATAGGAAACGCCATATCGTATCTTTGTGTGCAATGGATCATGCAGACTATAAACAAGCAGGGACATATAGCTATGAACAGTTATTAGCCGTTGCTAGACGACTGAAGTTACCGAGAAAAGATGCTGTCGAGCTTTACCGACGCATGGTGTTTAATATCGTGGCAAGAAACCATGACGATCATACTAAAAACACCAGTTTTATATTAGATAATGCTGATAGCCAATGGCGGTTATCTCCTGCTTTTGACTTGGCTTACAGTTACAAAAAAGATTCGCCATGGGTAAACTCACACCAAATGTCTGCCAATGGTAAGCGAGAACACTTTGTACGGGATGATTTGCTAGCGGTTGCCTCATTGATAGGTAATTTCAACAAAGAAGCAAAAAAGATCATTGACGAGGTTGTTTTGGTTGTCAGTAAGTGGGATGACTATGCTTTACAAGCCCAAGTAGCTGAGCCTTTCGCTAATGAAATAAAGAAAAACCACCGGTTACACTTCTAATTTTCCAGATAATGATGAGAGGCTATAGAGGAGGCAAGTGAAGGAGTGTCACCGTCGAAGACTAAGAAGCTGTTTTTCTGAAATAGCTCGGGCTACAACTAGTCAGAGTGCGAGTACCTTAATAAACCACTGACTGATATCAGCTATCTGTTGAGCGCATACAGAATGTTCCATCGGGTATGAGTCCAGTGAAACAGGGTAGCCTTTTTTTGATAACAAATCATAGCTAGTTGTTGCCAGACTATAAGGCACAACAGGATCATATTCACCATGGTGAATGGCAACCGCTAACTGTTGGTTGGCAGGATGATATTCAACTGTATCTTTAGTGGCAAAATAGGTTGATAGGGCTAATAAGCCCGCTAGTTTTTGTGGAAAGGCCAGTGCCGTTTCATAGGCAACGGCACCACCTTGAGAAAAACCTGCAATGATGATGCGATCACTAGCGATGCCTCGTTCAATTTCATGGTGAATAAAATTCACAATAGAAGTGACTGATTTTTTCAGTTGGACTTCGTCTACTTTGCGATCAATCTTCATCTCTAAGATGTCATACCATGCAGGCATTACCATGCCATTATTAATGGTAACAGGCAAAGAGGGGGCATGTGGAAAGATAAAGCGAATGGCGGCATCACTCGGTAGATTGAGTTGTCCTACAATTCCTTCAAAATCATGACCGTCAGCTCCTAAGCCATGTAACCAGATAATACTGCTGTCTGGGTTCGCTTGGGTCTCAACTTCAATATGAGGTAATAATTCGCTCATTGTTTTCTCTCTTTAACTCTTGGGCTGATTAGCGTAATGTACGACCAAATAAGTTCAAGGCGAGTTGATAGCCTAATTGAGCTGTTTGAGCATCATAACGACCACCATCACCTTCATCACGCATAAAGGCATGTCCAGCATTGAATTCATGCCATGTGAAGGTGATATCTGTTTGGTTTAACTCTTTATAAATCTTCGCTAGGCCTTCAGGTGGAATATGGTTATCTTGCTTACCCCAAATCATGCATAACTCACCGTTAATATCATCCAAGCGTTCCATGCTGTGTTGGCCTGGTTTATTAGGAATAACCTGAACGTGTAAGTCTGTGCCATAAAAGCAAGCAGCGCCTTTCACTTCTGGCTGTAATGCTGCTCGAAATGCTAAATGACCACCGATGCAATATCCCATCGCGCCAATATGACCATTACTCCAGTCTTGTTGTTTGGCAAACTCGATTAAGGCGACATTATCAGTATCATAGCCTTGTACATCTTTAGTATGTTTATCGGCATTACCTTTTTCGCGGCCAGCATCGTCATAGCCTAATACCGTACCAATGGGATTAAGTTCGTGAAATACTTCAGGCACCATGACGGCATAACCATGACTTGCAATTAGTTTTGCTGCACGTTCAATCGGACCTGTTTGCTGAAAAATCTCAGAATAAAACAAGATAGTAGGGAAGCTTCCTTCACAATCAGGACGGTGAATATAAGTACGCATCACACCGGTTGGAGTATCAATATCGGCAAAATGGCTTTGAATGTTCATATATAGGCTCGTGTAATTGTATGTTGAAAGGAAGAGTGAATAGGGCGTAATTGTATCATTATTTGTATATCATTTTGACTTAAAGAGCGCTGCTTTATCGGCTGACCTCAGCTTGCACAGAGAGCTAAAACATAATTCATCTCATCAAAGGCAGCATGAATGTCAGGTAGCCCTTTGAGTGCTGCTTCACGATCGCCATCACAATAGTGAACATGGTGAGTTCGAGCAATCAGGTGCAATGCTTCATGTGCCTCGCTAAGTTGTTTTAAGCCACCTTCATCAAATGATTGTTCTTGTTGGGCTCGTTGGATCCACGCACCACAAGGGCAGTGTTTACTATTCATAATAGGCCAGTGATCGACGTCGTCAGGTGAGGATTGAATATTATGAATCAAGAGTTCCTTCCAGTGATTAGCCTTTAGCCTAAATAGTGTGAGGTTATTTTCTTTGGTAGTTCGGTATTTGCTTGCACTTTGTTGCCACTCTAGATTAGGAGTGTAATGATTCAGCCAGAGTAGGAAAGCATCTGTGGGCATTGGTTTAGCAATACCATAACCTTGAGCTTCTTCACAGCCCATAGCCAGAAGCATTAAGCCATGATTTGTCGTCTCAACACCTTCAGCAATTAACTGGCGGTTAAATGATTTTGCTAAACCGATAACACCATCAATGATGGCATAGTCACTTGGATCGTCGAGCAGATCACGTACAAAACTTTGGTCTATTTTAATGGTATCAACAGGTAGACTTCTTAAATGCGTTAAGGATGAATATCCCGTACCAAAGTCATCTAAGGCAACATTAACACCCAGTGCTCCTTGGCAAGTTTCAATAATGGTACTAATAGCATTTAGATCACCTAAGGCTGAGCTTTCTAATATTTCTAGCTGTAAATATTTTGAATCAACAGAAGGGTGTTTGGCCAGAGCAGTATCTAGCTCAGTGAAGAATGATTCAGATAATAAGTGATGTGAAGCAATATTCACACTCACTTCGAGATTAATGTTTTGATTAACCCAGATATCAAGCTGTTCTAAGGCTTGGTTAATTACCCAATTACCTATTTTTATTTCTACATCTGTTTCTTCAATAATAGGTAAGAAGTCTAAAGGAGGAATAAGCCCTTTTTTAGGGTGAATCCATCGTATTAAGGCCTCTGCTCCAAAGACTTTACCCGTGACCATATTGACCTTAGGTTGATAATATAATTGGAATTCATTATTGGCTAAAGCGCGATCAATTTCTTCTAATTGATGATGTTTTTGAATAGTACGTTGATCATGCTCTGGGTTAAACAAGTGATAACGGTGTTTACCGGCGAGTTTAGCTTGATACATGGCTTGATCAGCATGGCGTAATAAAGTGTCAATATCGCCATCATCATGAGGGTATAAGGTTACACCACTAGAGGCGGTTACTTTATGAGGATAGTCATCAATAAAATACGGTTGAGCAAGCACATGATGAATACGTTGTAATGTTTGTTCACATTGTGAAAATGACTCAATATCACTGAGTAACAAGGCAAACTCATCACCACCTTGACGAGATACCGTATCTTCTTCTCTAATGCTGGCTTTAATCCGCTTAGCGACCTCGATTAATAACTGGTCGCCGACTTCATGACCGAAATTATCGTTCACGGGCTTGAAGTTATCTAAATCGACAAAACAGACGGCAAGCTGTTGCTCAGTACGGTTACTATGGGCTATCGCTTGATGGAATCTGTCAACAAATAAAGCACGATTAGGCAAACCGGTGAGCACATCATAATGAGCCATTAAACTCAGCTGTTCTTGCTGTTTTTTACTGCTGGTAATATCAGTGAAGACACCCACATAGTTGACGATATTATCTTCATCATCTCTTAAGACTGAAATAGTCAGTAATTCAGCATAAATTTCACCACTTTTCTTGCGGTTCCACACTTCACCTTGCCAGTGATCGTGGGTATCAATTTGGTCCCACATATCTTGATAATTTTCAGGGCTTTGCTTGCCTGAGCTTAAAATGTCAGGGTTTTGACCAATGGCATCTTCACGGCTATAACCGGTGATCTGACAAAAGGCTGGATTGACATCAATAATTAATTTATCAGCACTGGTAATGACAATGCCTTCATGAATATTATTAAAGACTCTCGCTGACAGTTGCAGTTTTTGTTCAGAGTTTATTTTCTCCAATTCAATAGAGGCTCGCGAGGCTAAACTTCGTAACAGATTAAGTGTTTTAGAGTGATTTTCCATCGGCTTGTCGTCAAGCAGAGCGAGAATGCCTAACACATCACCTTTGTCGCTTTTCAGAGCGATTCCCAAATAACCTTCAGCGTGCATCTCTGTAAGCAAATGGTCTTCAGGGAAAAGCTGTTGGATACGATTAGGATAAAAACACACATCTTCCTCAGTGACATTGATACAAGGAGTGCCGACCAAATTATAGGAGAAATTGTCGATAAGCTTGCCATCAGACCATACCGCTATCGTATTCACCTGATCGACATTTTCGCTGTCAACTTGGGCAATTAATGCATAACGTGTACCTTGTGACAGGGCAAGTTGTTTAACAATCAGTTCGAAGACATTAATCTCTTCATTAGTGCCGCTTTCAGCGAGTATTCTCAGCACTTGTTCACTGCGTTTATCATCGGTAATATCTCTGTGAATACCGGTCATCCAACTTGCATTACCCTGATTCCATTCAGTTACTTCACCGACAGAATGTATCCACCTCCAGCTACCATCATGCGCGAGTTGGCGATACTCAACTTCCATTGCCTTCTCGCCTTGGAGGCAGGCATTAAATACGGTTAAGACATCATTCAAATCATCTGGGTGAATAGCTTGTTTCCACCGTTCTAAGCTAGGTTGAAAGGTGTCGGGTGACTCCCCTAAAATTCTGACATATTCATCACTGACTGTGGTCTTTCCGGTCAGGAGATCAAGGTCAAACCAACCTTGATGAGTTGAGCCAAGTGTTAGCTCTAAACGTTTCATACTGGCTTGTAATGACTGTGCCTGCTGTCTCATTTCAGCAACGAGTACACCAATTAATAGTGCCAGAATAATAATAGTGAAAATAAAATAATTGAGATCAAGGAGATTGATATCATCGCCTTCGACAAAAATCCCCAGCCCTGAGCTAGTAGCATATAAGGCTGTTGCGGCCAGAATAACAGTGGCAAACGAAGCGAAGCCCGGCCCTTTATAGACAGCCAGAATGATAACGATAGGTGTTGTGATGCTTAATAATAACGCTAGGCTCTCGACAGAAAAGACAATGAAGAGTGAATAAGCAAAAATACTAAATACAATCCCAGTGAAAGCAAGTTCCCAAGCGATGTTCTTTTTGCTTCTGGCACATAGGGACAAGATCATTGGTGCAATTAATATTTGCCCCATGACATTACCAAACCACCATGAAAACCAACTAACGGAATAGTCTTGCCAGCTAATAATAGAAGCCATCGCAAGGACAAGATTACCCAGTGTGGCACTGAAGGGCTGAAGCACTAAAATGATTAATAGCAACAAACCAATCATATCTCTTAACTGTGCTAATGAAGGTTTTAGTTTAAAGTGGTGGAAGAGCGTAACAGCAATAATCGCTTCCACACTATTGATGGCTGAAATACTCAGGGAAGGAAGAAGGGGAACCCCCTCACTCAGCGCGAGAATGAGTTGACCGAAGAAAATTCCAGGCCAAATATGACGGCCAAACAGAATAACAGCCGCTAAAGCAAAACCTTCAGCAGCAAAGATAACAAGGGTAATAATGCAATCAGGTTGAGCGACTAAGAAGCTGAGTTTTCCTGCGGCATAATAAAGTAGTGTAAGAATGAGTATCTTGGCTGCATACACTAATTTCTCTTTTGGAGAGTAGCTAAATTGATTTGTAAGAGTCATTGCTTCCATTCAACCTTTTTACTTCACTATAAGAAGTATTTTTTTTGCCATCTTTAAACATCATCATAATAGAACATGAACGGCTCTAATGGAACCGTTATTTGTCTGAGTTATGGGCCTAGTAAGGCGTGAGTGTAGGTCTAAGAATTTATATTTTTCAGCACTAGACTTAACTGTTTACTAACAATTACAAGATTCACTTTAGAGCTTTATTTCAACTCGATATAGCGAATCACTATAGGTTTTTTGATATGACCAGCCCAGTTTATCTGCTAATTTAGTCGTGAGTTGGATCCCTAATCCAAAACCAAGATCCTGAGTCGAGTTACTGTGTTCATCACTACTTTCCGGATTAGTGATAATAACGCTATTCTTCGATTGTTGGATACTGATTTTCCCTTGTGTCGTATGTTGAAACGCATTGCGTATCAGGTTGCCTAGAATAATACGGGCAGGGACCTCTTCTATAACTAATGGGTAGCTGTGCGTCGACAGTGTTAAATCGACAGACTTATTGTTCAGTAAATAGGCCATTTCATCACAGCTTTGTTTAACAAGTTGCTCTAAATCTACTTCTTGTTTGGGTAATGGTTCTGAGAAATCTCGACTTAGCCATAACAATGTTTCACTCAGGTGTTTCATGGTGAGACTTGCACGATCAATACGATTAATAATGTCAGTAAGTTGTGGCTCATTTAAGCGCGTTGAAGTTTGTTTTAACTTATTGAGTAACTCAAGGTTATTACGAATCACACTAATGGGTGTGCGGAGCTCATGACTGGCAAAACTAAGAAATCGTTCCTCGCGCTGAAGGCTGTCTTGCACTGATGATAGGCTACGTTGGATCAAATTAGCCATCTCATTTAATTCAGGATAAGAAAAATCAGGAATATCCTGCGCTAGAGAGTGACTATCTAATTGATGTGTCCAGTGACTAAGTTGGGATACGGGTTGTGCAACTCGCTTGAGTAAGAACCAAATAAAAACAGCCATTAACAATAGAATGCTAATGCTAATCATGAAGAGTGTTTGTCTGCTTTCTTGGATGTTGCGACCCACAATGGCGGAGGCTCTTTCGGCCGTAATTGTTTGACTGATGAAAAAGGGTTGGTCATCAATTTGTAAGCGCATGACAAAGTGGATGACATCAGGTCGTTCGAACCATGATGAATTATCTATTTTATGTAAGACATTAACTTCATTCGGTGGCTGTTCACAGTGTTCACGAATAGCTGCAGGAATGTGTTGCCAATCATAAGTAATGGTGTAATCGCGATGAAATTTGTGAATCGTTTTGTGCTGTTCATAGGCATGAGTTCGTGTGTATGAATGACCGGCATTTTCAAGGTTAGAGGCAATGATATTGTCCATACCTTTAAAGAAAAAATGAACACCTAAAAAGGAGTAGGTAATGACAATCAGCAATGCCAGCACGAAAAAGCTAACACTAATAAATAGTTTAAGACTAAGTTGACGTTTCATTATTATCGGCTCTAAGTGCAAAGCCATGGCCTGACACGGTGTGAATGAGGGGGGCGTTAAAAGGAGCATCCACCACTTTACGTAAATTAAATAAGTGTACCTTTAAACTATTACTATCGGTGCCCACTTCACCCCAGATTGCTTCTTCTAACTGTTGTCGGCTGATGACATTAGGTGATGCCCGTAATAATGTTTCTAATAACTGCCATGCTGTGGGCGATAGTTTTAATAGTTGTCCTGCTCGACTGGCGGTCTTTTCTGAAATATTCATGCTGAGATCAGCACATTGCAGTAATTGAACCTGACCGCTACGACGTCGTGATAAGGCTTGTAAGCGAATAACGAGCTCTTGTAATTCAAATGGTTTAACTAAATAGTCGTCTGTACCGGCGTGGAATCCAGCTATTTTATCTTTAAGTTGATCGCGAGCCGTCAGCATTAAGATCGGGGTATCAATGCCTGACTGACGTAGTTTCTCGCAGACGGCAAGGCCATCTAATCTAGGTAGATTTAGGTCGAGTAAAATTACCTCATAATGATGTGTGGTAGCCAGCTCTAAGCCGCTAACGCCATTGCTAGCATAATCACAGCTGATCTGTTCTAAAGATAAATAATCAATCACGGTATTAGCCAAGTCGAGGTTATCCTCAATAAGTAAGGCGGTTAACATAATGACTGTGCTTCCTCTGCTGTTTTGCTTGGTGAGGTTAATTTCTTAATAAAGTGTTGAGCATCAATTTGAATCAACACGATAGTGGGAACTAAAATTAAAGTGATAACGGTGGCAAACATAATGCCATAAGCTAATGATACCGCAGCAGGGATTAAAAACTGTGCTTGGTGAGATGTTTCACCTAATAATGGCATTAAACCAGCAAAGGTCGTTACCGACGTCAGTAATACTGCCCGGAGTCGGCCACGACAGGCAATGCTAATGGCTTCTTTAACATTGCTGACTTCAGTTCTTATCTCGTTAAAGCGAGCCACTAATAATAGACTATCATTCACGACGACTCCACTTAAGGCAATGATACCGTTTAATGACAAAATACCCAGCGGCAGATCATAGATCCAATGCCCAATAATAGCACCGACGATACCAAAGGGAATTGCTATCATAATAATAACGGGCTGAAAGTAAGATTTTAGCGGAATAGCCAGCAACATATAAATCACCAACAAAGCCAAAATAAACATTTGCACCATAGAAGATTGAGTTTCAGCTTGCTGTTCCGCTTCACCACCAAAATGGATGCCTAAACTAGGGTATTGGCTTGCAATGTCGGGCACTATTTCACGCTTAATTAATGACACTAATTCAGACGCTGAGATAGATTCTTTATCGACATCAGCTGAGATATAAACCGCTCGCTTACCATTAATGCGTGTAATTGAGTCTTTCGTATAACCATAACTAACAGTGGCGACCGATGATAAAGCGACAACGCTGCCGTCGGTGGTTCTAATGTGAGCATTGATAACATCTGTTGGATTTTGACGATCTTGTTCTGGATAACGTACTTTGACTTCAATTTCATCACTATTACGTTGGAACCGTTGTACTACTTGACCACTAAAGGCTTGCAATATTTGTGCTGCCAACATGTCAGTTGTTAAACCCATTGCTCGACCTTGTTGGTTTAACTCTAGATGTAACTGAGGTTGGCTAGGCTCAAGGTTATCATTAATACCACTGACTGCTGGAATAGTCAGAATGGCTTTTTTAAATGCTTCACCAGCATGAGTTAACACTTCTTCATCATCAGCACGCAGCTCGATTCGTAATGCATCTGACATATGGGGTGAATTTTGTACACTTAAGGTGCGAGCACCTTCCGGCAAGCCTGTTAAGGTTTGCCAATGGCGGGTGAAAGTGTTGATGTTATAAGGAGAACTTTTAAGTAACTCAACTCGCACTTTACCAGCTTGATCAGAAGAGGTGAGGATCTGAATATTCGCTATACCACTCTCAGCATCACCGCGAAGTTTACGGTCTGTTTGGTAGGCCTGTTGCTCAATTAAATTTAAGCTGGCATGGGTTTGACCAAAGCTGGCATCTTTATTCATGGTTAATGTTGCACGAACAGTATCCCCAGGGATTGAAGGGAAGAAGCTCACACGAATTGCACCTGTCATCGGTAAGCTAATGATAAATACAAACAATGTTAAAAAGATGACGACCACGGAATAGCGGTAGCGAATTGCGGCTGTAATGACAGGCTGATAAATACGATCAGATAACCAAGTAAAACTATCTTCAGCAACTACTTTTTGAAACTTACGCCAGTGACGACTTATCACGTTACCTTGCTGTTTTCGCTGGGTATTCAGGTGGGCTAAATGGGCTGGTAGAATCAGTTTAGATTCAATGATCGACAAGATAAGTGCTGTACCGACAATGGCTGCGAATTGTCCATAAAGTTGGCCCAAACCACCACTGACTTGAGAGAGCGCCACAAATGCTGCGACAGTGGTGAGTACACCAAATAAGGTGGGCACAGCAACGAGCTGTGTACCTTTTATAGTGTTGCTGATGGTATCGCCTTCTTTTGCCCTGACACTGTAAATGCTTTCACCGACTACCACTGCATCATCAACCACGATCCCCAGTGCTAATAAAAAGCCAAAAGTGGTGAATTCATTTAGTGATAAGCCTAAATAGCTGTCACCCATGAAATATAAAGTACCAAAAAAGACAAAAGGTAAGCCCACTGCCACCCAAAAAGCCACGGCCAGGTTTAAAAATAACGCTAAAAGAATAAAGACTAAGACAATCCCTGTGCCTGCATTTTTCATTAACAACTGCAAACGATCTTCAATATTAGTGCTACGGTCATACCATGTCGAAATCTCCATACCTTGTGGCAGTTTTCCGGCCTCGATCCATGCTTCAACACTGTTCCTCGCAGCATCAACAGAGTCACTAATATCATCAAGTCCAGTGGTGATGACTTCGATGGCAATACTTTGCTGGCCTTGAAAACGAGATAAGGAAGAGGTCTCATCATCATAATCATCATTAATAATGGCGATGTCGCCGAGCGTGAGATATTGACCATACTGACTGGTTAATAAGGGAATATTGGCAAAGTCTTGTTTTAAATATGCTTGCTCTGATGCTTTTAGTTGTAAGTAAATATCTTCATTTTTTAATACTGCTGTCATCGTGTTTGAAGACGCAGAGTTAATGGCATTCTCGACATCAGTTAATGATAAGCCGTAGGCTTGTAATTGGCCTTCATCAATTTCAATCACCATCATGGGATCTAACCAACCTGACAGTGTGACACTGCCAATATCATTATTATCTAATAGGTCATTTTTTAATTGCTTAGCAATATATTGCATGCTGTGACGATCACCTTCACCATAGATTTGAATCCATAATGCATGTTCTTGGCGGATCGCTTTTTCAATAATGGGTTTTTTAGCATCGGCAGGAAATGTGGATATGGCATCTATCTTTGTTTTGACATCATTTAATAATATATCCAGATCATAATCTGATTGTTTTTCAACAGTGACGGTTATGCCGCTTCCTGTTGACGTGCTGGTAATATTTTTGATGCCAATAACATCTTCTAATTGATCTTCAATTTTAATAGCAAGACCTTCTTCAGACTGCTGGGCCGAACCACTTTGATAAGAGACAGAGATACTAATATTGTCAGGTTCACGACTGGGGAAAGCCTCTTTTCTCAGCGAACCTAACTCAAATATACCCAGCAAAATGACCAGCAGCATAAATAAGTTAGCTGCCACAGGATTATGGGCAAACCACGCAATAATACCGCTATTGGTATTGAATTTATTCATCAGTAGTTTGCTCGCTAGGATTGACATACATACCCTCAATATAGCTATTAAGAGGATGCGTTAAAATGGACATTGATTGCTGAGATAGCTTTTTTGGGGCAGTAATGAAAATATGCCCATGGTGAGAAAATAGAGGGTTAGCATTGAGTTTAGCCAATGTATTATCCGCCGTGACATACCAAATTTCACCTCGTTGACTGAGTGAAGAACTCGGCAGCTTCCAGAGATTATCTATTAACTTTCCTTGTAAGGAGACTTCAACAAAGGTGCCAGAAAAGGCCGCAGGTTGCTGTAATAGAGGTTGTTCAATACTAAGCACTAAGGCGCGTTGGCGGGTTGCTACATCAATATGTTGTTGGGCTCGCAGTACCTGACCTTGCCACGAGTGATTGTTTTCAACATTTTTGACTCTGGCAGTCAGTGGTAGCTTCAATTGAGAAAAGTCAGGTAGGTTTTGCCAGTCTTGACTAGACAGGGGTACGGCGACTTCTAAACGATCGGTACTGTAGAGCGATGCCACATCATTACCTGATTGTAAAAAGCTACCCGTTGATACATGTCGTGCCGTAATTAAGGCATCAAAAGGTGCTTTTATCACTGTGTGACGAACATCATTTTGTGCTCGAACTAAACTGGCATTGGCATAATCTAGTGTCGCTTGAGCAGCGGCTAATTGAGGTTGTCGTAAGACTAATTCAGAGTCGGGCTGGCCTGATAAGGCTGATGCCTGCCATTCCGCTTTAGCTCTAATCGCCAAGCGTTCTTCTTCAAGCAGAGCAAGCCTAGCTTGTGCAATGTCATTTTCAGCTTCTGCTACAGCAGCCAGATATTCGCTGCGGTCTAATTTAATCAGCCAGTCACCTTTTTTAACCGTATTGCCCACTTCAAACTGTGCTGATATATATTTAATTTGACCATTAACTTGTGAGTTAAGGTTGAGGCTAAAGTGAGGAGTGAGCTCACCAAAACCGGATAGCTGAGCAGAATGTTGTTCAGCACTGACCTTAATAATACTGACATTAGGTCGCTGTGGTGCCTCCTTACGCAATGGCATGGGTTTATTGTTTTGTGTTTCGATAGCGTTAATACTGTAGATAAAGACCAGTACTAAAATGGCCGTCACGGCCAAAGCAACTAACCATTGTGAATAACGATTGATCATTGTGAAACCTCTAATCCTAAGGCAAGCGCTAGTGTGATACGGTTAGCCAGTAAAGTGTATTGATTGATATTGAGCTGTGACTCTAGGTCATAAGTTTGTTGCTGTACTGCTAATAAATCGAGGATGTCGACTAAGCCGGTACGGTAATTTTGTTGATATTGCACGAGATTGTTCTGAGCACTACTTAAGGCCGTTGCAATATAGCGTTGTTGATTGCGTAGTGATTTTTCTTGGCCAATAGCATTTTCAACTTCATTCACGGCTGTTAATAATTGATCTCGATAGTGTTGATAGCTAAGTGCAGTTTCTAACTCTGATATTTCGGCTGCCGCCCGTAACTCGCCACCTTGGTAAAGCGGTGCTGTTAATTGCCCCAATAATGACCAAATAGGTGAAATCAATAAGGCATCACGAGGAGAAGAAGCGATATCTTCCAACATGGCCTCTAGACTTAATGACGGTAACAGCTCTTTATAAGCAACTTTAGAGTGAGCGTGAGAAGATTGGATAGCAATATAGGCAGCCTTTAAGTCAGGTCGTCTTGCTAAGGTTTGCTTAGGTAAGCCACTGACAGTGAGGTTCACTTCTGGGAGCTGTTCAGGAATGCTGACATCCATGGTGGAAATTTGACCTATCAACATTGTTAAGTCTCGATTCTGCTGCTGAAACTCTTCTTGTTGGGCAGTTAAATTGGCTTGGGCTGAGGCAAGTGTGGTGCGAGCACTATCTAAATCTTCCAATAGTCCTAAGCCATTACGATAACGTTGCAAAATGAACAACTCATTTTGCTGTAAACAGTCGACTCGATTTTGCTGAATTTTGATTGAACGTTGCTGTGAGATTAAGTGTAGCCATGAGGTCATAATGTCAGCAGCTAGACTGTCACGTGCAGACTGTAATAACATTTCTTGTTCGGCAATATCTAAACGTGCGGCGCTTGTTTTATCATCAAGTTTTCCCCAGAGATCAGCTTGCCAGCTAATACTGACAGTACTGCTATAACTATTATCTGACTCTTTTTGCTTTGAGCCATTAAAACTGGCATTGATTTGAGGGCGCTGTGCAGCGGCAGTTTGTTGTAATTGAGCGCGGCGAATATCAAGTGTGATCAATGTTTGTTGCAAGCTTGGATTATCTGCAAAAGCGTGTTGAAGCAATGTCTCAAGCTGTGGCGAGTTAAATAAGTCGTTTAAATAGCTGACTTCACCAGTATTTTCTAGTGTTGTCCAAGTCGATACTTGAGCTAAATCATCATGTGTTTGAGCGAGAAAATCCTGTTTGGGGGCAAAGGTGTTACAAGCTGAGAGCAGCAAAAAAGTCAGTGGTAGACTTCGTTTTAATAGCACATTTATTCGCATTTTATTCCTGCTCCATAATGTAAAGGTGTTCTCTTTAATTTAGGAGTGAGTAGAGGTGGCTCCTAATATGACGCACACTCTATCAAAGGCAAGGTTAACGATGGGTTAATAAGGGTTTGTGAATGTGACTGCTGTTATTTATCTGCATGTAAGGCTATGATTTACATGATTATGGGTCGGGCTTAATCTGCAAGTCTAAGTGTAAAGTTACGTTATCATGGTTGGTTAACGCAGTGGAACGCATTATCATGAAAGGTTCCCATAACTGAGGTGAACTGTGGAAAAGATTTTAATCATTGATGACGATATTGAATTAACCTCTTTATTTGAAGACTATTTGGTCAAAGAGTATTTTTTTGTTGATATTGCCTATGATGGCAGCACGGGTTTAGAGGCTGCACTTTCTAGTAAATATGATCTGATTATTCTAGATATGATGTTACCGGATATGGTCGGAACAGATCTATTAGTCAAACTCCGTCAAAAGAGTACGGTTCCGGTGTTGATGTTTACAGCAAAAGGCGACGATCTCGACCGCATTATAGGTCTAGAATCAGGGGCCGATGATTATGTTGAAAAGCCTTGTTCACCAAGAGAGTTAGTGGCGAGAATTCGGGCTATTTTACGCAGAGTTAAGCCTCAGTCTGCTACAGGTAATGAATCTCGACAAACTCTTCATATTGGGCCTTTAAATTTATCAAGCAGTAGTCGAAAAGCGAGCTGGTTTAAACGTGACTTGAACTTGACCAGTGTTGAATTTAGCTTATTAGAGGCGCTTGCCCAACAAGCAGGTCAAGTTGTCAGTAAAAATAATTTGTCTGAACATGCACTCGGTAGAAAATTAGTTCGTTACGATCGCAGTATTGATGTGCATATAAGTAGCATCAGGAGAAAATTAGACCAACACAAAGACGAGCGTTCATATATACAAACTGTGCGTGGAAAAGGTTATCAATTGATTAAAGGTGAATGATGGGACGCTTGTTTTGGAAGTTTTTTCTCACTTTTTGGTTGACGCTTATTATTGTCGCCATCGTCGTTGGTAGTGGGGTTCGATTACGTTATTTATCATCTGATAATGCTGATGTTCAGCAGCCCTTGCTGGATCATCATGCTGAGATGTTTATTAGCCCCATCGCCAGTCTTGCCCAGCATGCCGATAGCGATAGCTTTAAACGTTATCTAGCGGAGAGTCAGTCATTTCAAGGCATGAAGGTTTATGTGCTTGATGTTAATGATCACGATCTACTAGATAGGCCTCTTGAAGCCGAGCTAATAGATGAAGTAAAAAGACAGTTTCAGTTATATGGCAATAAAGGCAGTGTTCGCCAGGTTACCACGCCTCAAAATCAACAGTTATTTTTATTTGCAGTTAAGCTTGACAAACTCCTACCGGGGGCGAATAAACCGCCAATGCCGCCACCGCCTTTTGCTGGTAAGCACAACGGTCCGCCACCGCCGCCACCACCGTTATTATTACTTATCACCGTGGGCATTGTTGCCAGCTTAATTTTTAGTGGATTGCTTGCTTGGTACTTTACTAAACCAATACGTCATTTACGCAATGCCTTCACTGCTGTTTCACAAGGAAAGTTAGATACACGCATTAGTGGAGTTATGCATAATCGCAAAGATGAACTAACAGAACTGGGGCTTAATTTCGATGATATGGTCAGTAAACTGCAAGGCTTAATCAGCTCTCAACAGCAACTCTTATATGATGTTTCTCATGAGTTACGTTCGCCATTGGCGCGTATGCACGCTGCAATAGGTGTCGCCCAACAACAACCAGAAAAAAGACAACAAACCTTCGAACGTCTAGAGAATGAAATTAAACGCATCAGCGATTTAATTGGTGAATTACTCATGCTCTCATACGTTGAAAATACAGATAACCTGCATTCTGGAGAGAAGATAAACTTTCCGGAATTAATGAATGAAATTATCGAAGACACGCGTTATGAAGCTGATGAAAAGAACATCAATATCAGCTTTGAAAATAGCCCTTCCTTTTTGATAGTAGGTTTTGAAGAGTTACTACGTCGAGCTATTGAGAATATTATTCGTAATGCAATAAAGTTCTCTCCACCCACAAGTAGTATTTCTGTCGTTATGACAGAGACTAATGAGCAACTAAGCTTAACGATTTCTGATCAAGGCCCTGGTGTTGCAGAAGAATATCTACCAGCAATTTTTAATCCATTCTTCCGTATTGATAAGCAGAGTAACGACAGCTCTGGACTCGGTCTAGCAATCGCATTACGTGCGATAGAAAAGCATAACGGTGCAATTACAGCGACCAATAAGACCGATGGGAAAGGCTTGATTATCAGTATTAACTTACCGCTTTAAAAGCAGGTGAAAAAAAGCACCCTAAGTTAAAACTCAGGGTGCTATTCACATGCTAGGCGTTAGCTGAAAAAGAACTCGTTTCATCACCTATTGAGACACCATACGTGCTCAGTAACTCTGTAATTGTACGCATTAATTGATCATTGCTTTCAGTGGTGGCAAGCGATTCACCCGTAGAGCTAGATGGTTGACTGCCTTCTTGAAAACTCATGGCTTCATCATGAGAAATTTCTCCATCACCATTTGCATCTGCTTCATCAAAGCTTTCAGCAAGTTGTGCAAATAACTCCGACAATTTAGAGTCCCCCGAAGTATCGGCCATCTCAGCTAACTGTTCTAACGTAAAACTGGGTGGTTCTTCACCTGGTCGTGGTGGAGGCGGTGGCATATCACCCTGAAAGCTCATTGCTTCCTCTCTAGACATTTCACCATCACCATTCGCATCTGCTTCGTCAAAATTCTCAGCTAATAGAGAAAAAAGTTCACTTAGGCTTGCATCATCAGTAGTTTCGGCCATTTCGGTCAATTCTTCTAATGTGTAACTTGCTGACTCCTCATCAGCAGGAGGGGGCGGCGGTGGCGGCATTCCTCCACCTTGATTTCCCTGCATTCGCACACTCATCTCGGCTGCCATATTTTCAAATGATGTCGCCATTTCAGCTTGTGTTATTTTGCCATCACCATCACTGTCCATCACTTCGAACATTTCATCCGATGATAAAGTGCCCTCTGAATTCCCTAAGTTACTCATTGCAGAGTCGAGATCACTCTTTTCTATATAGCCCTTTCCTTCGCTATCAATGCTAGAAAAAACATCATTTGCCATCTTGGAGGGATCGGGTCTCTGCATTGACTGCATCCCACTGTTCATCATAGATGAACCTATTCCACTAATACTCATAATTTATTCCTTACCTATAAACTGCAATTAACAAACATTAATCCTAAATTAATGATTACCTAATGTGCCTTCTGTCAAAATATTTTCACATGAAAGTCACCATATAACTTAAGCAATATATCGGCCGTAAGTCGTTATAAAATAGGGTGTTTAGTGTAAAGTAGGGTAAAGATTTGTTAATTTATTTTGCAGGTGAAATGATGTTGTTAAATGATGAGTAATTAAGTAAAGAAGTTATGCTATTAAGTTAGGTTATTCAGTCTTCTTAGGTGAAATTTTTGTTGTGCTAGTTTGTTATTTTCTACTGCTGCTATGAATTCTGTCATGCTGGTTTTTAGGGCCTCAGCCAGTGTTTCAATGGTAGTGATTGTAGGCTGTTGCTTGTTACATTCCAACAACGATATGGAGCGCATGGAGATACCGGCGATGTGGGCAAGAGCTTCCTGAGAAAGATCGTTTTGCAGTCTCTTTTGTTTGAGTATGCGTGCAAATGATCCTCGTGCTGTAACAGAAAGGCTCCTAACCATAAAAAACTCCATATATCCATATATAAAGTATCTACTATTCATGTTTTTAAGTGAGTGAGCTATGATGCTTAGTTCATATTACATTCGCTTTGGATTTGAATTCACTATTTTAAAATACTTAATCCTTGTAAGGATGATCTTTTATTATCCTGCATCATGTATTGAACACGAAAATAGAACTAGATGAAGTGAGGATAAGAGGTCTAGTTTACAGCTGTTGGGCTGGCATTGCGGAGTTTAACTGGTGACAGCTGGCATCATCGAGTTCTACGCAATTAAAGCGCGACACTATAATCGGAAGGTGTTGATAACAGTGGTGGTCGCTTAGAGTTCAGGTTTGTTAATAGTGAATAATATGATGATTGGCAGAGATACTAGCGGGGAGTATGCTAAGTGTTAATGTGAATATAAATGGCAATGAGAGGGGAAAGTAGTATGGCAACAGCCAGTACATTTCAAGATGCATTAGAGCGTATTAAATCATTGGCAGAACTTGCAAATATTGACCATGAGATTATTGAAGGGCTGCTGCATCCAAAAGAAATTATGATGGTGAGTTTGCCGGTGCGTATGGATGATGGATCGCAGAAGTATTTCTCCGGTTATCGTTGTCGTTACAATAGTATTCTTGGCCCAACAAAAGGTGGTGTTCGCTTTCATCCCAATGTAAATGAAGATGAAGTTAAAGCACTGGCTTTATGGATGACGATTAAGTGTGCGGTTATGGGCATACCCTTTGGTGGTGCCAAAGGTGGAATAACGGTTAATCCAAAAGAATTGTCACCGATGGAGTTGGAGCGATTATCACGTATTTATATTCGTGTTTTAGCTGATTTTATTGGGCCTCGTCGTGATATTCCTGCTCCAGATGTTTACACTAATTCGCGTATTATGGGCTGGATGATGGCTGAGTATGATGCTATCAAACGCACTCATTCTCCTGATGTCATTACCGGCAAACCCATTGAGCTGGGTGGCAGTTTAGGGCGTGATGATGCAACGGGTCGAGGTGCTTATTTATGTGCATTAGAATTGATTCACAAAATGGGTTGGCAGCCGACAGAGATGTCTATTGCTGTACAAGGTTTTGGTAATGGAGGTTATCATGTTGCGAGGTTATTACAACAGGCTGGTTGCAAAATTGTAGCGGTGAGTGATTCGCAAGGAGGGATTTACGCTGAGAAAGGCTTTGATGTTGAAAGTTTATGGCAAGAAAAACAACAGTCTAAACAGATAAAAGGGGTGTATTGTAATGGCTCCGTATGTGAAATTGTTGAACATAAAAACATCAGTAATGAGGAACTATTAGCTCTAGATGTTGATATTTTGATCCCCGCTGCACTGGAAGGGGTGATTACTAAAAAAAATGCTCACAACATTAGAGCGAAATCCATTATCGAGATTGCTAATGGGCCGATTTTATCCGAAGCCGATGCTATTATGAGTAAAAAAGGGATTAAAGTGGTGCCCGATGTCTTGGCAAATGCAGGTGGGGTAACGGTGAGTTATTTTGAGTGGGTGCAAAATCGTAGTGGACAGAGCTGGACGCTTGAAGATGTTCATCAAAAACTGAAACAGAAAATGGCTGCGACGTTTGAACAGGTATGGGAACTAGCTGAGAGTGAGCAACGTACACTTCGTGAAGCCGCTTACGTTAAGGCGTTACGAAAAATAAGCAGCGCTGTAGAGGCGCACGGTACTCGAGACTATTTTCAGCACGATTAGTTATATTACCGATGCTGGACGGCAACGACTACTTTTTGCCATTCGCTGTGAACACGCTCTTTTAATTGAGTTAATTCAGTTTGATGTTCAGGTTTTGGGAACACGGTTAAGAGCATTTCTATGCCTATAATCATGTAATTTGCACTGGTCATGAGTAATAATGACATTTCTCCCGCTTTCTGAGAAAAGGAATTGATACCAATAATTTCATCACCGAACTCATCAAAAACAAGATCAGTTTCTATTGAGTGAACAGTGGTGTGAAGCGTTTCACTGAGTAGTGAGTATGTGGTTCTATAGTCATTCAGCATGCCCGCTATATCAGCTTTTATATAGATTTTAAAATCTTCTCGGCTGATATTTTCAGCACTGGCAATAATATGATCTAACTCTGCGAGTTCATCATGGGTCAATGTTGCAGTTGTTTTTTGTTGCTCTCTGATTTTCTCCAATAAAGCTAGTCGCTGACTATCATCACCCAATATTAAGGCTTCAAAGAAATCATCATTTTCATGAAAGGCGACGAGATCAAATAAGGTTTCAAGCATGCAACGTAATAGGATTTCTACTTGATGCAGCATTCCGTGTTCAGCCATGACACTAGCTGCTTGGTAGTGCGATAACATTCGCTGAAAGTACAGCATGATATACACTTCTTTTCTATCATCTGGGTGCAAAATCACTTTAGTCAGTATTGCGTTAGCCAATACACTTAACTTATTGCAAACTGTAAAATAGTCAGACGTTATCACTTCTAAAGCGACATGGTAGCTGCTATTTTCATCGGATAAAAAGCCAACATCTTTCAATTTAGTATTAGTGTTCATGATAGCTCCTTTGTGTTTTTGTATAATGTGTTTTTATTCTCCGCCCTGCCATTATCAGGTGATGTTGTGTTGATAATCAGTCCTAATGATAGAGGACGTTATTGTTGTAAAAAAATGCTTATGGCCTCAACTACAGAGGGCACTACAGTAGCACCGGGGATTTTAATAGTATTTTCATCCCCTTGTCGGTATTTTCCTGTTTGAACTAAACAGGCTTGCAAGCCCACTTTGAGCGCTGCTTCTACATCTGCTTCAGCATCGTCACCAATCATCAGCACCTCTTCTTTCTTACAGCCAATAGCGTTGACTGCTGTCATGAAGAAAGTAGGGGAGGGTTTCCCCATAATGTCAGCCTTAACACCAGCAGCATATTCTAGGGCGTGAATAAAAGGTCCCGCATCTAAATACAGTTTTCCATCACTTCTAAAATATCGGTTACGCCCAATTCCGATGAGAGGAGCTCCTTCGAGAAGGAGATCAAAAGCGGCATTGAGATGTTGATAATCAAATCGCTCTGCAGCATCAGCTATCACCACAGCATTGGGATTGGATTGATCGAGATCAGCAAACTCGGCTTCAAGATCATGATGTATTAAACAGAAAGGCCTTAGGGATTGGGCTTGTAGAAATCGTTTAACCGCGCCCGGTGCTGTTAACACTTGAGAACTTTTTATAGCAAAGCCCATCTTTTGTAGAGACAGTAGAATCATAGCTTCTGTTGAACGAGAGCTATTGGTGACAAACTTGAGCGGTATCCCTGTCCTTTGTAATTGGTTTATGGACTCTACAGCACCTGCGATTGGTTTTTGGTCTTCATGCAGTACACCGCTGATATCAAATAATATTGCTTTAATCATTGCTAAGCACCTTTATTAGAAACTGTAGACTCAGTATGCTCTGCTCGAACATAAACAACTATTTTTAAGTGACTTATTAATCCTAAAACCTTAAAAAAAAGTCATGAGCACACTGTCATTTTTTTAAAAATAATGTCTTTATTATAAATGGTTTTATGTACTTAATAAACTGTTCTTGACAATTATCGTTAAATGTGCGGTACTTGAGGTGTGGGCATCTCTTTATTAGGAGTCTTGTCATGAATTGGAGAGAAAAAACAGAAGATCAAACTTATACCAATGAAGAGGTTGAAGCTCGCTTAAAAGCTGAGCTACCTCAGTGGTATTTAGAAAAAGGTTGGATACGTCGCAAATATAAAACCAGTAGTTGGAAGAGTACCTTAATGGTAGTAACGACGATTGGTCACCTTTCTGAAGCGGCGTTTCACCATCCTGATATGAGCCTGTCTTATGCCTTTGTGATTGTTAAGTTAATGAATCATGCAGCAAAAGGTGTCACCAATAAAGATTTCGAGTTAGCCCGTAAAATCGAAGACGTAATTATGTGGCAACCAGGAACAGAAGGGGGGGCACTTGTAGGTACACCTGACGATCCTAGATTCAAATATATTAAATACGGATAAGACATTTCATAAACTTAATTTATTAGGAGCATGTTATGAACGAAGATACGTTAAATATGGAAGTTAGGAAATATCTTAAAAAAGTGGGGATTACCTCTCAACGAGAGATTGAGCATGCCGTCGCCAAAGCTATTGAGAATGGTGCCTTAGAAGGTGCAGAAACATTAGAAGTGGAGATGAGGCTGACGGTACCGTTGTTGAATATAAGTTATCAGATTGATGGTCAAATAGCACTAGAGTAATGATGGCTAATACTCAATAACGACTAACTTCATTTAGAGAAGGAGAATGATTATGACTGAGTCTAGTTTTGATACTAAAGCCGTTATTGCGACATTAAATGAGATCCTTGAAACGGAGTTAGCGGGCGTGGTTCGCTATTGCCATTATTCATTAATGATTTTTGGTTATGGGCGTATTCCAATTATTTCGTGGATGCGAAGTCAGGCTGATGAATCGTTGCTACATGCACATGAAGCGGGTGAATTGATTACTCTGTTAGAGCACCATCCATCTTTGGGGATTGGGCCTCTACTTGAAACTCATCAACATGATATTGGAGATATATTGCATGAATCATTGGCGCATGAGTTGCAGGCATTATCTTCATATCACACGCTATTGAAGCTTGTTGAGGGTAAAAGTGTGTTATTGGAAGAGTATGCGCGACGCTTAATTTCTCAAGAAGAAATGCATGTGGGTGAAGTACGTAAAATGTTAAGAAGACCGGGGGACTAATGAAGGTTGAAGTCTCACTTAATGTGTTTGGCGAACCGTTAGAATTATGTAGTGAAAACCCTATCACTGGCTTCTTACGAGATGGTTGTTGCAATACTACTGATACTGATATTGGCTCTCACACTGTATGTATCGAAGTCACCCAAGATTTTCTTGAATACTCTCGTTTTATGGGTAATGACCTATCGACACCGGTGCCAGAATTTAATTTTGCCGGCTTGAAACCAGGCAATAGATGGTGTTTGTGTGCTCAGCGCTGGTTACAAGCTCATAAGCAAAAGATGGCGCCGAGAGTATTTTTGACCAGAACACATCAAAAAACACTCGAAATTATTCCAATTGAACTGTTAAAGTCTTATGCCGTCGATCTGAATTGATAATACGGAACTGTCACTTACCTTTAATTCGCTACTGCAAGGGCATCAACTGGTAAATTAGGGAGAAGAATCATGCACCTTGATCATACAATTGTCCCTGCTAAAAACCCACAGAGTTCTGCCGAATTTTATGCCGATATACTAGGGCTGGTGAATATGGGAAAGTATGAACACTTCCATGCCGTGGTGGTTGATGAAACCCTGAAATTATTGTTTAGTCAAAAAGACCAGTTTGAGTCACGACATTATGCATTTATCGTCACTGAACAGGAATACGCCACAATATTTGGCAGAATCAAAGCTCATTCTGAGCTTACTTATGGTGATAGTCCTGCTGACAGAGAAAATAAAGAAGTCTATAGTTCAAGGGGTAGGGAAGGATTTTATTTCGATGATGAGAATGGACATATTTTGGAGATCATCAAATTGCTTGCTTAAAAATACAGCCGACTAATCAATCAAAAGTTGAGAATAAGGTTTTTATGAAAAATATCTGACGTGATTCTTTCAGCTAGTTAAAATAGGCACTAGGAACAATAAATAGACTAGAGGAAAAAACTGTGGAAAAAGAAACCAACACATCACGTAGAGATTTATTAATCGGCTTGGGAATGACTACTGCTGCAGTAGGTGCTGGGCTATCATTGAGTGCGAATGCTGCCACTGTCGATCATAGCAAGATGAATCACCAGATCCCGATTGATATAAAACTAGAAGAATTGATCGACACTTTTCTAGAATGTATAAAAATGGGTGAAATTTGTAATCAACATTGCATGCATATGTTTCAGATGGGCGATACCACATTGGCCGACTGTTCTATTTCTGTACTGGAATTGATCGCTGCTAGCACGGCAGTACTCAAATTTGCAGCCCATAACTCGAATCATTTAAATTTATTTCTCGAAGCAGCTATAAAAGTTAGTGAAACATGTGAAGAAGAATGTAAAAAACATGATATGCACATTCAATGTAGTGACTGTGCTGAAGCCTGTCGTGATTGCATTGATTTTTGCACTGAATACCTAGCTGCATAAGCCCTTTTACACGTTCAGGACTGTGGGTGAAGGTTCTATCCAGAAGTAGAATCTAGCCCTATGCAGCTTGTTATGATGGGTGGAATAATAGCTTAAGACAGTTGCTGTCAGAAGCAACGCCGCCTGTTTGATTCTCTAGTATTTTCATTATCCATTTAACCAACACTTAAGCTCTTGTCAGTTCAGCAGAGAGTTTACATTCCTACGATTAGCTAGCAGTAATAATTAGACAGTGATATCAATATTGCTACCGATATTATCACTACCCTGTGGTAATGCTTGAATCATCTGTAAAGCCGCTTGTCCTTCAGCCTCAATTTGGTCATTTGCTAATTTAACGACTTCTATTTGCACGCTAGCGGCAGTTTGTTGAGCCGATAAGTAAGAGGAGACTTGAACTATATTTTCAACATTCATAGATAACCTTTAAAAATTAAGCCACTTAAATAAAACATCCCTGATAGACAGCATATCGGACAATAAAACGAATTCATGAGGGAATTCTTAAAAATAAATAATAGGGCTATGTAGACTGGTAAGTTAGAAAGTATTTATATAGATAGCTGTTCTATTTTTCTGTACACTGAATTTAATGAATAAAACATTTATTTTTGTGGTGACACTCTTCTTACTCGTCTGTGTGGGACTTGCTCAGACGACTCTTTTTTCTCAAGACGATCCTGAAAATAAACTACATCTCACAGTTGAATATCTACAAGATAATGATGAGGTTTTGTCTATAGAGTCAGCTGTGAAATCAGAGTATGTTTCCGCTAGCAATAAACACTGTTATGAGTTGGAGAATAAAGTAGTTTGGTACAAAGTTGCTATCAGGAATTCATCTGACTCTGCCCAAGAATTATTCTTGCACAATAATAAAGCTTATCTAAGTAAACAAGTGCAATTATTTGAGCTAATGGATGTTGGGGAAACAATAAGTCATTATTATGATTTGTTTGATGAAGATATTGGCAAGCAACTGAAAGGAGGGGCCATTGTTTATCCTTTTACCATTGCAGCTCACGCTAATAAAACCCTATATATTAAAAATAAAAGTTTAGCTCATCAATGTATTGATTTAGAAATACATGGAGAAGAGTCGAGCACGCAAGCTTTGATTAATAAAAACTTCTATTCAAATATCATTCTTACCATTCTCTTAACAATGGCGATCTATAATTTAGTGTTTTCTTTCTTTATTAAAAGGAAAGAATTTGCTTATTATGCTGCCTATCTGATCAATGCCGCGATTGGACTCTCTTATATGTATGGCAGCATTTTTCATAATTTCCATATCTATGGTGAGCAAAAATATTGGTTAAATATAACCGCAATTCTGGTATCTGTATTTCTGGTCTTATTTGTACAGGCAGTCTTAGAAACAAAGCGAACCCATCATTTTATTCAAGGTTTACTTAATTCGGTTATCGCTGTGTCGATTATCGATTTCTTGATTGCGGTGTTTATTGACTTAAGTTTAGGCATGGAACTTGTCAATATTGTCTTTATTTATTCGTTTGTGGTGCTGTTCTATGTCGCGATTAAGTTGTATCAAGAGCAACATGAATTAGTGAAACTACTTTCATTGGCCTACATCTCTTATATTATTGGTATCTCGATTACATTGCTGGCGTTCATAGGCTATATCCCTTTCAATGAATACACCTTTCATGCATCTGGCATCGGTATTCTCATTGAGGCTTTATTCTTTTCTTACCTTATCCATCACCGGATAGGTTTATTACAGAAACAGGTTGCCAACTTAACGGATACACAATCATTACTTCTAAAAATTGCCAATATTGATGAACTCACAGGAGTGATTAATAGAAGAGCATTTAATGAGAGTGCAACTAATATGTTTGAGGTAGCTCAACGCCGTGGAAATAAGTTGTCGTTGCTTATGCTTGATTTAGACTTTTTTAAAGATGTAAATGATCAGTATGGGCATCACGTGGGTGATGAAACCTTGATTCATGTCACTAAGATAATTTCACAGCTTATTCGAGAAGAGGACCTGTTTGGTCGGGTAGGTGGCGAAGAGTTTTGTATCGTATTACCAAATACAGTGGGCACTGAGGCTGAGATTGTTGCTGAAAAAATCAGAAAGAATGTAGAAGAAAAAGAGCTGCAAGTAGATAATATACGTTTCTATCAAACATTGAGTATTGGCGTAACAGAAGTCTCTACTGGAGATAGCTCTGTCTTTGACCTTCAAAAAAGAGCAGATAAATTATTATACCTTGCTAAGTCAGCTGGGCGGAATAAGGTCATGTTGGGATGAAAATCTGCTTAAGTTCTCTGTTCAGTCGATTGAAATGTCATGCGTTGAGATAAAAGTACTAACAGAGTAGCTCAACCGACTTATTCGTTGGTGAGGCTGCTGTTAGCTGAATTATTACATAAAAATAGTGAGAGTCGTTAGATGCCAGATTAATCGAGGTTTTACGGTATTGTAAATCAAATTCTTATGTATAATTGTGCCATATTTAATGAGACTCATTGACATAATAAATGAGATTTTATGACATTTGTGTCAGATAAGATGAAACTTACATAACGGTTAAAAGCACAATATTCACCTCTATTTGAAGTTATATTATAACCATTAAAAGTGTCTAGAAAAATCTGGGAAGTCCAGTCGGTGCTTTTATTCCAGTGCCATTTCCTTCGAAGTGGCAATCTGTCATTTTTATAGCCATGCTCGATTCCTTTTAAGGTGCTAACGCAGTGCGCGTAGGCCGCGTTTTTTTGCGGCCGGAGTGTACTTGACCACGTTGTTATTTTTTTGCTCAATGTAGTGTTCCAGGGTTTCCAAGAACTCCGTAGGCTTAACAATATATAGCTTGTATTTAGACCTGATTTGAGCGGCTTTTTTTAGAATACGTTTATCTGTGGTGACAAAATATCGGCCATACTTTTGTGCTTCAAACACATGCCGACAGTCATCCTTCATTTTTTCTAAGCTTCCATTGCCCACGATAATGCTTTCTATATCTTGAAGTTGCGCCAACTCAGGTTGAGTAAGAATTACCTCGATTGTATAAACTAACCCACTGGCAATATCTTTAACCCAGTTAGGTGTGTTGGGATAATCTATTTCTTTTGCTACGGAGTGGACAATCTCTACTTCATGTCCATGCTTTTCGTACAACTCTCTCGCGTCAATGGATGCTTCTTGCTCATCTTCATTGCCGCCATCTAAGGCGCAAGAATCGAAAAATATGTTTCCGTAAAATGGATCAGGATTCATCATTGCTCCCTATGAAACATAACGCCTTGCTAAGCGGTGCGCGTTAGCACGATCAATGGAGGCGCGGCTCTTTGCGCCGGAATGATGCTTGAGCAATTTGTTCTGTTTTTATACGCCATTTAACACACCCCATAATTTTCCCCAACGATCTAGTTTTTCACTGGTATTTAATAGCTGAGGTTGAATTTTAATTGGTTTACCAAGTTGATGAGTATCACGAAGTAAATTGGCATTGACAGCACCACGTAATTGACCTGTTAAATTACATCCTACTGCCAATAAATCATCACAACGATCACAGTAATAGAAATTAGCTAACTGATCACCATTTTTATTAATCATGACTTCACCACCAACAAGATTAATTACCATATTAGGATCACTTATGATCGCTGATGGATTATTTTTACAATAGCTGCAATCACAAATCCGTGGATTTAAATCACTCAATGGTTTTGTAACACTAATCTCAACTTGCCACTGATTACATTTACATGAACCTTTATAAAGCATGATTATGAACGCCTAAACTCTGAAACATAACATTTAGTATAAGGCACCATTGCTCTAACTATTGGATATACAAGCTATAAATCAGGCTAATGTTAATTTAATCCCACTTCAATGCGCCACCAGTTTGGTATTCGGTGACTTTTGTTTCAAAGAAGTTTTTCTCTTTTTTCATATTTGCTTGTTCATCTAACCACGGTAGGGCAGCTTCAGCACCTGGGAAGGGTTCAGCAAAACCAAGTTGTTTCGCACGGCGGTTAGCAATAAAACGGAACTGACCAATATGATCTTCTTTTGAGTAGCCTAAGATAGGATCACGAAGCACATAGCTTGAATAAATACGTTCCGCTTCTTCTGCTTCTTCAAACATAGCTTGGATTTTTGCAGGATCTAAGACTACATTTTCTTCTTTGATAATTTGCTTGACTACTCGTATTCCAAATGATGCATGCAAGACTTCATCACGCATAATGTATTGCAGTTGTTCTGCTGTGCCTTTCATTAAGCCGCGGCGTTGCAGGGCAAAGATGGGGCTAAAGCCATTATAGAACCAGCAGCCTTCAAATATAGCGCCGAAGAAGGCATAGGCCATGACGAAGTTTTCAAGTTCATCACGATCATTTAGGTCGATATCACTTCGCATAATAGAGCTGAGGCGACGGTTTGCCAGTTGAATCTTTTGGTTGATTTCTGGCACAACACGGTAGCGGTTGTAGATTTCACTTTGATCGAGGCCAATAGTTTCAATACAGTGCTGGTATGTCCACGTGTGTAGTGCTTCTTCATACACTTGGCGAGCCTGATAAATTTGTAACTCAGGCGCGGTCATTTTTTCCATTACTGCTAGACCAATATTACGCATGGCTAGAATGTCAGAGGTGGTGAGATAGGCCATGACATTTTCATAAACATGACGTTCTTCTAATGTCAGTTTATGACGGTAGTCATGAACATCTTGTGCCATATTGATATCAAGTGGTGTCCAGTGATTCTTATTGGCATTCAGAAAGTATTCCCATGCCCAAGGGTATTTGAACGGCGCTAATTGATTGACATCGGTTAGGCCATTTACAACACGTTTATCATCGGCATTAACCGGCGCAATATTGGCGTGAGGTAAAGACATCGCTGGTGCCGAGGCAGTATCAATGGGTGTGCCTGTCACATTGGCTACAACAGGTTCATTAGATGCTGCATGGTTACTTGTGTCTTCTTTGGCAGTCGGGGCTGCAAAAGGATCATCCCAATCTAACATTATTGACATGCCTCACAGTCAGGTTCAAGAATTGAGCAGGCTTGTGGTGCTTCTTGGCCTTCACCTAATACAAATTCATCTTCAACAACTGGCTTTGTTGCAACAGGAGCAGGAGCGGGAGCAACAACGGCAGGTTCTGCTTGAACGGCACTGTTGGTTTTTTCTGCTGCAGTTGCACCCATAGAGCGGAGGTAATAAGTTGTTTTAAGCCCTCTAACCCATGCTAACTTGTAGAGGTTATCCATTTTCTTACCCGATGGTTCAGCCATATATAGGTTTAGGCTTTGAGCTTGATCTAACCATTTTTGACGGCGAGAGGCTGCTTCAATTAACCAGCGTGCATCCATTTCAAAAGCGGTGACATACAGTGCTTTTAGGTCATCTGGAACACGATCGATAGATTGTAGGCTACCATCAAAATATTTAAGGTCATTAATCATTACCTCATCCCATAAATTAAGTGCTTTTAGATCATCAACCATATACGGATTGATAACTGTGAACTCACCCGATAGGTTCGATTTAACGAATAGGTTTTGATACGTAGGCTCAACTGATTGACTGACACCACAGATATTTGAAATAGTCGCAGTAGGGGCAATCGCCATGGTATTAGAGTTACGCATACCTTGTTGTTTGATTTTAGTACGTAATGCTTCCCAATCTAGAGTTTGGCTTTCATCTTGTTGTAGATAGTCTCCACGCGCTTCTTTCAGTAGTTTGATAGAGTCAATTGGCATGATGCCTTGGCTCCACAAGCTACCTTCGTATGACTCATAACTACCGCGTTCTTCAGCTAAGTCAGATGAGGCTTGAATGGTGTAGTAGCTCACTGCTTCCATTGACGTATCAGCAAAGGCGACAGCATCGTCAGAGCTATATGGCAGGCGCATTTTATATAATGCATCTTGGAAGCCCATAATGCCTAAACCAACAGGGCGATGTTGTAAGTTTGATTTACGTGCTTGAGGAACACTGTAGTAGTTGTATTCAATCACATTATCTAACATACGCATTGCGGTGTTGATGGTGCGTTGTAGCTTGTCTAAATCAAGACCATTTTCACCAATATGTTGAGGAAGGTTGACACTACCTAGATTACAAACTGCAATTTCATCATCAGAGGTATTTAAGGTGATTTCAGTACATAAGTTTGAACTGTGAACGACACCAACATGCTGTTGTGGGCTACGAATATTACATGGGTCTTTAAAAGTGATCCAAGGGTGACCTGTTTCAAACAACATTCCTAACATTTTCCGCCATAAGTCATTGGCTGGAAGTGATTTAGTATTACGAAATTCGCCACGTGCTGCTTTTTCTTCGTAGGCGGTATAGGCTTCTTCAAATGCTAAACCGGTTAAATCATGTAAGTCAGGCACTTCTTCAGGTGAGAATAATGTCCAGTCACCATTTTCAGCTACACGCTTCATGAATAAATCAGGGATCCAGTTAGCGGTATTCATATCATGGGTACGGCGGCGATCGTCACCAGTGTTTTTACGTAAGTCGAAGAACTCTTCAACATCAATATGCCATGTTTCTAAATATGCACAGACAGCACCTTTACGTTTACCACCTTGGTTTACGGCTACGGCAGTATCATTAGCTACTTTTAAGAATGGAACAACACCTTGAGAGTTACCATTGGTGCCTTTGATATGTGAGCCTAGGCCACGAACTCGAGACCAGTCATTACCCAGTCCACCTGCATATTTTGACAATAAAGCATTGTCACGAATAGCATCATAAATACCACCAAGATCATCAGGGATCGTTGTTAAGTAACATGATGATAATTGTGGACGTAGTGTACCCGCATTGAATAATGTAGGTGTACTGCTCATGAAGTCAAAAGAGGATAGTAGATTATAGAATTCAATGGCACGATCTTCGCGATCAATTTCATTAATAGCTAAACCCATTGCTACGCGCATGTAGAAGGCTTGTGGAAGCTCAAAACGAACATCGTCTTGGTGAATGAAATAACGGTCATACAATGTTTGTAGACCTAAATATGTAAAGTTAAAGTCATTTGATGTATTAAGTGCTTTACCCAAGCGGTCTAAATCGTATTGATTTAATTCAGGATCTAATAATTCATGATCAATCGCGCGTTGAATATAGCTTTTGAAATAGCCCGGGTAGATGTCGACCATTTCATGTTGATCTGCTTGGCGAGGCTGATCAAAGACAAAAGTTAATGCTTCACGACGGATACTATCCATTAATAAACGAGCTGAAACAGTACTATATTGAGGATCTTTTTCGATGAATGTACGTGATGACATGATCAATGCTTTTTCAACATCTGACTCAGCAACACCATCAAAAATATTACGTTGGGTATCATGTAATATGAGATCGCCATCCACGCCATCAAGACCTTCGCAGGCTTCGGTGATGAGGTTTTGTAAACGGTTAAGGTCTAAGGGGTGTTTGCTTCCATCAGCAGCTATGACATTAATATGTGTCTCAGCATCTGCAGTGGGGTGTTTCTTTTCTTCTTCAGCACGCTTTTGGTTTTGTTGTTCACGGTAGAGAACATAAGCACGAGCAGTTTTGTATTCACCAGTACGCATGAGTGCTAATTCAACATGATCTTGAATATCTTCAATATGAACCGTACCACCATCATCCAAACGACGAGTTAAGTTGTTTGTTATTTGAGTGGTGATTTCAGCAACGATTTCATGAATACGTTGACTATCTTGAGCTGAATCACCCTCAACAGCGAGAAAGGCCTTAGTAATTGCAATAGCAATCTTGCTACCATCAAAGTCTGTTACTTGACCGTTACGACGGATGACTTGATAAGAAGAACTTGAAGTTGACTGTTGTGCTGATTCGTCTGCCATAGTGATACCCTGAGATTATTAATAAAACATCAAACCACAAGATATAGTGGTTGAGGTGAAATTAAACCACAAGATGATGTGGTTTGGAATAGTCGTCAGTGGATAAGTTCTGGGTTAACTGTGGATAACTTTTTTGAAATGTGGTGAAACTTAGGAGGGACGGGGCTTGCTTAAATGTGAAAAAAAATAGCCCTCAAGAGAAAAAATATCGAGGGCTTTTTAGTTTAAAGTGCTTTTACTGCCTCTAAAACTTCGGCAAGGTGTTCTTTTACTTTAACCTTACGCCATTCTTGTCGTAAAACACCTTTTTTATCGATTAAGAAGCTACTGCGCACAATCCCCATATATTCACGGCCATAATTTTTCTTTAAATGTAAAACATCAAATAGAGCACAGGCTTCTTCTTCAGCATCTGATAGTAATTCAAATGGAAATTCATGTTTTGCTTTGAAGTTTTCGTGAACGCGAACAGTATCACGCGAGATACCAATGATGATGGTGTCGTGAGATTGAAATTCAGCAATATGGTCGCGAAATTGTTGACCTTCGAGTGTACAACCTGGCGTATTATCTTTTGGGTAAAAATAAATAAGGATATTTTTGCCCTGATAATCGGAAAGTTGAAATGTGGTGTCACCGGTACTTGGCAGTTCAAAGTTCGGCACGGCTTGGTCAAGTTGGACTTTTGTCATTTTTATTTCCTGTAGTATTCGCTGAAATATACATGAGCTTGCGAGTGAATTCCATTTGTTTTGTTACAGGGTTCTTGTCATCTTGTAGTGGGCAAAGTACCATGGAGGTTTATTTTTCGGAGTTTCGCAAACATGTTTAGCGGCAGTATGGTAGCACTAGTCACACCAATGCAGGCAGATGGATCGCTTGATAGTGACAGCCTAAACAAGTTGGTTGATTGGCATATAAACAGTGGAACTGATGCCATTGTAGCGGTTGGAACAACAGGCGAGTCAGCAACACTAACGGTTGATGAGCACTGCGCTGTCATTCGTCAAATTGTTTCCCAAGTGAATGGCCGGGTCCCCGTTATTGCGGGTACAGGAGCAAATTCAACCACAGAAGCAATAGAGTTGACTCGTTACGCCAAAGATTTAGGTGTAGCAGCTGTATTATTGGTCACGCCTTATTATAATAAACCGACGCAAGAAGGCTTATATTTACACTATAAAGCGATTGCTGAAGCGGTTGATATTCCGCAGATCCTATATAACGTTCCAGGTCGAACTGCTTGTGACTTGTTGCCAGAAACAGTCGCGCGTCTTGCATCTGTTCCTAATATAGTCGGTATTAAAGAAGCAACAGGTGATGTCAGTCGTGTGACAGAGATAAAGTCACTTTGTGGTGATGAACTTGAACTTTATACCGGCGATGATGCCAATACAGTGGACTTTATTTTAGCAGGCGGGCAAGGTGCGATTTCTGTGACTGCTAATATTGCACCTGCCGCTATGCATTTAATGTGTGAAGAGGCCATTGCAGGTAATGAGCAGGCTGCTCGTGATATTGATAGTAAATTGTTGTTATTGCATGAGCGGTTATTTGTCGAAGCTAACCCTATTCCTGTGAAGTGGGCATTAGCTGAAATGGGATTGATCTCTGAAGGTCTACGGTTACCGATGACTGTTTTGTCGGAACATTATCATCAACCAGTACGTGAAGCGCTAAAAGCTGCTAACGTTTTAAATTAATTTGAGTGAATCAACACTATGAATGTGAAGTCTTTAAAATCATTACCTTTAACTGTAATAGCATCAGTCTTGCTTGTGGGGTGTGGTACAACGTCGATTTTAGATGAAGTTGTTCCTGATAATACGCAGGAATACCGTAAAGCTGAGACAATGCCTCCACTTGATATTCCACCTGATTTAAGTACAGCACGAATAAATGATGATATCGTCGGTACACAAAAATCATCGACTAGTTACTCTGAATATCAAGAAGAAGCGAGTAACCCACTTGTTAGCAAATATAATATTACGCTTGATACTAAACCTTCATTAGCAGGCGAAGGGGCAACACGACATTTAATTATCCCTAATTCAGAAGAAGTAATTTGGCAGCAGTTACATGACTTTTCGGCTGAAGCTGGTTTTGAAATTAAACGTCAAGATGTACGCATTGGTTTAATGGATACAGTGGCAGGCGTGGATGGTTATGCATATCGTTTCAGATTAGAACGTGGCGATACCTTAAAGCAGTCTCTTATATATATTAGTTCGGCCGGTGCGGATGATAATGCTCAAAAAAATGAGGCGGTACTACGTCAACTAGCTGAATATGTTGGCGATCTTCATAAGGAAGAGCAGGCTGTTATTGCTGAGGAGCTTGCGGCATCACCACAAGAGTCTAGCGTTTCAGTAACGTTAATGAATGAAACTGATGGTCAACAATCATTGTATCTAGAGCAAGATTTTGTTGATGTTTGGCGTCGGGTTGGGAGAGTGTTAGACAGTAAAGGTTTTGCTGTTGAAGATCGTGATCGTTCACGTGGAATGTATTTTGTTCACTATATTGATCCGTTTAAACAAGCCCAGAAAGAAGAAGAAGGTATTCTTGATACTATTATGTTCTGGCAAGATGATGTCGAGCTAACACCTGAAGAGTACTACTTTATTAAGTTAATTTCAGACGCTGATAACACAAAAATTATCATCTTAGATCCAGAAGAGGTTAGAACTTCTACTGATACAGCGAAACGACTATTAGCATTGATACAGGAACAGCTGACTAAGTAATGCGTTTTGCTTCGCTTGGCAGTGGTAGTCGAGGTAATGCAACAGTTGTATCACATGGAAAAACCACATTGCTTGTCGATTGTGGTTTTTCTGCTCGTGAAACGGAGAAAAGGTTACTCCGTGCTGGAGTCGATGCTGAAAGCTTATCCGCAATTATGGTTACGCATGAACATGCAGATCATATAAATGGCGTAAGAGTTTTAGCTAGAAAATATAAACTGCCGGTTTATGCAACCGCAGGCACAGCTAGTTACTTGGCAGCGGATGTAGCTGATTTCGTGGTGAAATTTAATAGTCACGATAGTTTCAATATTGATGATATTGAAGTCCAGCCTTTTCCAGTACCTCATGATGCGAGAGAGCCTAGTCAATTTGTTTTTAGTGATGGTGAGCATCGATTAGGCTTGTTGACTGATGTGGGGATGAGTACACCGCTTATTGAACAAATGTTATCAGGGTGTGATGCTTTATTATTAGAAGCAAACCACGATATAGAAATGTTGGACAATGGTGATTATCCTGAACACTTGAAATACCGAGTGGCGGGCCGTCTGGGACATTTAAATAATGTACAATCGACTTCGTTACTAGAGCGGTTAGATACCTCTCGCTTACAACATATTATTGCAATGCATTTAAGTGAAAAGAATAACTCACCTAAACTGGTTGCACCTTTATTTGCACAGGCATTAAACTGTGATGAAAGTTGGATAGGGCTTGCAGAACAGCAAGTTGGTTTTGACTGGCGTGAAATAATTAAAGAGTAAAATTAATGGAAAAAAAACAGCAATTATTTGAAGGTAAAGCAAAGAGTATCTTTGCTACAGATAATGATGATTACGTCATTATGAGTTTTCGTGACGATACTTCGGCTTTTGATGGTGAAAAGATTGAACAATTAAGTCGCAAAGGTGAAGTGAATAATAAATTCAATGCATTTATTATGGAACAACTTGAGAATGCGGGGATCCCCACTCACTTTAAATCGCTTTTTAATGACACTGAATCTGTTGTCAATAATATGCAGATGATGCCAGTAGAATGTGTTGTTCGAAATGTGGCTAGTGGTAGTTTATGCCGCCGCCTCGGAGTTGAAGATGGTTTGGAATTATCCCCACCATTATTTGAATTTTTCCTGAAAAATGATGAGCTTCATGATCCTATGATCAATGAATACCATATTGAAACATTTGGTTGGGCAAAGTCAGAAGATGTTATAAAAATGAAAGAGTTAACGTTTAAAGTTAATGCTGTTTTGACTAAGCTTTTTGCTGATGCTGGAATGATTTTGGTCGACTATAAACTTGAATTTGGATTATTTAAAGGTGAGGTTATATTGGGGGATGAGTTTAGCCCTGATGGCTGTCGTTTATGGGATGCAGAAACCCGTAAAAAATTAGATAAAGATCGTTTTCGTCAGGGTTTGGGCGGCGTAATTGAGGCCTATATAGAAGTGGCTAAACGAATCGGTGTGACTACTTTGTGATGATAGGGCTAGGCCGTTATTAGTCGCTTAGACTGGCATGTATAAGACAAAAAAATACCCAAATCATTTTGGGTATTTTTTTGTCTGCTGTTTTGTATTGGAATGCTCTTAATCATTGAGCATGAAATTTTTTACGACATTACTTGCCAATTTATTTGAGCTCCTGCTCGCATGGGAACGAGTGGTTTTCCCGTGAATTCGTAGCTTTCAGGAACAGTCCATGCTTGTTTAACCAGGGTAATGATTTTGGTATTTCTAGGTAGTTGATAAAAGTCAGGACCATAATGGCTGGCAAAGCCTTCTAATTTATCAAGTGCATCAGCTGCTTCAAAGGCCTCGGCATAGAGTTCAATTGCAGCATGGCCGCTGTATATTCCTGCACAGCCACAGGCACTTTCTTTTGTATCTTGTGTGTGTGGGGCACTGTCAGTACCTAAAAAGAATCTCGGATTGCCGCTGGTTGCAGCTTTAATGAGTGCCTGTTGGTGAGTATTTCTCTTTAACACGGGTAAGCAATAATTATGTGGCTGAATGCCGCCGACCAATAAATCATTGCGGTTTAATAATAGATGATGGGGGGTAATGGTTGCAGCAATATTGGCTGTGCTATTGTTAACAAAATCGACTGCATCTGAGGTAGTGATATGTTCAAATACAACTTTTAATTTTGGATATTCAGTTAAAAGCGGTTTCAATACTTGTTCAATAAATACTTTTTCACGATCAAAGACGTCAATATCAGCTGCTGTGACTTCACCATGAACCAGTAAGGGTAGTTGAAGTGCTTCCATTGCTGCCAATGCAGGAGCGCAAAGAGCAAGATCTGTGACGCCAGCATCAGAATTAGTTGTTGCACCTGCAGGGTACAGTTTAACCGCTGAGACTATGCCGCTTTCATGTGCAAGGTGAATTTCTTCGCCACTAGTATTGTTAGTTAAATACAGGGTCATTAACGGCTCGAAGCTATTTCCTTCTGGCCGAGCATCCAAAATGCGCTGATGATATTCGATTGCCTGTGCTGTTGTGGTGACGGGGGGGCGTAAGTTTGGCATGATAACCGCCCGGCCAAAAATACGGGCAGAGTCGACGACTGTTCGTTTTAGTGCGTCATCATCGCGCAAGTGAAGGTGCCAGTCATCGGGCTGAGTAATGTTTAGTTGTTTTGTTTTGTTTTTAGTCATAGACAGTAATTATGCCATAGCTCTACAATGAAGGTGTTAATGTCTTGTTAAAATCAAGGGTTTAGCCTTAGTTTTTCTTGACCTTAGGCGGCATTACACGTACATTTAAACGTTTTATATTTTTGTGACAGCCATTATTGGCAATTGGGAAGGGGAACTCGTGGAATTAAGCGGTGCTGATATTCTTGTTCGTAGTTTAAAAGACGAAGGTGTTGAATATTTATTTGGTTATCCCGGTGGTTCGGTGCTTCATATTTATGATGCACTTTATCAACAGGACGATGTGAAGCATATTTTAGTGCGTCATGAACAAGCAGCAACTCATGCTGCTGATGGTTATGCGCGCTCAACAGGTAAAGCAGGTGTGGTTTTAGTCACCTCTGGTCCTGGTGCTACGAATGCGGTCACAGGTATTGCAACTGCTTATATGGATTCAATTCCAATGGTAGTTATAACGGGTCAAGTTCCATCGACAGTGATTGGTAGTGATGCCTTTCAGGAAGTGGATGCTGTCGGTATCACTCGCCCATGTGTAAAGCATAATTTCTTAGTTAAAGATGTTACTAAAATAGCTGAAACAATTAAAAAAGCATTTTATGTAGCTACGACAGGACGTCCCGGGCCGGTAGTCGTTGATATTCCAAAAGATATTACAGATCCTAATATTAAAGTGCCTTATCACTATCCTGATAAGATCGTTATGCGATCATATCAGCCAACAGTGAAAGGCCATTCTGGTCAGATTAAACGTGCCGTAGAGTTATTATTAAACGCCAAAAAACCGGTAATTTATTCTGGTGGTGGTGTTGTGTTGGGTGATGCTTCAGAAGAATTACGCACATTTGTTCGTCATTTGGGCTACCCAATAACAAGTACCTTAATGGGCTTGGGTGCTTATCCAGCCAGTGATGAGCTTAATATCGGCATGTTAGGCATGCATGGTACATATGAAGCCAATATGGCAATGCATGATTGTGATGTGTTGATTGCTGTTGGTGCTCGTTTTGATGATCGTGTAACAGGTAAAATTGCTGAATTTTGTCCCGAGGCTCAAATTATTCACATTGATATTGATCCCTCATCTATTTCAAAAAATATTACGGTAGATATTCCTATTGTCGGTGATGTTTCTGGCGTTTTACAGGAAATGAATCACCTATTAGTGACCGGTAAAAAGCAGACTCAGAAAAAAGATTTAGAAGCATGGTGGAATATAATCAATAGCTGGCGTGCAAAAAAATGCTTAAGTTATGATAAGTCTAGCGATAAAATTAAACCACAAGCTGCAATTGAATTAGTTCATGAACTTACGAACGGTGATGCTTATGTCACATCTGATGTGGGTCAACATCAAATGTGGGCGGCACAGTATTATGGCTTTGATAAGCCAAGACGTTGGATTAACTCTGGCGGCTTAGGAACAATGGGCTTCGGTCTGCCTGCTGCAATGGGTGTTCAATTAGCTCATCCTGACGCAACTGTTGTTTGTGTGACGGGTGAAGGTAGTATTCAAATGTGTATTCAGGAGCTATCGACCTGTTTGCAATATGGCTTACCTATTATTATCGTTGCCTTAAATAACCGCTATTTAGGCATGGTTCGTCAGTGGCAGGAATTCTTTTATAAAGAACGTTATTCGCATTCGTATATGGAATCATTACCTGACTTTGTAAAACTAGCAGAAAGTTATGGACATGTTGGTATTCGTGTGGAAAATCCTGAAGACTTACGTCCTGCAATGGAAAAAGCCTTTGCAATGAAAGGTCGTTTGGTATTTATGGATATTGTTACCGACCAAACTGAAAATGTATATCCAATGATTGCAAATGGTATGGCTCATAATGAAATGCATATGTCACCACATTGCGATGCTCCTCAGTCTGTAGAAAGGGAGTTATCATAATGCGTCATATTATTTCTATTTTGATTGAGAATGAAGCGGGTGCATTGTCACGCGTAGTAGGATTATTTTCAGCACGCGCTTATAATATTGAATCGTTAACTGTTGCACCAACTGAAGATGCATCACTGTCACGTATTACCATTGTGGCGATCGGTACTGACAGAATTATTGAGCAAATAACGAAACAACTTAATAAGTTGATTGATGTTGTTAAGTTACTCGATTTGTCTGAAGGTCCGCATATTGAACGTGAAATGGTATTGATTAAAGTTAAATCAACGACGATGGGGCAACGTGAGGATATTAAACGCCTTGCTGATATCTTCCGTGGACATATCATTGATGTAACGGCTTCTACTTATACAATTGAATTGACAGGTTCAGGTCGTAAGGTTGATTCATTTATTGAAGCATTATCAGAACATAAGATTTTAGAAACTGTTCGCTCTGGGGTATCAGGTATAGCCCGTGGTGACAAAGTATTACATGCATAGAGACCATTTAATGTGTTGGCTTGTCAGCCTATCGCTTTGAAATGGTTTTGTAAAAATTAATTGAGTATTTTAAGGAATTAAAAAATGAGTTTGAATGTTTATTACGATAAAGACTGTGATCTATCTATTATTAAGGGTATGAAAGTCACTATCGTTGGCTATGGTTCACAAGGCCATGCACACGCGTGTAACTTAAAAGATTCTGGTGTTGATGTAACGGTTGCATTACGTGCAGGTTCTTCTTCAATTGCTAAAGCTGAAGCTGAAGGTTTAAAAGTTACAGATACTGCGTCTGCTGTTGCTAGCGCTGATTTAGTGATGATCTTGACTCCTGATGAGTTCCAATCACAACTTTATAAAGAAGAAATTGAACCAAACTTGAAAAAAGGTGCTGTTTTAGCCTTTGCTCATGGTTTTGCAATTATCTATAAGCAAGTTACTCCACGTGCTGATTTAGATGTCATCATGATCGCTCCTAAGGCTCCGGGTCATACCGTACGTAGTGAGTTTGTTAAAGGTGGTGGTATCCCTGACTTAATCGCGATTGAACAAGATGCATCAGGTAAAGCGAAAGAAATCGCATTATCATATGCTTCTGGTGTTGGTGGTGGCCGTACAGGTATCATCGAAACAACATTCCGTGATGAGTGTGAAACAGATTTATTTGGTGAGCAAGCTGTTTTATGTGGTGGTGCTGTTGAATTAGTTAAAGCGGGTTTTGAAACTTTAACAGAAGCAGGCTACGCTCCAGAAATGGCTTATTTCGAATGTTTGCATGAATTAAAATTGATTGTAGATCTTATGTATGAAGGCGGGATCGCTAACATGAACTACTCAATTTCAAATAATGCTGAATACGGCGAATACGTAACTGGTCCTAAAGTCATTAACGAAGAAAGTCGTCGTGCAATGCGTGAAGCATTGAAAAACATTCAAGAAGGTAAATATGCAAAACAATTTATTCTTGAAGGTCAATCTGGTTACCCAGAAATGACTTCAATGCGCCATATCAATGCTGAGCATCCAATTGAAAAAACAGGTGCTAAGTTACGTGAAATGATGCCTTGGATTCAAAAGATTGTTGATAAAGAAAAAAACTAAATTTAAGGAATATCACCTTTGTTTTTCATTCAGCCCTGCATGATTATGTGCTGAACTAAAATCTAAAGGTGTTACTTAAATTAAGTAAAATGGACAGGGGCTGATATGAAAATATCAGCCCCTGTTTTGTTTCTGCTATTATAAGCACAACTGGTTTAATATTAGGATTAGGCACAATAATGGACAATGAAGAGCAGCGTAGTCGTGGGATTTATTTATTACCCAACTTATTTACCACTGCAGGTTTATTTGCAGGTTTTTACGCTATTGTTGCCGCAATTCGCGGTGATTTTGAGTCAGCTGCTATTGCTATTTTTATTGCTATGATTATGGATGGTCTCGATGGGCGCATCGCCAGAATGACCAATACGCAAAGTGACTTTGGCGCAGAATACGATAGTTTGGCCGATATGGCGTCTTTTTGTTTAGCGCCAGCATTAGTTATTTATCAATGGGCTTTATTAGGTACGGGTAAATTTGGTTGGATGGTGGCATTTATTTATGCTGCTTGTGGTGCTCTACGTCTTGCTCGTTTTAATACTCAAATCGGTGTTGAAGACAAACGTTATTTTCAAGGCTTACCTAGCCCAGCCGCCGCAGCCTGCTTAGCTGGCTGGGTATGGGCAGGAACCAGCAATGGTGTTAGTCCTGAATTAATGACTGCTATTGCCTTACCTCTGACTTTTGCATGTGGTATTTTAATGGTGAGTACAGTCCGTTATCACAGCTTTAAAGATCTAAACTTGCACGGTAAAGTTCCCTTTGTAGTAATGCTAATACTTGTTTTAGTTTTTGCCTTGGTGGCTACTGATCCACCTCTAGTGTTGTTTGGTGGATTTATGATTTATGCTTTATCTGGGCCTATTCTTACTCTGATAAAAATACGCCAACATCGAACTGAACGTCAGCAAGATAAATAAGAGACTTGGCAATAGTGTCATTTCAGCCTAAAATTACGCCTTATGAATAATATGCATACAAATTTTAAGTTTAATGTTGCCTTGTCAAAGCAACAAGATTTTACGGTGCCTGTTATTTGTTCATATCACCTGCTACGACTGCCTTAGGGCATACAGACTTAGCATAAAAGGGACAGCTGTTCCTTATCAGTTTAATACTGATTAATTCTTAGTAAATATTTTAAAAGTCTGCGTAAATGGAGCAGGAAAAATGAGTGATAAATTAATAGTTTTTGATACAACCTTGAGAGATGGCGAGCAAAGTCCTGGCGCATCAATGACCAAGGATGAAAAAGTCCGCATCGCTAAATCATTAGAGCGTATGCGTGTTGATATAATCGAAGCAGGGTTTCCCATTGCAAGCATCGGTGATTTTGAGGCTGTAGAGGCCGTTGCCAATGCCGTCACGGATAGCCGTATTTGTGCATTGTCTAGAGCATTAGACAATGATATCGATCGTGCTGGTGAAGCATTAAAAGGAGCGAATGCATCGCGTATTCACACTTTTATTGCCACCTCACCAATCCATATGAAAATGAAACTTCGGATGGAACCTGATCAGGTTATAGAAAATGCTGTAAAAGCCGTTCAACGAGCCCGTCGTTATACAGATGATGTTGAGTTTTCACCAGAAGATGCAGGTCGAAGTGAGCCTGAATTTTTATACCGGATATTAGAAGCGGTAATCGATGCTGGTGCGACAACATTAAATATTCCCGATACGGTCGGCTATAACTTGCCTCACCAATTTGGCCAGTTAATATATGACTTACGTGAAAATATTCCAAATTCTGATAAAGCCATTTTCTCAGTGCATTGTCATAATGATTTAGGATTGGCGGTCGCCAACTCTTTGTCTGCGGTATTAAATGGTGCTCGACAGGTTGAGTGTACTATTAATGGTTTAGGTGAACGTGCTGGTAATGCTGCCTTAGAAGAGGTGGTGATGGCGGTGCGTACACGTCAAGATATGTTTAATGTCGATACGACTATTGATACCAGCCAAATATTGGCTGCGTCTCGCTTAGTTTCTGGTATTACTGGCTTTGCTGTTCAACCGAATAAAGCCATTGTGGGGGCAAATGCCTTTGCACATGAGTCAGGTATACATCAAGATGGTGTATTAAAAAATCGTGAAACTTATGAAATTATGCGCGCTGAAGATGTTGGCTGGAATGCTAATCGTATGGTGATGGGTAAACACTCTGGTCGTAATGCCTTTAAAGATCGATTGAAACAGTTAGGAACTGAGTTTGATACCGAAGCTGATTTGAATGAAGTATTTAGAAAATTCAAAGAGTTAGCTGATAAGAAGCATGATATCTTTGATGAGGACTTACAAGCTCTTGTGAGTGATACTGTGACTTTAGATAATGAGCGTATTCGTTTGACATCATTAAAAGTATGCAGTGAAACAGGAGAAACACCTGTCGCATCGGTAACATTATGTATTGATGATGAAGAGGAGCAAGTCGAAGTAGCCGGTAGTGGTCCAGTTGATGCTGCATTACGTGCAATTGAAGAGCTTGTTCAAAGCAAAACGGAGTTACAACTTTATTCTGTCAATAACATTACCAGTGGTACTGATTCACAAGGTGAAGTAAATGTTCGCCTTGAAAAAGCTGGGCGTATTGTTAGCGGTCAAGGTGCTGATACAGATATTGTGATTGCATCGGCTAAGGCTTATATCAATGCACTTAATAAAATATTAGTACCCGCAGATCGTGCTCACCCACAAGTTTAATGAAATTAGATTCTAAGCAGTTATCCTCACTCCAAGAGATGGGGATACCTGTTTGGGAACTAAGAAATACGCAAGTTCAAAAGCCACAATCAGAAGATGAGGCTGCGCCAGTTTCTAAGCTTTCTCAACAGCAATTATTAGAGAACTATTGCTTCGTGATGATCGATGCAGAAAGTCATACTGAGCAAGCTCAACAATTATTAGTTGCCATATTATTCTCGGTGGGCTTATCCCTAGAACATATTATTCTTATCCAAGAAGAAGATTTGTCGCAATTAGAAACCCTAAACGATCCCCAAAAAATATTAATTATAATGGGAGTTGAAGTGAAAGAACCATCATCACAACCACTCGTTAAAAATAGCCAAGTTCACCAAATTGTAAATGCCAATATTGCCGTTCTAAGGACTTTAAGTTTGACATCATTACTCTCTCAACCTCAAGGTAAAGAAGTTGTCTGGCAAGACTTAAAATTAGTTAAGGAGTTCCTTAATTAATGCTGAAGTTAAGGGATATGCAGCGAAATGAACTATCAACTATTGTTGAAATAGAGCAGCAAGCCACTCGATTCCCTTGGTCTCTAAAGAACTTTGAAGATTGTTTTAAAGCGAATAATAAAGCATGGGTTATTATCGATGATGATAATGAAATTATTGGGTTTACTATTGTCCAAAAAGTACTTGATGAGACTCATATTTTGAATATCTGTGTTAAAGCGAGCGCTCAAGGCCGAGGTCATGGTCGTGAGTTGCTTAATTACATCATTGACTATGCAAAAAAGATCTCATCAGTATTGATTGTTTTAGAAGTACGAAGTTCAAACAAGCGGGCACAACATTTGTATTTACAAGCAGGTTTTAATGAAATGTCTGTTCGTAAGAACTATTACCCTGCAGTAGAGGGGCGAGAAGATGCTGTATTAATGGGGATGGATTTAAGCTTTTTGTAAATCATTTTTATTGCTTTGCAGGTGTCTGTAGCTTAGAATTGTCTAAGTAAAATTGATCTAGATCATGATTATGTGATTTAGATTGTTCAATGTGTATATTATTTTAGGAGTAAAACATGGGTTTCATTAAAGGAATTCTTGGTAGCATCAAAGCAACGATCGCATCAGGGTTTATTTTAGCAATTTTAATTGCATTATTTGGTTGGGAAAGTAACGGTAGCTTTAACATCTTAGAGCTAACAGTTTGGATTCATGTTGTAGCTGGTATCACTTGGATCGGTTTACTGTACTACTTTAACTTTGTTCAAGTCCCTGCGATGGGTGAAGCGTTAGCAGATGATGGTGGCCCTGGTCCTGCAGCTATTGGTAAATATGTTGCTCCACGTGCTTTACTTTGGTTCCGCATGTCAGCTGCTTTAACTTGGTTAACAGGTGTGAGCGCATTGGAATCAACAGGCGTTGGTATTGTTAATGCCTTTACCTTCTCAAGCCCAATTATTGGTGTTGGCGCATGGTTAGGTACCATTATGTTATTTAACGTTTGGGTTCTTATTTGGCCAAACCAGAAGAAAATTCTAGGCATGGTAGAAGCAACTGCTGATGAGATTGCTAAAGCAAAAGTCACTGCTGCAATGGCATCACGTACTAATGTTTTATTATCAGTACCATTATTATTATCAATGACAGCATTTGCTCATGGTAATTTAGTATAGAAAAGTAATGATTGCTAACCGGAATTATCACGAGGTGCACTAAGTTTGCTTACTTTTTGATAAGGTTATAAAATAGCCCGTTATTTGAAAATGGCAGTTTCAATTGAAACTGCCATTTTTCGTTTTAGGATTATAAATAAACTCGACTTTATAATCTTTTTATTTAATGGGGAAGAATCATGACAAATTCAGTCATGCCAACTTATGGACGTCTTGATGTTGCTTTTACTAAAGGTGAAGGCGTGTGGTTAACTGACACGGATGGAAAACAGTATTTAGATGCTTTAAGCGGCATTGCTGTCTGTAATTTAGGTCATGCCCATCCTGCTATCGCTAAAACACTCTCTGAGCAAGCGAGCACATTAATCCATACTTCTAATATTTATCATATTCCATTGCAAACGGAGCTTGCAGATAAATTAACGGACCTATCAGGCATGGAACAGGTTTTCTTTTGTAATTCAGGTGCAGAAGCGAATGAAGCTGCAATCAAAATTGCACGAAAATATGGACATGATAAAGGTGTAGATAAACCGGTTATCATTGTCATGGATGGTAGTTTTCACGGTAGAACAATGGCAACATTGACTGCAACTGGTAATTCTAAAGTTCACGAAGGTTTTGAACCTTTAGTTCCTGGTTTTGTTCGTGTTCCCTTTAATGATCTTGATGCGTTAAGAATGGCAATTGCTCACTGGCCAGAAGCTGTTGCGGTTATGGTTGAACCTATACAGGGTGAGGGCGGCGTTAGAATTCCCGATGTTGACTATCTTTCAGGTGTACGTGAATTATGTACACAACGTCATTTATTGATGATGTTAGATGAAGTCCAAACTGGCGTTGGTCGAACAGGACAATGGTTCGCTTTCCAGAATAATGCTGCGCTATTACCGGATGTTATGATGTTGGCTAAAGGTTTGGGAAATGGCTTTCCTATCGGTGCATGTTTAGTTGCTGGAGCTGCTGTTGGGGTATTACAAGCAGGTAATCATGGTTCTACCTTTGGTGGAAATCCTTTAGCATGTAGTGTGGCCTTAACCGTTTTAAAAACCATCGAAAATACTGCAGTGCTCGAGAATGTAACTGCTTTAAATCAACAAATACAACAAGGCTTTGAGCAGAAATTATCAAATCTAAGTGATGTAAAAATGATTCGGTCGGTAGGATTGATGTTTGGTATTGAATTAACAATGCCATGTACTGAACTGGTGTCATTAGCATTAGCGAAAGGTATTTTAATTAATGTCACTGCAGCGAATACAGTTCGTTTATTACCTCCACTAACAATGACTGCTGATGAGGCTGACAAAATGGTCACTCTGGTCAGCGATTTAATTATTGAATTTATTGCCGCACAGCCGGTTAAGAGCGTAGCTTAAGATGAGACATTTTTTAACCCTAAAAGATCTAACTTCTACTGAATTACATGATTTAATTGATCGTGCCATTGAGTTAAAACGCATGCATAAAGCAGGCGAAATCTACGAACCATTTAAAAATAAAGTACTGGCGATGATCTTTGATAAATCATCAACACGAACTCGTGTTTCATTTGAATCGGCAATGGTTCAATTTGGAGGCGGTGCTATTTTCTTATCTCCTAATGACACGCAGTTAGGCCGAGGTGAGCCAGTAGAAGATTCGGCTCGAGTGATCTCCAGCATGGTCGATATGGTTATGATTCGGACATTTGATCATAATATGGTTGAACGGTTTGCTGACTATTCATCTGTCCCTATTATTAATGCATTAACGGATGATTATCACCCTTGCCAGTTATTGGCTGATATGCAGACTTATGTTGAGCATCGCGGTTCAATTGAGGGAAAAACTGTCGCATGGGTAGGTGACGGTAATAATATGTGTCATTCCTACATTAATGCTGCGCAACAGTTTGGTTTTAAGCTTAATATTGCTGTCCCGGAAGGTTATGAACCTAATGGTGATATTCTTGCTTCTGCAGATGCTGATATTACGGTAATGAATGATAGAGACAGTGCTGTTAAAGGTGCAGATCTTATTGTGACCGATGTGTGGGCTAGCATGGGCCAAGAAGAAGAACAGAAAAAACGTGAGATAGCCTTTGCAGACTTTCAGGTGAATAAGTCTGCGATGACATTAGCCAATGAGGGCGCTTTATTTCTGCACTGCCTACCAGCACATCGAGGTGAAGAAGTCTCTGCTGAGTTAATGGATGATGTTAATAGCGTGGTTTGGGACGAGGCTGAAAATAGGCTTCATGCTCAAAAAGCACTGTTAGAGTTTTTATTGATCAATGCGCAAGCTGAGTAACTAGCTGCTCTAAGCGTTCGATAGTACCAATATCAGACCACTGACCTTGATAATGCTCTCCTGATAGATGTTGTTGCTCTATGGCCTGTAATAATACAGGTTTGAGTGCTAACCTTTCGGGCTTTAAGTCTGCAAATAGTTCAGGGTGGTAGATAGCTATACCACTAAATGTATATTTTTCACCACTTTGCTGGCTGACTAAGCCTGATAGTAAAGAAAAGTCGCCATTGGGGTGATGTTCTGGATTATTGACTAAGATCAAATGGCCAAGTTTAGACTTGTCGAGTTTAAAGTTCCGGAGTTGTTCAAAGGGATAGTCAGTCCATATATCACCATTAACGACTAAAAAAGGCTCATCTCCTAACAAGGGGAGGGCATTAATAATTCCGCCCGCGGTCTCTAATCCACCTTGTAGCTCTGGAGAATAGCTAATAGTCGCACCATATCGGCTGCCATCAGCTAGAGCAGCTGGAAACTGTTCGGGTAAATGTGCGGTATTAATCACCAGATCAGTAAAGCCCGCCTTCACTAAGGACTGAATGGTATATTCAATTATGCGATGCTTACCCGCTCTCAATAGTGGTTTGGGAGTATGGTCACTTAATGGCTTTAAGCGTTCTCCTCTCCCTGCAGATAGGATAATAACTTTCATTAAATTTCCATTATTTTGGGTTGTTGTAGAAAATCACTAAGTTCAGAAAACTCAGAATACTTACTGCTTATTTGTTTCACATAGTGAAGAGTAAGCGGTAAGTCATTAATATAATCGCTTTTATTGTCTCGATAATTCAATCTACAAAAGATGCCTAATACTTTAATATGTCGCTGAAGTCCCATTAAATCAAACCAGCGAGTAAATTGTGCAAGACTGATATCTTGAAGCTGATTATTAGCCTGCATTTTTGTCAGATATAACTGTAACCACTGCTCTAATTTAGCTTCTGGCCAGCTGATATAGCAATCACGTAACAATGACACTAGATCATAGGTAATAGGGCCAATAACCGCATCTTGGAAATCAATAATTCCGGGGGACTGAATATCAGTATCCATGAGGTTACGTGAGTGATAATCTCTATGTACAAATACTTGTGGCTGCTCTAAAGCATTTTCAATCAAGTTGTTAAAGACACCTTCGAGAAAGTCTGGTGTGGCAATATCGAGATGTGTTTGAAGAAACCACTGTGGAAATAAGTTTAGCTCTTGCTCTAATAATGTCCGGTCATAGAGTGGTAACTGAATATCTTGCAGGGGACACTGTTGCATTGAAATAACACCATCAATGGCTAAGCCATATAATCTGTCAGCAGACTGCTGGTTAAGTTTATCTAAATAGACGTGACTACCGAAATCAGAAAGCAATATAAAACCGAGGGTTTTATCGTGTGCCTCAATTTTAGGAACATTGATATTGTGTTTGAATAAGAAACGGGCAACCTGAATGAAAGGCTGAGTATTTTCTTTTTCAGGAGGGGCATCCATTAAAATCCATGTCTGCTGATCGCTGGTGATGCGAAAATAGCGTCGAAAACTAGCATCATTAGAAGCGGGTTCTATGGTGTAGTTTTGGCCATCTAGAATATTTTTAAGCCATTTATTTATTTCATTTAGTCGTTTCATACTGTTTTCTATATAGATTCTAGTTTAGGTGTGTCTTTTAATTTACTGATATTAAACAGTATTATCATCTGTTTTATATTAGGTTATGCATTAATAAGATTTGAAGTGTATAGTGTTCTGCTTTGTGTTGAAATTTGATTTACGTTACTGGTCTATTGCCATTGTGACAATCATACTGTTTAAGGAGATAAAATGAAAAATCTTGTGTTAGTCGTATTATTAGTTGTTGTAGCAATTGCAGGTTATGACTTTATGAATAAAACTGCAGATGAAACAGATGTGCCCGTAGTTGAAGTGACAGAAACGGAAGTGATTGAAGAAGTTGTAACAGCAACAGATGATGCTGTGGCTGAAGAAATAGTCATGGGTGAAGAGGCTGTGACAGAAGAATCAATTAGTATGATTACACCAGCTGATATGTCTGAAGAAGCTCAGAGTGAAATGTATGACTCTATTATGGAATACAATAAATGCATGATGCAAAACAGGCTTGAATACCATCAGCAAGGCAATAATGCTGAACAAGTTGCTAATAAAACAATGGCTGCTTGCGAAAACCACCTTGATACATTGGCAGCCACATTATTAGCGAATAATGTTAATGAAGACCTTCGTAAAGGTATGGTTATGACTATGCGTAAACGTGCTGCACGTAAATTAATGTCAGCAGTGACTCAATCATTAGCAGGGCAGGCAGCAGCTGCTGCAAATGCCGTCGTTCCAGCACCTGTTACACCATAAAGAAGACTGAAGGGCGGCTGCTAATCTAGTCGCCCTTCAGTGATTGACCAAGCTTGTAAGAGTGGCTTGTTCCACCCTTACAAGCAATTTATTCAGCTAACTATTACTTTGAAGGACATCAACTCCTTCATTTTCCAGTAAGCTAATTAGTTCAATTAAAGGTAAGCCAATTAAACTATTGGGATCGTTACCTGCTAATTTTGAAAATAAACTAATCCCAAACCCTTCCGATTTAAAGCTCCCAGCACATTGATAAGGCTGTTCTTGTTGCAGATAAAAATTTATCTGTGGCAGGCTTAATTCCTTAAAGCTGACCTTAAAATCATCCACTAATGATTGCATTTGACCTGTCTGGCTATTGAACAAGGCTAAGCCTGTTAAAAACTGCACAGTTTTACCTGACGCAGCAGACAGTTGTCTAACAGCATTTTCATGATTACCTGGTTTGCCAAGAATCTTATTATCCAAAAGCGCGACTTGATCTGAGGCAATGATCAATGCATTTGGATACGTTTCTGCTATTTTCTTTGCTTTTTCCTCAGATAAACGCAGAACTAATTGTTCTGCGAGTTCATTTTCTAATGCCGTCTCATCAATATCCGGTGATGCCGTAGTAAAAGAAAGGCCAAGTTTTGTTAATAGTTCTGCTCTAAAAGGAGAGCTTGAACCTAAGATAAGTGCTTGCATAGATTAAAGTAGACCTTAGGTGATAACAGTAGGAGCAGTACGACCTGTTCGGCTGGTGATTTCAGCTAGTTCGTCTGTGAGTTCGATTAGATCGCTCAATGCCGCTTGAGTTTCTTGCTGCAACTGACTGGCATTATTTTCATACGATTCAATATAAACACGAAGTGTTGCACCTTCTGTACCTGTACCCGATAAGCGAAGGATAATACGCGAACCATCTTCAAAGCCCAATCGTAAACCTTGTTGTTTAGAAACACTTTGATCGACAGGATCGGAATAGCTAAAGTTATCTGCATAAGCAACGACTCGATTCGCGAGTGTTTGTCCCGTTAAAAGTGATGTTTTTTGTTCAAAATCATGCATTAGTTGTTGGGCTATTTCTGTAGGAATCGCTTCATAGTCATGGCGAGTATAATAATTTCGACCATATTCTTGCCAATGTTCATTGATGATTTCAGCAACTGATTGTTTGCGAGCCGCAAGAATGTTTAACCAGAATAATACAGCCCATAAACCATCTTTTTCGCGGATATGGTTTGAGCCTGTTCCGAAGCTTTCTTCACCACATAATGTGGCACGGTTAGCGTCTAATAAATTACCAAAGAACTTCCAGCCTGTAGGTGTTTCATGACATTCAATGCCTAATTTTTCTGCTACACGGTCAGGGGCCTGACTAGTGGGCATTGAACGAGCGATACCTGCTAAGCCATCTTTATAGGCGGGGATTGCAGTGGCGTTAGCAGCCATAACCGCGAGGCTATCAGATGGTGTAACAAAGAAGTTGGCTCCTAAGATCATATTCCTATCGCCATCACCATCTGATGCTGCTCCTAGTGTAGGCGCATTAGCACTAAACATTTCTGCGACTAGTTCTTTAGCATAAGTTAAATTAGGATCAGGGTGACCACCACCAAAATCTGTGAGTGGGGTTCCATTAATAACGGTACCTGCTGCTGCTCCTAGGGTGTTTTCGAGAATTTCTTTCGCATAAGGTCCCGTGATGGCATGCATAGCATCAAACCTAATACTAAATTCCTCATCTGCGAGCAAAGTTCGAATGCCATCAAAATCAAATAAACTGGCCATTAACTCGGCATAATCTGTCACAGGATCAATAATTTCTACTGTCATCTCAGCCAAACGACTCGAACCAATGACATCCAGTGCAATATCATCTTCATCACAGCTTAGGTAACGAGTAATTGATTTAGTGTTGGCAAAAATAGCATCAGTGATATTTTCAGGTGCAGGACCACCGTTACTGACATTGTATTTAATTCCAAAGTCTTCATCTGGACCCGCAGGGTTATGGCTTGCAGATAAAATAATGCCGCCAAAGGCTTTGTATTTGCGAATAACGCATGAGGCTGCTGGCGTGGACAATAAACCATTTTGACCTACAATTGCATGGGAAAAGCCATTTGCAGCGGCCATTTTTAGAATAGTTTGGATAGCTTCTTCATTATAAAAACGTCCGTCACCACCCACGACTAAGGTTTTTCCTTCGACGTCATCTAAAGAGTCGAACGTTGATTGCACAAAGTTTTCTAGGTAATTAGCCTGTTGAAAAACTGTCACTTTTTTTCTTAAACCAGATGTACCCGGCTTTTGATCATTAAAAGGACTCGTTGTGATAGTGACCGTTGTCATAGAAAGTATGCCTTTGATTATTTAGTAGGAAGGAAAAGCTTTGTTTGATAATATCGTCATTTTAAACAGTTACTATAGCAAATCTGATGATAAGCACTCAACACGCTAGCAATGCACAATTAATGAAATGGGCAACATATGCATCGGTGACAACGGCATTGTCACTAATATCTGTGAAGGTTATTGCATGGTTTATTACTGATTCGGTCAGTATTATGGCAACGTTAATTGATTCGAGCCTAGATGTATTAGCTTCAGTGGTTAACCTTGTTGCTGTGCGTCATGCTTTGCAACCTGCTGATAAAGAACACCGTTTTGGTCATGGTAAGGCTGAAGCTTTAGCAGGGATGGGGCAATCAATGTTTATTACCGGTTCTGCCGGCATTCTTTTATTACAGGCTGTTGGACGAATTATTCATCCTCAAGCTGATATGACAGGAATAGATGTAGGTATTGGTGTCATGTTGTTTTCCATAGTGGCGACACTTTTACTTCTTAGTTTTCAACATTATGTTATCAAGCAAACTAACTCAACTGCGATTAAAGCAGACGCACTTCACTATAAAACTGATTTGTGGGTGAATGCTAGCGTTATTGTGGCTCTTATACTAACGTTTTATGGCTATCATCATTTTGATGCACTTTTTGCTCTAGCGATTGCGATATTTATTTTAGTGAGCGCATGGGAAATCGTTAAAGAATCTATTGATCTACTGATGGATCATGAATTGCCGGACGAAGAGCGACATAAAATAAAAGAGGTGGTAAGCCGTTGTCCTGACGCACTTGGATGCCATGACTTACGAACGCGTCGGTCAGGTAATAAGATCTTTATTCAATTACATTTAGAATTGAATTCTTCACTTTGCTTATTAGATGCACATGCAATTGCAGAGAAAGTCGAACAACAGCTTAAAGACTTATACGAGGATGCTGAAGTTATAATTCATGAAGACCCCGTAGTTCTCTGAATTTAGTTTAAAACTAAAGGTATTTCATTAATTGTTACAAATTTCTCGTATAATAAGCGCTCTTATAACATTCGAGAACAAGTCACTTTGATCCTACCTTCACCCACCATTATCATTGCATTTATTGCCGGTGTTATTTTACTTATAGTGTTAGTTTTACTTAATGTTAAACATAAGCGAAGTAGTGCTTATCGAATGAATGCCATGCTGTCGCCCTATATTAAAGATGAAATTAAAGATGTTATTCTTCCTGATGGGGTAGGGGGGCTATTAGAGATAGAGCACTTAATATTAATGGAACAAGGGATAATGTTAATAGAAACATACCCTATGGAGGGAAACCTATTTGGTGCTGAAGCTATCGAGTTATGGTCACAAATTGTTGAAGGCAGAAGTTATAAGTTTTCTAATCCCTTGCACCACATTCACATTTCACGTCAGGCTGTTCAAATTTTAGCCCCGAAGACCCCTGTTTTTTGTCGAGTCATTTTCAATGGAAATTCAGCTTTTCCTAAAGGCATGCCTAATGAAGTGTCTGTCTTAGACTCGCTAACAAATGATTTGTTGGCCATTAAAAGTGAGAAGCCTCGTGCGATAGAAGAGGTGTGGCAACAAATTAAGATAATTGCGAACAATAACCGACATAATGAAAGTAGGTAATTATGGCTGATAAACGACTCGTTGTTGCTATTTCATCACGTGCCTTATTTGATTTGGATGAAAGCCATCATATTTATGAAAAGCAAGGGACAGAAGCTTATTGTCAATATCAGATTGAGAATGAAGATGTCCCACTTAAGCCTGGGGCCGCATACTCACTCGTTAAAAAGTTACTGGCATTAAATTCTCAATTTGAGGGGGAGTCTCAGGTTGAAATTATTTTATTGTCTCGTAATAGCTCCGATACGGGTTTGAGAATTTTTAATTCAATTCAGCATCATCAATTAGAAATTACTCGAGCAGTATTTACATCTGGCAGTAGCCCATATCCTTATGTTGCTCCATTTGGAGCTAACTTGTTTTTATCGACCAGTCATGACGATGTACGTATGGCACTAGACGCAGGTATTGCGGCTGCGACGATATTGCCTTCAAATGTTGATGGCAGGGATGAAACTGAACAACTTCGAATTGCCTTCGATGGAGACTCCGTCTTATTCTCTGATGAATCAGAGCGCATCTATAAAAAACATGGCTTACAAGCTTTTACTGATAATGAACAGCAAACAGCTAAACATCCGCTCAATGATGGACCATTTAAAGATTTCCTAATCGCACTAAATCGTTTACAAACCGAATTTGGCGACAATGAATGTCCTATCCGCACGGCACTAGTGACCGCTCGATCAGCTCCTGCACATGAGAGAGTGATTAGAACACTTCGTGCATGGGGAATTCGAATTGATGAGGCTATCTTTTTAGGTGGAATGAATAAAGGACCATTTTTAAAATCATTTGGTGCTGATATATTTTTTGATGATCAAGAAGGTCATTGCGACTCTGCAAGGGAACATGTAGCAACAGGTCATGTTCCGCATGGCATTGCAAACGAATAAAGGCTAAATAATATCTTGAGCGACAACTCGAATCAAAATGTTGATAACTGGGTCCAACAGTTAACAGATCAAGACATGCCTATTTTTGCTGGCACGGTCTCAGATGTTACACATGCTGTTAATAATGACGATACTTCTGCAACAGATGTGGCCAGTACTATATTAAAAGATGCCTCTTTAACAGGGCGCCTGTTAAAAATGGCCAATAGTTTTTATTACAATCCTGCTGGTCATCAAATTAATACAGTTACACGAGCCGTCATGATCTTAGGCTTTGATCAAGTGCGCGCACTAGCCTTATCATTGATTTTGATCGACTCTTTATCATCTACAGAGAATAGAGAGAAAATCATCGAAGAGATGGCCCAGTCATTTCATGCTGCAGTACAAGCCCAGGAATTAGCCAAGTTAGTTGATAATCAAGAACCTGAGAATATATTTGTCGCTACTTTATTATCGCGCCTTGGCAATATGGCTTTTTGGGCTTTTTCAGGTGAAAAGGGTGTAGCGCTACAAGAATTAATCGATTCAGGCGAAATGTCGGAGCAAGAAGCGGAACATAAAGTACTGGGCTTTCATTTGCATTCCTTAACCAAAGATTTAAGTAAATCGTGGTCATTAGGTGAGTTACTAGATAAATCACTTAATGATACCTATAAGAGCGATCCCTTAGTTGAACTGATACATATGGGGCAGTCACTTGCTCAAGAAGCAAAGAATGGCTGGGAAGAAGACAGCGCGCAAGAAGCACTCAAGGCCGTTTCAAAAAAATTAAAGCTCCCAGTAAAGAAAGTTGAAGAGCTGGCTTACCGTAATGCTAAAAAAGCCAAAGAGATCACTAAGAATTACGGAATAACATCTGCGAGCCGCCGGATCCCGGTAGAGAACGTTCCGCTCGTTGAGGTTGAGGTAGAAAATGAGACCTTAGTGGATGAGGACACAACTACCAATGAACAAACTCGTGCTAACAACGAAACAGCTTTAGGCGAAACAGTAAATGGCAACGGAGACAGGAAAGTAACTGACGAGGGTAGTGCTGAAAATGAGAGCGTAAGCGAAGAACGTCTCACTGATACTACTCGTAAGAATAAGAATGAACCCAGAGTGTCTGTTCATCAGCCAAATGCTGAGATTCAACTGTCAGTTTTACAAGAGATAACCGAAGCGATTGAAGATAAACCAAGTATTAACGCAATTATCGAAATGGTTTTAGAAGGCGTTTATCGCGGAGTGGGAATGGATAGGGCAATATTTGCCATTATTTCTCAAGATAGAAAGAAATTAATCTGTAAATATGCCCTTGGTGATAGAGGGGAATACTTAACTCAGAACTTTAGAATTGATATTTCTCACGCCAGTAATATTTTTAATCAGGTCATTTCGAGTAAAAAAGGGATGCATATTCCAAGCAATCCTAAACAAATTCGAGGAACAGTTTGTAAGGCTACTTTTGATTTATTGGGCTATCCTCCATACATAATTATGCCGACAATCATCAAAAATAAGGTCGTAGGAATATTTATGGCCGATAGAAATGCAAGTAAACGAGGAATTGAACAGAAAGATTTCCTTTCATTTCAACAGTTTTGCCAACAAGCGAACATGGGATTAACTTTTTTAACCATGCAAGACTAGTTTTCTGCGTTATCTATGTTTATAATAGCCGTCTTCGTCAGGTAGTGAAGCTATCTGATAAACAGTTTATGCGAGAGTGGCGGAATTGGTAGACGCGCTGGATTTAGGTTCCAGTGGGGCAACCTGTGAGAGTTCGAGTCTCTCCTCTCGTACCATCTATAATGAATAGTGGTGACTATAAGGTCATCACTATTTAAAAACTCCAATATTTAGATTTTGAGGTAAGTAATGCAAGTTACCGTAGAGAATGTTAGCGAACTTAGTCGTCGTATGACGGTGACAGTAGAAGATGCCAATATAGCTGAAACAGTGCTGAAACGGTTGAACGAGATTCGCCCATCTATTAAGCAATCAGGTTTCCGTCCTGGTAAAGTTCCTATGAAAATGGTTGAACAGTCTCATGGGCCCTCTGCTCGTCGTGACGTTATTGATGCGCTTGTTCAAAATAGTATGCAAGAAGCTTTCACTCAAGAAAAAGTCTCTCCAGCAAGTCCTCCTCACATTGAGAAGATGGATGAAGATGGTGCTTCTTTTACTTACACCATGATCTATGACGTATTCCCAGATGTTAAAGAAGTTAACCTTGAAGGTATCTCTGTAGTCAGAACAGCAGCTGAAGTTCAAGATGCAGATGTTGATACCATGCTAGAAACTTTACGTGAGCAGCGCATGACATGGGAACCATTGAAGCGTGGCGCCAAAGAAGAAGATGGTGTGACAATTGATTTCGTTGGTAGCATCGACGGCGAAGATTTTGATGGTGGAAAAGGTTCTGATGTCTTAGTTGTTATTGGAGATGGCAATATGTTGCCTGAGTTTGATAATCAACTGATTGGTAAGAAGGCTGACCAAGAAACAACGATTACAATGACATTCCCTGATGACTACCGTGCAGAACATTTACAAGGTAAGGAAGCGAGTTTCGCCGTAACAGTTAAATCAGTTGCTAAGAAAAAATTACCTAAGTTAGACAAAGCATTTGCGACACTTTGTGGTGTGGATGGTGGTCTTGCAGCACTGAAAAAAGAAGTGCGCGGTAATATGAATCGTGAACTTGAAAATTCATTGAAATCTCAAAACAAGCGCGTTGTCATGGATAGCATTACTGCTAATAATGAGATTGAATTACCTGAAGGTCCAGTTGAACGTGAAGCTGAGTTCCTAATGGAGCAAGCGAAAACAAATCTAAAAAATCAAGGTGTTAATGTCGAAGGTATTCCTTTTGAACTTGATAACTTTAAAGATTCAGCTAAAACTCGCGTATTATTGAGCTTGTTAATTGGTAAGATTATTTCAGATAATAATATCACTCCAGAAGAAGAAAAAGTTAAAGCTGTCATTGATGGCATTGCTGCTTCTTATGAAGATCCTGAAGATGTCATTAAGTTCTACATGAATGATCAGCAAAAACTATCTGAAATTCAAATGATGGTTGTTGAAGATAGTGTTGTTGAGTGGATTTATAACAACGTTAAAGTTGAAGACAAAGAATCATCATTTAGTGATGTAATGAATGCTGCTACAGCATAATTCATCTAGCTAAAAAAATAATAGCCCGTACTCATTCGATTGGGTACGGGCTATTTTGTTTTACGAATATAATTTAGAGAGATAAAATGAATAATAATATTTTTGCAACGGACGCCTCTAATATTAACAATGCGCTCGTTCCCATGGTTATTGAACAAACTCCTCGCGGAGAGCGTTCTTTTGACATATATTCACGATTATTAAAAGAGCGTGTTATTTTCTTGGTAGGGCAAGTTGAGGACCACATGGCTAATTTAGTTGTGGCTCAAATGTTATTTCTTGAATCAGAAAATCCTGATAAAGATATTCATTTATATATTAATTCACCAGGTGGTTCAGTGACTGCTGGCCTGGCAATATATGACACAATGCAATTCATTAAACCGAAGGTGAGTACTTTATGTATTGGCCAAGCTGCAAGCATGGGGGCAGTTTTATTAACGGCTGGAGCAGAAGGTAAACGCCATTGCCTGCCGAATTCTCGTATCATGGTGCATCAACCTTTGGGTGGATTCCAAGGTCAGGCATCAGATTTTGATATTCATGCTCAAGAGATTTTATCAATACGTGATCGACTAAATGGAATTTTAGCTAAACATACTGGTCAAGATATTAAGAAAATCCGAAAAGATACAGATCGAGATAACTTTATGGATGGTCAGCAAGCAATGAAATATGGTTTAATTGATTCCGTATTAGAGCAGCGTCCTACAGAAAGTGAATAAGTAACCGATACAAAAGTTAGATTGCTAGGAAAATAGATAATGAGTGACGATAAAAACAACGATGATGATGAAAAGCTACTTTACTGCTCTTTTTGCGGTAAAAGCCAGCATGAAGTAAAAAAACTGATTGCAGGTCCTTCAGTCTTTGTTTGTGATGAGTGTGTAGATCTGTGTAACGATATTATTCGTGAAGAACTACAAGATGTGATCGGTGGCGGAGATAAAGAAGAAGTCGAGTTGCCAACACCACACGAAATTAAAGATGCACTAGATAATTACGTAATAGGCCAAGAAAAGGCTAAGCGCGTATTGTCAGTTGCAGTCTACAATCATTATAAACGTCTTCGTTTTGGCTCCAAAAGTAACGAAGTTGAATTATCTAAAAGTAATATTTTATTAGTTGGCCCTACTGGTAGTGGTAAAACATTATTAGCGGAAACTTTGGCTCGCCAGCTAGATGTTCCCTTTACGATGGCTGATGCAACCACACTAACAGAAGCTGGTTATGTGGGTGAAGATGTTGAAAATATCATCTCTAAATTATTACAGAAATGTGATTACGATGTGGATAAAGCTGAAACTGGTATTATTTACATCGATGAAATCGATAAAATATCACGTAAATCTGATAATCCATCTATTACTCGTGATGTATCAGGTGAAGGTGTGCAACAAGCACTGCTTAAACTGATAGAAGGTACCATTGCTTCTATTCCTCCTCAAGGTGGTCGCAAGCATCCAAACCAAGAATTTTTACAAGTCGATACCAGTAAAATTCTATTTATCGTGGGTGGTGCATTTGCAGGTTTGGATAAAGTGATTCAAAATCGTACTCATAAAGGTGGCATTGGTTTTTCTGCTACAGTTAAAAGTAAAGATAATGAGCGAGCAGTTAGCGAGATATTAAAAACGGTAGAGCCTGAAGATTTGATTCAATTTGGATTGATCCCTGAATTTGTTGGTCGACTTCCTGTTGTTGCAACGCTAAATGAATTAGATGAAGATGCTTTAGTTCAAATATTAACTGAGCCGAAAAACTCACTTTCAAAACAGTATCATAAAATGTTTGAAATGGAAGATGTTGAGCTTGAAATCAGAGATGATGCTTTACATGCTATTGCACATAAAGCAATGGAGAGGAAAACTGGGGCTCGAGGCCTACGTTCAATTATTGAAAATGTACTGTTAGACACAATGTTTGATTTACCATCAGTAAAGAATGTTGCAAAAGTTGTTATTGATGAAAATGTGATTAATGGCGAAAATACTCCTATTCTGGTTTATCAAGACTCAGATGAACAGCTTGCTAGTGAAGCAAGTTAATTAATTAAAGCTTAAAATCAAATAATTAGATTCAAGTAGCAAAGTTTCTGCTTTCGCTACTTGAATTAATCATTTTTCTCCCCATATTTATGACTTTAGAATACTGACTAAAGTTAGTATTCATCTGTTATCAATTGTAAGTGCATGAGGCCAAGCTAAATGGAAAATGAAATAGAAACAATTCCATCTGAAAATACATTAACATCCATTCCTGTATTACCTCTTAGAGATGTAGTTGTTTATCCCTATATGGTTATTCCATTATTTGTCGGCCGAGATAAGTCTATTAAAGCACTTGAAGTGGCAAGTGATGAGAATAAGCAAGTATTACTCGTAGCACAGAAAGATTCTAATGATGATGATCCTTCTAGTGATGACATATATACGACTGGTACATTAGCTAATATCTTACAATTCCTTAAACTTCCAGATGGTACTGTGAAAGTATTAGTTGAGGGTGTAAGTCGAGTTGATATTTTATCGATCGATGATTCGATAGGCTACTTTGTTGCTGACATAATTAGTTTAGTGAGTATTGAAGCTGAAGAACGTGAAGTTGATATTCTAATGCGTTCTTTATTAAGTCAATTCGAACAATATGTTAAATTGAACAAAAAGATCCCCCCTGAAGTAATATCATCACTCTCAAGTATCGAAAATGCAGCCAGAATGGCTGATACCATTGCTGCACATATGTCCCTTAAGCTTGAAGATAAACAGTTATTGCTTGAGATGAATGATGTTAAAGACCGAATGGAAAAGTTGATGGTCTTGCTCGAATCTGAAATCGATATTCAACAGATTGAAAAAAAGATTAGAAGTCGCGTCAAAAAGCAGATGGAAAAAAGCCAGCGTGAGTACTATCTGAATGAACAAATGAAAGCCGTTCAGAAAGAGCTAGGTGAAATAGATGAAACAGCTAATGAATTAGACGAGTTGAGCGAAAAAGTTGCCAATACAGTGATGTCTGTTGAAGCAAAAGACAAGGCAGAGTCAGAGCTTAAAAAGTTAAAATTGATGTCGTCTATGTCATCGGAAGCAACGGTTGTTAGAAACTACTTAGACTGTTTGCTTGATATCCCTTGGAAAAAACGTTCACGAGTGACGCTTGACCTTGACCGTGCTGAAAAGATTTTAGATGAAGATCACTTTGGTTTAGAGAAAGTAAAAGAACGTATTTTAGAATATCTTGCAGTTCAACACCGCGTTAAGAAACTAAAAGGGCCGATATTATGTTTGGTCGGTCCTCCAGGTGTGGGTAAAACATCTGTAGCTCAATCGATTGCTAGAGCTACCAGCAGAAAGTATATCCGCATGGCTCTCGGTGGTGTGAGAGACGAAGCTGAAATTCGCGGCCATCGTCGCACCTATATTGGTTCAATGCCTGGTAAAGTTGTTCAAAATATTACTAAAGTGGGCGTTAAAAACCCATTATTCTTATTAGATGAAATAGATAAGATGGCTCAAGATTTTAGAGGTGATCCAGCATCAGCTCTTCTTGAAGTACTTGACCCTGAGCAAAATTCTACTTTTTCAGATCATTATTTAGAAGTTGAATATGATTTATCTGATGTGATGTTTATCTGCACAGCAAATACCTTAAATATTCCTGATGCATTACGCGATCGAATGGAAATTATTCAACTTTCTGGCTATACAGAAGATGAAAAACTAAATATTGCGATTCAATACTTATTGCCAAAAGCACTTAAAGACAATGGCCTTAAGGATGATGAGGTTACGATTGAATCAGATACTATTATGGAAATTATTCGACGCTATACTCGAGAAGCAGGCGTACGTAGTTTACAGCGTGAAATCTCGAAGATTTGTCGGAAGTTAGTTAAAAAAATATTACAAGATAAGACCAGTGACAAAATTATTGTTACTGTAGATAATTTGGAAGATTATTTAGGCGTGTATCATTTCAAACATGGTATGGCTGAAGAAAATGATCAAGTAGGACAAGTAACAGGCTTGGCATGGACTGAGGTGGGTGGTGAATTACTCACTATCGAAACGGCCATTATGTCAGGTAAAGGAAAGGCAACCTATACTGGTAAGTTGGGTGATGTAATGCAAGAGTCTATTCAGGCGGCAACAACAGTTGTTCGAGCTCGCGCTAAAGAGTGGGGTATTGATGACGATTATATGCAGAACCATGACGTACATTTCCATGTTCCTGAAGGTGCTACACCTAAAGATGGTCCTAGTGCAGGTGTAGGAATGTGTACTGCTTTAGTGTCAGCTATCAAAGGTATTCCTGTGCGCGCTAACGTGGCAATGACTGGTGAAATAACACTTCGAGGAGAAGTGTTGCCTATAGGTGGATTAAAAGAGAAGTTATTAGCTGCTCACCGGGGAGGGATCACTGTAGTGTTGATACCTTCTGATAATGTTAAAGATTTAAAAGAAATCCCCGATAATATCAAGCAAGGTCTGGATATTATTCCGGTCAAATGGATTTCTGAGGTTTTGGCTAAGGCTTTAACATCATTTCCTAATGATGATAACGATGAAGGAGATAATCATATCTCTGATGATAATAACCGTTATCATAAGCCAGGAAGTCAAAGTCATCATTAGTTAGGAGAGCAGACCATGTCACCGGTACAGCAACAACGGCTTGCAGGAGCAATTCTTTTATTCGCTATTATCAGTGGAGTTGCTATTTTCTTAATGACGAATGCGTATGATTCAAATGAAGATAATGTTGACGTTATAGTACCCATAGAAGAAGTCTTTTCTTCTTCAATTGAGATGATTTCTGAAGGTGATGTTGAGGTCGTTGAAGATGAACTTGAGACGCTATTAGATCCTCATAATTTAGAGCCTGACACTTCAACTTTAGATGTAGCTGAAACGACTGAAGTTGAAGTGACTGATGTTGAAACTGTTCAACAAGTAGAGCCAAAAATAGAAAATCTTGAAACTGAAGATATTAAGCCTATTGTGGTGACTACAGAAGCAAAGGGAAATATACAAACAGTAGAAATAAGTTGGCTTTTACAGCTTGGAAGTTTTTCTATTGCTGATAATGCACAAAAATTACAGGCAAAAGTAGAAGGTTTGGGCTTTAAAGCCCAAATTTCCCCCGTTCAAACAGAAAAAGGTACTATTTACCGGCTGCGCATCGGGCCCGATACTGATAAGAGTGCTATAGAAGCGACCGCCTTGATGCTGAAAAATAAATTACAGTTAAAATCACAATTAATCCAAAATAAATAATCTTGAGATCAGTACAAAAAATGATGGGTTGTTTGCGTGCATTCTGATAGAATTTGTCGTTTATTTTCCTTGAAAAAAGAATCGAAATAATATGATGTGGGTAGACTCTCTGATTATTGGCATAATCCTACTTTCTTCGGTCATTAGTATTGTTCGTGGCTTTATTAAGGAAGTACTTTCTATAGCAAGCTGGGCGCTCTCTTTATGGGTTGCTCTTATGTTCTATGCCCATGTAGCAACATTATTAGTGGACTACGTTGATACACCATCTATTCGCCTATTAACAGCTTTCCTAAGTTTATTTGTTGTTACTTTAATCTTGGGTGCATTGGTTAATCATCTGATTTCTGAGCTGGTAGATAAAACTGGGCTCACAGGTACAGATAGAGCGTTAGGTGTTCTCTTTGGTATTGTCCGTGGAGTGGCAATTGTAACCTTATTAGTTCTGTTAGCTGGTGCGACTCCAATGCCAGAAGATACATGGTGGCAAAACTCGTTGTTGCTCGAACATTTTGAAAAAATTGCAGTGTGGGTTACAACGCTACTACCGACCGATATTGCAGAATACATACATTTTAGTTAATTACTCATAGGGCATATTATGTGCGGAATTATTGGTATTGTTAGTCAAACAAAAGTCAATCAGGCTTTGTATGATGGCTTAACGGTATTACAACATCGTGGTCAAGACGCAGCTGGTATTGTTACCAGTGATGTAGATGGACGGTTTTTCTTAAGAAAAGCAAATGGTCTTGTGAAAGATGTTTTTCATACTCGTCATATGTTAAAGCTCGAAGGGAATATGGGAATTGGTCATGTCCGTTACCCTACAGCAGGTTGTTCAACCTCTGCTGAGGCACAGCCTTTTTATGTGAACTCTCCCTACGGAATTGCCTTAGCTCATAATGGTAATTTAACCAATACAAAACAGTTAAAAGATGAGCTGTTTCAAAGTGACCGACGTCACTTGAATACAAACTCTGATTCAGAAGTATTATTAAATGTACTTGCCAATGAATTACAAAAAACAACTCGACTAAAGCCTTCTGCCGACGATATTTTTAATGCGGTTAAGGCAGTACACCGTCGCTGTAAGGGTGCTTATGCCGCTGTTGCAATGATTGCCGGTGTCGGGCTGGTAGCTTTTCGTGACCCTTATGGAATTCGTCCTGTTGTTGTTGGTAAACGTGAAACAGAAACGGGTACTGATTATATAGTTGCTTCTGAAAGTGTCGCGATTGATTCTTTAGATTATGAATTAATGCGTGACATTACGCCTGGTGAATGTGTCTTTGTTGATATGGAGGGTGGCTTTCACTCACAACAATGTGCAGAAAACCCAGTGTTATCTCCTTGTATCTTTGAGTATGTATATTTTGCCCGTCCAGACTCGATTATTGATGGCATTTCCGTTCATAAAAGTCGTATGCGCATGGGGGCAACGCTTGCTCAGAAAATAAAACGTGATTACGCTGATCTTAAAATTGATGTTGTGATGCCCATCCCTGATACAAGTCGTAGTGCCGCAGTGCAATTATCAGATGAATTAGGGATCGTGTACCGGGAAGGGTTTATCAAAAACCGCTATATTGGTCGCACGTTTATTATGCCTGGACAAACACAGCGTAAAAAGTCTGTTCGTCAGAAATTGAACCCAATAGGCTTCGAATTTGAAGGCAAGAACGTACTATTAGTTGATGACTCTATTGTTCGAGGAACAACATCACAGCAAATTGTGCAAATGGCACGAGATGCAGGTGCTAATAAGGTTTATTTTGCCTCAGCAGCTCCTCCAGTACGTTATCCAAATGTGTATGGTATTGACATGCCATCTGCTGAAGAATTTGTTGCCCATGAGCGAGATGTCGAACAAATTAGACAAGAATTAGGTGCTGATTGGCTTATATATCAGGAGCTTGATGATCTGGAATTAGCGGTCAATAAGCATAAAGATGTCGATAGGTTTGATATGTCATGTTTTAATGCTGAATATATAACCGGTGATGTTGACGAAGAGTACCTTGAATATATTGACTCTCTTCGTAACGATGGAACGAAAAAAGAGAGCGAAAAAACTAGCTCTGTCATAGAGTTACATAACGATAACTAAAGTTTGGCTGTAAATATATAGCCTGCTTTATTTTTTTTAAAACTAAACCAATAATGAGTTAATAGGGTATGAGTAGAGTTCATCTTATTTGAACTTTGCGATTAATCCTATTTTCTTATATAATTCCGTCGATTATGCATCAGAAATTACCTATAGAAATAGACCCATTTAGATTAGCCAAGCAAGGTTTGATACTTGAAGGTAAGTTGTCTTTGTCGACAATGCCTCGATTAGCAGATGTTCTTGAAAATACTGATGCTGATATCGATGTCAAAATGCATTTTGATATCAATGCAATATTAGGTACGCCTACTATGGTAGGACGATTTAAAGGCGCTCTACCTTTAATCTGTGAGCGATGCTCGCAAGAAATGAGCTTCGAGCTCGATGTTCATTGCAAGTTAGCAATAATGAACGTAGAGAAATCGATAGAAGGTTTAGCTGAAGAATATGATCCTTGGGTGATTGAAAATAGTGATCCAGTTCTATTACGTTCTATTGTCGAGGAAGAACTGATTTTGGCCATTCCTCTGGTGCCAAAACATAAGCATAGTTGCCTGCCAGCCGAAGCATGGTTTGCAAAAGGGAATATTGAAGAAGAAAAAATTGAGAAGAAAGTATCGCCGTTTGCAGTACTTTCAGATTTAAAGTTAAAAGACTAGTTATATTTATTTAGGTTAGGAGATTTACCAATGGCAGTTCAAAAAAGTAAGAAAACACCATCACGTCGTGGCATGCGCCGCTCACATGATTCGTTAACAGCTGAAACAACATCAATTGATTCAACATCAGGTGAATTACACCTACGCCACAATGTCACTGCTGACGGTTACTACCGTGGTCGTAAAGTTATTGCTGATAAAAGCGAATAAGGCGTAATCTTTTGAGCCTTACAATCTCTATAGATGCAATGGGTGGGGATCATGGACCGAAGGTCGTGATCCCCGCTGCATTATTGGCTCTAAAATCCCAGCCAGATGTAAACTTAATTCTGGTGGGTGACAAAGATGTCATTAAAGAACATTTGCAGCAATTAAATGAAGAAGACAATGAACGATTGATTATTCATCATGCTTCTCAGTCAGTTGCAATGGACGAGTCTCCAGCACTTGCTTTGCGAGGAAAGAAAGATTCCTCGATGCGTGTAGCCATTAATCTTGTGAAAGATGGAACGGCTGCAGCATGTGTTAGTGCAGGTAATACTGGGGCTTTAATGGCAACAGCACGATTTGTGTTGAAGACATTACCCGGGATTGAACGTCCAGCAATCGTCTCTGCTTTACCGACGGTTAAAGGTCACACCTATGTTCTAGATTTGGGTGCCAATATTGATTCAAGTGCAGAACATTTAGTTCAGTTTGCTGTGATGGGTTCTGTGCTAGCAGAATTAATTGATGGCATTGACCAGCCAACAGTCGGGTTACTGAATATTGGCGAAGAAGAAATTAAAGGAAATGAGCGCGTCAAAGAAGCGGCTCGTTTACTTAAACAAACAGATTTAAACTATCAGGGCTTCGTAGAAGGTGATGGTTTATATGCTGGTGAAGTTGATGTGCTTGTATGTGATGGTTTTGTAGGTAATATTGCTTTAAAAGCAAGTGAAGGTGTCATTCATATGATTAGACATTTCTTACGTCAATCGTTTGGACGAAATATTTTCACTAAGCTTGCAGGTTTAATTGCGTCACCAGTACTCAAACATTTCCGAGATGAGCTCGACCCTCGTGCTTATAACGGTGCAAACTTCATCGGTTTACAAGGTATTGTCATTAAAAGTCATGGCGGTACGGATGAGATTGGCTTTGCTAATGCAATTAATATTGCAATTATTGAAGCTGAACATGATGTTCCTTCGAAAATTAGTAAGCATTTAGAAGCATTACTCGAAGAAGGGAAAGTTGCGTGATTAACTCAAGAATTGCTGGAACAGGAAGTTATTTACCCGAGAAAATACTGACTAATCACGAATTAGAAAGTATGGTAGAAACATCGGATCAATGGATTGTTGACCGGACAGGTATCAAAGAGCGTCACATTGTTGCTGATGATGAAACAACAACAGATTTAGCCTTTCGGGCAGCTGAGAAAGCGATTGAAGCGGCGGGCCTTGACAATAATGACATTGATTTAATTATTGTTGCCACAACCACTCCTACGCAGATTTTTCCTAGTACGGCATCATTGGTTCAGCACAAACTACAGATAAGTGGTTGTCCTGCATTCGATATTCAAGCTGTCTGTACAGGTTTTGTTTACGCTCTTACTGTTGCAGATAAATTTATCCAATCCGGAACAGCTAAAAATGCCTTAGTGATTGGAGCTGAGTCTTTATCACGAATCGTTGATTGGACTGATAGAAATACTTGTGTCTTATTTGGTGATGGAGCAGGCGCGGTTGTTCTGCAAGCTTCAGAACAGCCTGGTATTTTATCTACACATATTCATTGTGATGGAAAATTCAGTGAATTATTAAACGTACCTGCCGGCCCAGGAGGCACGTCTGCAACAGACGATGCTGCCTATATTGAAATGCAAGGTAATGATGTCTTTAAAGTGGCTGTACGAACGTTAAGTAGTATCGTTGATGAAACCTTAGCAGCCAATGATATGGACAAAAAAGATATTGATTGGCTTATTCCTCATCAAGCCAATATCCGAATTATTTCTGCTACAGCTAAGAAACTAGATATGTCGATGGAGCACGTAGTTGTGACTGTACCAGAGCATGGTAATACGTCAGCAGCCTCTATTCCTTTAGCATTAGATGTGGCTGTGCGTGATGGACGAATCCAGCGCGGAGAGACGCTATTACTGGAAGCATTTGGTGGCGGCTTTACTTGGGGCTCTGCTTTAATAAAATATTAAGCACGTTAGCGTCTCATTGTAGGAATTAAGGTTACATCGCTCTCTATCACTAATCTTTATTAAGGTTCACATTATTATGAGTTTAGCATTTGTATTCCCTGGTCAAGGGTCTCAATCACTTGGAATGTTGTCAGAATTGGCAGAACAATTTCCACAAGTTCAAGATACATTCTCAGAAGCGTCAGCAGTATTAGGCTATGATTTATGGGAATTAGTCTCAATTGGATCTGCTGAAGACTTAAATCAAACAGATAAAACTCAACCAGCTATGTTGGCTGCAGGTATTGCTGTATGGCGCTGCTGGCAAGCAAGCTCAGACATTACACCCGCATATTTTGCCGGCCACAGCTTAGGTGAATATACAGCTTTGGTGGCTGCGGGCTCACTTGCTTTCACTGATGCAATTAAGTTGGTAGAGCAACGTGGTCAGTTTATGCAACAAGCAGTGCCTGCCGGTGAAGGTGCAATGGCTGCTATCCTTGGTTTAGATGATGATGCCGTAATAGAGCTCTGTACTGAAGCTTCAAGCAAAGGTGTCGCAGAGGCAGTTAACTTCAACTCACCAGGACAAGTTGTTATTTCTGGTAGCAGTGATGCTATTAACCAAGCGGTTGAACTTGCTAAAGAGAAAGGGGCAAAACGTGCACTGTTATTACCTGTTAGTGTGCCGTCACATTGCGCTTTAATGAAACCTGCAGCAGAGAAACTGGCACAATCATTAACATCTGTCGCGGTGCAATCACCATCTACACCGGTAATTCATAATGTGACAGTAACAAGTGCAGGTAGTGAGAGTGATATTAAAGGCTTACTTGCACAACAATTACATAAACCAGTTCGTTGGGTTGAAACTGTACAACACTTAGCCGAAAGTGGTGTGGATACACTGATTGAATGTGGTCCAGGAAAAGTATTAGCAGGTCTAACTAAACGGATTGATAAATCTGTGAAGGGTTTAGCCGTATTTAGTCCGGCAACACTAGAAAAAGCAATTCAAGTATTAGGAGAAGAAGCATGAGTTTAGAAGGTAAAGTAGCACTAGTAACAGGAGCAACTCGTGGTATTGGTCGAGCTATCGCACTGAATCTAGGTGAGCAGGGCGCGACAGTAGTCGGAACGGCAACATCTGAATCAGGTGCTAAAACAATCAGCGACTTTCTAAACAAAGCAGGTATTAGCGGCACAGGTTTAGTCTTAAATGTAACTGATGCTGATTCAATAGAATCAGTGGTAACAGCCGTTGAGACAGAGTTTTCAGCACCTAGCATTTTAATTAATAACGCCGGTATCACACGCGATAACTTATTGATGCGAATGAAAGATGATGAATGGAATGACATCATTGATACCAATTTGACTCCCATCTTTAAGTTAAGCAAACGATGCCTGCGTGCCATGACTAAAGCACGTTGGGGACGAATTGTTACCATCACCTCTGTTGTCGGTGTGATGGGTAATGCTGGACAAACTAACTATGCTGCTGCAAAAGCAGGCGTGATTGGTTTTAGCAAATCATTAGCTCGTGAGGTCGGTGCCCGAGGCATTACGGTTAATGCTGTCGCTCCAGGATTTATTGATACGGATATGACAAGTTCTTTATCAGATGATCATAAGTCTGCTTTATTAACAAATGTTCCTGTTAAACGTTTAGGCGAACCCGCAGAAATTGCAGCTGCTGTCACTTTTTTAGCAAGTGATTCAGCCGCATATATCACTGGTGAGACCTTGAATGTTAATGGTGGAATGTATATGAATTAATAGCTAAGCATCTGAACTGCTAAGCTATTTTTTATTTAGACAGTGCCTTAATTTCTCTTTTGGCTTGTCTCTAAAGTGTTCGCATTATAAAATGCCTGCACGTTTTGTGTTTTAACTACTGAAGGAAATAGATGTTATGAGTGATATCGAAGCTCGAGTAAAAGATATTGTTGTTGAACAATTAGGTGTGAACGCCGATGAAGTAACAGCTGATGCATCATTTATTGATGATTTAGGCGCTGATTCTTTAGATACCGTTGAGTTAGTTATGGCACTTGAAGAAGAATTTGAATGTGAAATTCCAGATGAAAATGCTGAGAAAATCACTACAGTTAAAGAAGCAGTTAATTATATTAATTCAGTACAATCTTAATATTAGTCATTGCTAAGCATAGCCGCCTAGATGTGTTTACGCACTCTAGGCGGCTATGTTGTTTTAAGCTATAGAGAAAATAGGTAGGGAGAAGAGAATGTCTAAACGACGTGTTGTGATAACCGGTCTTGGTGCTGTAACACCTGTTGGTTTAAATGTGAAAGATAGTTGGGAGAATATCCTAGCAGGTAAAAGTGGTATTGCACCGCTAACAGTCTTTGATGTATCAGACTTTTCTGTTCGCTTTGGTGGTAGTATCAAAGATTTTGATATCACCTCCATTATCCCTCGTAAAGAGGCCAAAAAAATGGATAGCTTTATCCATTATGGTCTTGCTGCTGGTAAAGAAGCTATCGAAGACTCAGGTATTGAAGTTACTGATGAAAATGCTGAGCGTATTGGTGTTGCTATTGGTGCAGGAATTGGTGGTTTACCGGGAATCGAAGCCGGCTATGACAGCTATCTAAAAGGTGGTCCGAGAAAAATCTCTCCTTTCTTTGTGCCGAGTAATATTATCAATATGGTAGCAGGTCATTTATCCATTATGTTTGGCTTGAAAGGGCCGAATATTGCGATCGCTACAGCATGTTCTAGTGGTACACATAATATCTCTTCAGCAGGCCGCATGATTCAATATGGTGATGCTGATGTAATGGTTGCAGGTGGCGCAGAAATGTCGACATCTAAAACAGGTTTAGGTGGTTTTGCATCATTACGAGCATTATCAACACGCAATGATGATCCTGAAGCTGCAAGTCGCCCATGGGACAAGGACCGTGATGGCTTTGTATTAGGCGATGGTGCAGGTATTGTTGTACTAGAAGAATATGAACATGCTGTAAAACGTGGCGCTAAAATATACGCTGAACTTGTCGGATCTGGTATGAGTAGTGATGCATACCATATGACTTCACCTTCTGTTGGTGGTGAAGGTGCAGCACGTTGTATGAAAAATGCGATGGCTGATGCTGGGATTTCAGCAGACCAAATTGATTATGTTAATGCCCATGGAACCTCTACGCCGGCAGGTGATGCTGGTGAAACCCAAGCTGTTAAAACAGCCTTTGGTGCAGCGGCTGAGTCTGTAGCAGTCAGCTCGACTAAGTCGATGACAGGACATTTATTAGGTGCTGCAGGTGGTATTGAAGCTATCTTTAGTATTCTGGCTATTCAAGATCAGGTTGCTCCACCTACTATCAATTTAGACAATCCTGATCCTGAGTGTGATTTAGACTATGTTCCTCACACAGCACGCCCAATGAAACTTGATATTGCGATGTCTAATTCATTTGGTTTCGGTGGCACAAATGGTACAGTTATCTTTAAGAAGTTAAGCTAAGACTCTGATCTAAAATGATTCTTATTAATGGTGCAGCTGATAATAGAATCGAAATTACAGATCGAAGTCTGCACTATGGCGATGGGGTTTTTGAAACAATTGCTCATCGAAATGGACAATTTGAGTTTCTTGATTCTCATTTAACTCGACTGCTATCAGGCTGTAAAAAACTCAAGATTAACTTTCAACAGCTTGATGAGTTGTGTGTTGAATTAAAGACCATTAGTGAGGCTCTCGCTCATGATGCCGTCGTAAAAGTAATCATTAGTCGTGGGCAGGGTGGTCGAGGTTACTTAGCGAATAAAGACATTCTTCCTACTCGCATAATCTCAACGCATCCTTATCCAAATTATCCTCAGAGTCATCAACAACAAGGCGTGGCAATCAGGTTTTGTCAGCATCGACTCTCTGAAAACAAACTATTAGCTGGACTTAAACATTTAAACCGCCTGGACCAAGTATTAGCTCGTAATGAGTGGGATGATCACGTTTTCGCTGAAGGTTTAATGCTTGATCAGTCGGGCTGTGTTATTGAAGGCACCATGACCAATATTTTTATTGTTAAAAACGGAGGATTAATCACTCCTTTATTAGATAAATCTGGTGTCGAAGGGGTGATGAAAGCAGAGATAATCAAGCTGGCAACCCAGTACAATATGAATGTTGAAATGGCCGAGCTTAAAAAAACAGACTTAGAGCGAGCAGATGAAATATTTGTCTGTAATAGTGTTAATGGTATTTGGCCTGTTATTCATATTGATAGTATTGATAATGACTATTCGGTAGGGCTTATCACTAAGCAGTTACAGTATGGTTTATTAGAGATGCAGAAATAATGCGTTATTTGTTTAAAATTAGCATGCTAATGCTGGTTCTTTTTATCGCTGTTTCAGCTGCACTATGGAATGAATATCAACGCTTTATAACTGCCCCAATGGCTATCACTGAAGAGCCTTATACCTACACAGTTGTGTCAGGAAGTAACCTTAAAAAAATCAGTCAACACATTGAACAGGAAGGATTATCTGAGTTTCCTTCACTGTATTTACAGCTCTATGGGCGGATCTTAAATAAAGCCCACTTGATCAAAACGGGTGAGTATAAAATTGTGGCGGGCACGACCTTACCCCAATTACTGAATCAATTTATAGCCGGGCAGGTGATTCAATATCAGTTCACAATTATTGAAGGCATGACCGCACAACAGCTAATAAACAGTATCGCTGAGGATAAACGTTTAATTCATAGCTTGGAAGAGACCGCATTAGTTGAGGTGATGGAAAGCTTAAACCTTTCACAGCAACATGGCGAGGGTGAGTTCTCGCCTGAAACATATAATTTCACCGCAGGTACGACTGATGTAGCATTGTTACAACGCGCACATGATTTAATGTCTGAAACCTTGGCACAAGAGTGGAATGACCGAGCAGAAAACTTGCCCTATAAATCGGCTTATGAAGCCTTAATCATGGCTTCTATTATTGAGAAAGAAACGGGTATTGCTGAAGAACGCTCTGAAATAGCTGGAGTTTTTATCCGTCGCCTCAATAAAGGCATGCGTTTACAAACTGATCCCACCGTTATCTATGGTATGGGCGAGTCATATAAAGGCAATATTAGACGCAAAGATCTACGCACTGACACGCCATATAATACCTACACACGCTCTGGCTTACCCCCAACGCCAATAGCATTGCCAAGTAAAGCAGCTATACACGCGGCTTTACACCCTAAAGCAGGGAAAAGTCTTTATTTTGTAGCTACAGGACACGAAGGTCGGCATGTATTCTCTAACACTTTAACGGCCCATAATAAGGCCGTCAGAAAATATCAGTTGAAAAAATAATGAGTGGAAAATTTATAAGTATTGAAGGTGTGGAAGGTGCAGGTAAATCGACGCAACTCCACTTTATTCAGCAGTTTTTGACTGAAAAAGGGATTGAGTTAACGGTCACACGTGAACCTGGTGGTACAGAATTAGGTGAAAAAATTCGCTCACTACTGCTGACTCCATCAGAATCACCTATGGCTGTTGATACTGAGTTATTACTCATGTTTGCTGCTCGTGCTGAACATGTTGAAAAAGTGATTAAACCTGCTTTAAATCGTGGCGATTGGGTTTTATCTGACCGCTTTACTGATGCAACATTTGCTTATCAAGGTGGTGGTCGCGGCATTGAACAACAGCGAATTAATGACATAGCAACATGGACATTGAATGGCTTAAAGCCAGATTTGACCTTATTATTTGATTTACCCGTAGAACTAGGCCAACAACGTGTTTTGAGTCGGAACCAAGGTGTTGATCGTTTTGAACAAGAAAAAATTATTTTTTTCGAGAAAATCAGACAGTGTTATTTGCAAAGAGCTGCTGATGAACCCCAGCGTATAAAAGTAATTGATTCAAGCCAGTCTATAGCAGAAATCAGTCAACAACTGACGACAATACTGAACCAATTTAATTCATGATTTACCCTTGGCAGCAACAGCAATGGCAAGCATTTACCCTGCAACAGACTCAGCAGCGCCTAGCACATGCTATTTTGCTAAGCGGTCACCAAGGATTGGGGAAATTAAGCCTTGCAGCTCAGATGGCCAAAAGTGTCCTTTGTACTGAATCTGATAGTGAAGCGTGTGGGAATTGCCATAGTTGTCAGTTGTTTGTAGCTGGAACACACCCTGACCATAGTCTAATCACGCCTGAAGATGAAGGTAAGCAAATAAAAATTGAGCAAATTCGACAGCTTAAAAATAAACAACAATTGACACCGACAGTATCAAAGTGGAAAACAGTTATTATTGAGCCTGCTGATATGATGAATATTAGTTCAAATAATAGCTTATTAAAATTGTTAGAAGAACCACAAGCAAATACCTTATTAGTTTTAATTACTTCAAAACCTGAAAGGCTACCTATAACGCTCAAAAGTCGCTGCCAAAAAGTAGTTTTAAATGCACCTAATTACCAAGATGCATGTCAGTGGATACAGCAACAAGGTTCTTTTGACGCTGCACAGCTAGAACCGTTACTATCTATAGCTAAAGGTGCGCCATTACAGGCACTAAATCTTTCTGAAACAGATGTTTTACAGCATTTGGCACAGATAGATTCGGACTTTGAATTGATGCTCAGAAGGCAAGCTAACCCTGTTACCATGGCTAAAGACTGGCAACAGTATAATTTAATGCTAGTACTAAATCATTTACAATATGATGTTAAAAAACGACTCTTAGCAACACCAGCCGAATTAAACGTTAAATTAAATAAACGCTATTGGGCCATTTACGATTGCATCATTAGAGCAATAAAGTTAACATCTTCTGCAAATAACATTAACAAGATATTGTTAGTAGAGCAGTTTATAGTTTCAGTTATGGATAAACACTGGAATAAAACAAGCACTATTAACTTTTAAAATAGGTTTATATTTTATGGCTATGAAACCAGGAAAAGGTATTTTATCTCTTAAAATTAATGATGAAAATATGCTTTATCATGCGTATATGCCCTTTTTGAAAAATGGTGGGATCTTTATTCCAACCAATAAAATTTATAAATTAGGCGAAGAAGTATTCATTTTACTAAGCTTGATGAAAGAGGCTGATAAAATTCCTGTTGCAGGTCACATTGCATGGATAACACCGAAAGGTGCTCAAGGAAACCAAGCAGCGGGTATTGGCGTTCACTTTAGTGATATGGATGGTTCAGCCCTGCAGATAAAAAATAAGATTGAAACCTACCTTGCCGGTAGACTCCAGTCAGAGAAAAGCAACCACACCATGTAGTCTAGTTAGCAAACGTATTCATACTGAATGCGAGGTCTGACGATTTTTACTCCACTTTAAAAGAAACTCACTATGTTTATCGATTCCCATTGTCATCTCAATCTATTAGCAGAAGAAGAGGGTGGCCTTGATGCAGTAATTGCACAAGCACAAGATAATAATGTGTCTCACATTATGTGTATCTCTATTGATAAAGAAAGTTGCCAAGACGTACTTCATATTGCAGAACAGTACCCCGACGTCACTGCCAGTGTAGGGATTCATCCTAATGTCAATCAGAGTGAAAACTTTACTATCGACGAGCTTGTTGCCTTAGCTCAACATGATAAAGTGATTGCCATAGGCGAAACAGGCTTAGATTATTTCCGTAGTGAAGGCGACCTAGAGTGGCAGCGAGATCGTTTTAAAGTTCATATTGAAGCAGCTAAAATACTTAAAAAGCCGCTGATTATTCATACTCGTGAAGCACGTGATGACACAATGGATATATTAGAGCAGTATGATGCCGAACAAGCAGGTGGAATTATTCACTGCTTTACTGAAAACTGGACAACAGCACAACGAGCACTTGATATTGGCTTTTATATTTCTTTATCAGGAATTGTTACTTTTAAAAATGCAGTTGAACTACAAGAAGTGGCGAAGAAACTACCTTTAGATAGAATATTGATTGAAACTGATGCACCTTATCTTGCACCCGTTCCGTTTAGAGGGAAAACAAATAAACCAGCCTTTGTAAAACATGTTGCCGAGTTTCTAGCTGAGCTACGAGGCGATACAGTTGAAAATATTGCAGAGGCAACAACGGCTAATTTCAAACGCTTATTTCCAACGGCTATAGTCTAAAATGAAAGTGTTGCCCCTGTTCTATGCTCTTGTTTCATTTGTTCTGCTTAGTGCATGTTCATCATCTGAAGATGCTAGCAGTCTAACAGCACTGACTAGCCAGTCTGTCATTCTTTCTTACGGAGATAGTTTGACCTTTGGCACGGGCGCAGGTGGGAAGGAGTATAGTTATCCAGCTGTTCTAGCTAAGTTAACTGGCTTAGAAGTTCATAATAGAGGGATCCCAGGAGAGGTGAGTAAAGAAGGACTGGCTCGCTTATCCAGTGTATTGCAAGAAACCCAGCCTGACTTGGTTATTTTGTGCCATGGTGGCAATGACCTAATTCAAAAATTAGGCGAGACTCAACTCAAAGATAATTTGGATCAGATGATTGGCTTAATAAAAGCATCTGGAGCAGAAGTCGTTTTAGTAGCAGTACCTAAGTTTAGTATTATGCTGACTCCACCTGAACTATATCAACAGTTAGCCATAGAACATCAGATCCCAGTAGCATTACAACTGTTAACAAAGATAGAACGAAAGCCCGAACTAAAATCAGATCAAATTCATCCTAATGCTGCGGGTTATAAGCTATTTGCTGAACAAATCCAGCAACTACTAACACAGTCTTCAGCTTTATAGCGACAGATTAACTAGTCTTTTTGCCGAGTCTCCAGCACTTCTAGGACTAAAATATCACATGAACCACAACCTGTGCAGGCACCTGTAGCATCTGCTATCTGATCTAAGCTTCCTTTACCCTCATCTATAAGTTGGTAGACTTTTCCATAAGTCGTTCCTGTGCAATCACAGATAATTTCATTGTCAGATTGTTCTTCGGCCATAATAATTCGTTATGTGTATAAAAATTGATAGAGAGTATGAATGACTCAGGTCAAAATTGAAAACTGGAAATTAAATTTTAACAGTAGCATTCATTCATTTATATGTAATAATGTCGATCACTATAAATATATTTAAAATAAAAATTAATTATTATAAAAATTAATGAAATTAGCTTTACTAACAATAAATAAAAAAATCGATTCTCTCCCATTGGAACAGCAAAGAGTGCTTGCCTGTAAAGCCGCTGTGGATATGGGCAAAAGAGCAAGAGGGATTGTTTTTATCTACCCATTCATTATGTTTCTATTTTTATGGGGTAGAGGTGTTTTTATTGATCATGGTGTATACCTTATTCCCATACTTATAATGTCGTTATTATTTAGTGCTAGGAGATATAAGTTATCTTCTTTATTACTAAAGACTAATGTGTCAGATAGCGATGGTCTATTAAAAAGCTACCTTCATAGCTCCTTAGCTTCCGCTTTTACATTAGGTCTTTTTGCTGCAACTTTGATCTTCCGTGAAGGCTTATCTGTGGCTGGTATTGTGATGTTATTGGCCACCACAGGGATGGTGAGTGGTGCCATTGTGTCAATGACTCAGTATAGAATGCAGTTCTTTTATTTTTTATGGCTAGCTTGGTTCCCTATTATTCTGGTGAGTTTATATATCGGGGGGACGCAAGATTCATTTGGATTTATGATCGCTTTTTTAATCTGTGCATTTATCTTATATTTTTGCCTTGTAGGTAAAAAAATGTCCGATGAATATTGGCTGGGCTTATTAACACAGTCAAAACTAGAGACTCTTACGGAAGAGTTAAAACGGAATAAGGATGATTTACAATTAATTGTGAACCATAAGACCAAGGATTTACTCCGGGCAAAAAAACTCGCCGAAGATGCAAGTCAGACGAAGTCTATATTTTTAGCTAATATGTCACATGAACTAAGAACTCCGATGCATGGTATTTTAAGTTTTGCAGCACTAGGCCTTAAGAAGTCAGACAGCAGTAGTCGTGAAAAACTGAATCAATATTTCGCCAATATAGATACTAGTGGCCAAAGGCTTCTATCTCTATTGAATAACTTATTAGATCTGTCAAAGCTTGAGACAGGAAAGATGGAATATTTCTTTAAAAGGTACAACTTACAAGAAGTTTTACAGGACTGTTTATTAGAGCAACAAGCAAGCCTAACCGCTAAAGATCTACAGGTTGAAGTACTTATCTCGACCGATAAATTATATGCCGCTTTTGATCAGCAGCGTATTAGCCAAGTGATCGTTAATCTATTATCAAATGCCATTAAATTTAGTCCTAACACGAGTACTATCACAATTGAATTGAGTAAAGCCAGCCTAGAGTGTAATAAACACAGCTCAGAATCTGCAATTAAATTTAGAATCCGAGATGAAGGTATAGGGATACCTGACGATGAATTGGAGGCTGTTTTTGATCAGTTTATTCAAAGTAAAAAAACACGATCAGGTGCCAGTGGGACGGGCTTAGGGTTAGCTATCGTAAAAGACATTATTGAAGAAGGACACCAAGGGTTTGTAGAAGCAGAGAAGAGTGATAGTGGAGCAAATATTTATTTCACCTTACCTACTTCTCAAGTTTTAGCTAAGCACGAAAAGCATAGTTTCTAATAAACTAGATTAAAAGTAAGAGTATCAATATGGACAAGTATTATATTTTAGCCGCCGATGATGATCCCTTGAATCTAATCATTTTAGAAGAGTTACTTGCCACTGATTATGATCTTGCGTGTGTTAGTAGTGCTGCTGCTTGTATAAAATCAGTTAAAAAACGTAAACCAGACCTGATTTTGATGGATGTCAGTATGCCCGAAAAAAATGGTCTACAAGCCTGTTATGAAATTAAAAATACAGAGGGCTTAAAACAGATCCCGGTGGTGATGCTTTCTGCATTAGCATCGGAAGCAGAGATTGAAATGGGAATTGAATCAGGAGCAGACTCTTATATATGTAAACCCTTTAATGAAAGTGACATAAAGAATGCTATCGATTCATTGCTTGCATAAGGCTTCTATAATCAACCACAACTGTATGGAAAATGAATGAAAACCGATTTACCACCAGTTGAAACTGAAGCAGTATTAAGTGAGGAAAGTATTCTTACAAAACTTAGAATATGGATTTTTATACTTCTTATTTTGGTACTAATCAGCTCAAATATTCTGTTAAGAAATGAAGTTATACCTATTGTAAAAGAAAATTCTAATGCCTTAACTATTCAATCTGGCAGTCATATTGTCGCAGCTATACAGCATGAGCTAAGCACTGCGAAAACGTTAGCTATATCATTGGCTAATATGGCCACAGTAATGCCAAAAGATGAGGCTGTATATCATAAAACTATTCCAGAAATTATCGATATAAAGGGCTTGGAGCATTTTATTGCAGGAGGAGGGCTATGGCCTGAGCCCTATCAGTTTGATAGAGCTAGTGAACGACATAGTTTTTTCTGGGGACGAGATAACAGCAATTCTCTGCAATTTTATGACGATTATAACAGCCTGACAGGCAATGGTTATCACCATGAGGAATGGTATGTTCCGGTAAAATATATCAGCAAAAATAAAGTGTATTGGTCACGTTCTTATGCTGATCCATACTCCCATCAGCCAATGGTAACAGTGACTGCACCGATCTGGGATGATGAGAAATTTGTTGGCGCCAGCACGATCGACATTAAACTGGAAGGGATTAAAAAAATACTCAAGCAGAGCATGACTAAGCTAGGTGGTTATGGCTTTATCGTTGATCGAAATGGCAAGTTTATTTCTTTTCCTAAACAAAACATCGGCTTGAATCTCTATGAAGGTGATGAATATACCCATTTATCGTCGATTACCTATCAAAATAATGCGTTTAAGCCCTATTTAGAGTTTATCGAACAGATTAATGAACAATCACGTTTAGATGCGAACGCAGTTCTGGCCGAGAAAATTGCAGAGCAAAGTTATCAGATAGAGTTAGAGGAGGCCACACTAATATCTTCTCACTATACCCCCCCAATAAACTCAGAGCACAATCACTACCTTTCTGGGTTTGATATTGCTCTGGATCCACTATTACAAGAAAAATCTAAAGTGATGCTCTTTGCAGTAGCAGACACGCAATGGATATTGGCGATTGTTGTCCCCGAAGTGTCATATTTAAGCCTGGTTAATGAGCTAACGAAAACTATTACCTTGTACCAAGTAACAGGCGTTTCATTGATTATGTTCATTTTATTTATTGTTTTTGATCGCGTATTTAGTCGCCCATTTCATCATTTAATACGGCAATTACAACAAGCTATTTCATCTAAAGAATATTTATCTATTAGTTACTCTGACAGTAATGAGTTCGGACTGCTAGCGAAGTGGTTTAACCGCCGAACAGAGCAGCTACAACAATCAGAAAATGAATTGAGAACAAGTAAATCCTATCTGCAAAATGCACTCGATTCAGCTAATGCAGGCACACTTGTATACAGTATAAAAAATAATAGTTTGAGCTGGGATAAACAAAGCTACAAAATTTTTGATGTTGATCCAAACAGCTTTAAGCCCGTCTACAGTTCATGGCGTGAATGTGTCCACCCTGAGGATATCGAACAAGCAGAGAATGACTTTCAAGTAGCGCTTGAGTCTAAATTAGTTAGTGATTTCTCAATGGAATATCGAATTAAACTCAGAAATGGAACGATTAGATGGGTGCAAGTCACCATTAAAATAGAAAGAGATGAAGCAGGAGTTGCATTCTCATGTGGTGGCTTACACCTTGATGTAACTGATAAAAAAACAGCTGAATCTAACCTAATTGCCAAAGAGGCCGCAGAGAAATCCAATATGGAAAAGTCCGAGTTTTTAGCTAATATATCACATGAGTTAAGGACTCCAACGCATGGAATACTAAGCTTTTCTTCCTTTGGAATTAAAAACTCACATACCGGTTCTCGAAATAAGATGAATCAATATTTTAGTAATATTCAGATAAGCGGTCAGCGCTTATTAGCCTTGTTAAATAACTTATTGGATTTGTCAAAATTTGATGCAGGCAAGATGACCATGGAGATGAATGAATCCAATCTAAATGAACTGGTCAGCATTTGCGTACGAGAGCAATCACAACAGTTAGACGATGGGTTAATAAAAGTTCGGCATAAAGATAAGGAAAGCCCTGTGCTAGGGAATTTTGATAAAATACGTCTCAGTCAAGTTATATCAAATTTATTAACCAATGCAATTAAGTTCAGCCCAGAGTTAACCACAATATCCATAGAGACAAATTTAGCAGAAGGGCAGCTATCGTTTTCAATTGAAGATCAAGGTGTAGGAATTCCCTTAGGTGAGTTTAATTCGATCTTCGATGCCTTTGTTCAAAGTAGCAAAACCAAGACGGGCGCTGGGGGAACAGGTCTTGGCTTAGCCATTTGTAAACAAATTATAGATGGCCATGAAGGTCAAATTTGGGCTAAAAATAATGAATCAGACGGGGCATGTTTTTATTTCGTCATTCCTCAAAATACAGAGAAAAAATAAGTATGAATACAATCCGATTATTAGTTGTTGATGATGAACCTCTTAACCTAGCCATTATCACTGAACTATTAGAAGATGAAAATTATCAAATAGAAACAGCTGAAGACGGCGCTATTGCATGGGAAATGTTACAACTAGCACCGGAGTCCTATGATGTGATCCTACTTGATCGAATGATGCCCAATATGTGTGGCATGGAGTTATTAGCAAAAATTAAACACCATCAAATACTCAAACATTGTCCCGTTATATTTCAAACTGCTAAAGTGAGTCCAGAGGAGATTTCTGAGGGTTTAAATGCAGGCGCACACTATTATATAACTAAACCCTATGACGAATGTGTGCTGCTATCTGTGATAAAAACTGCTGTTGATGATAGGCTGTTATATAAAAAAATGCGTGACAGTCTGGCTAAAAATAACTCCATAATGCACTTGTTACGGCAAGCATGTTTTGAGTTCAAGACAATTGACGAAGCCCGATCACTTGCAACACTTTTATCCAATGCCTGTCCAGAACCTGATAAGACCATTATGGGCTTAACAGAATTAATGATTAATGCTGTTGAACATGGCAATTTAGAAATAAGTTATCAGGAAAAATCTCGTTTCAATCGACAAGGGATCTGGCTAGAAGAAGTTAATAAACGATTATCAGCAACTGCCTATGAAAATAGAATCGCATCAGTACAGTTTCAGTCCGGGACTAATGGTGTAGAAATCATCATTAGAGATCAAGGTAATGGGTTTGATTGGGCAAACTATATGGACTTTGATCCAAGTCGAGTTATGGATAGCCATGGTCGAGGAATTGCAATTGCCAATAAGTTGAGTTTTAGCTCTGTCGAATATATAGGCACAGGAAATGAAGTGAGAGTTAAAATTTAAGAATCTAGTTCGTGTTAGCTTCTAGAACTGAATTAACTAATAATAGTCGTTAAAAGAACACGATGATTTTAGCTGAATGTCCAAGCCAATATTCGTGTCACCTTCTGGCCATGTGTCATTTTTATTTCACGGACATCAGTTGTACCCAGCTTACGAAGTAGTTTTGATATCGGTAATACATTGTCATTTTTTGAAACGAGACAGGTAAACCAACGACATTGACTAGCAAACTCTTTACTTTCTTTAGCCATTTTTTTAAGAAATAATCGTTCACCACCATTACACCAAAGTTCTGCTCCTAGACCACCAAAATTGAGTGTGGGAGATACTGCTCTAGCTGATTTGATTTGTTCGCCACGATTCCGTGCAAGATTATGAGCTTTACGTTGACTACCTTTGAGTGCTTCCTCAAGTGAGGCATGAAAAGGAGGGTTACAAACGGTGACATCAAAATACTCATCTGGATGAATAATACCAGTAAAAATATGATTTTTATCAGGCTGTAAACGTAGTTTGAATGAATTTTTAAGGGTGGAATTCCGCGCGATGAACTTCTCTACATTATCAAGTGATTGACTATTAATATCAGTGCCAACGCACTGCCAGCCATAGAGTTGGCAAGCTAATATTGGGTATATTCCGTTTGCCCCCGTCCCAATATCAAGTAGTGTAATAGTAGACTTTACTGAGGACGAACTTGTCTTACCATCATCTATACCCAGTAATTCGGCAATGTAATGGATATAATCAACTCTGCTAGGAATTGGAGGACAAAGTGCTCCAGCTGGAATGTCCCAATCAACAATATTGTAGTGTCGTTTTAACAATGCGGTATTAAGCGCCTTAACAGCTAAAGGATTGGCAAAGTCGATGGAAAGTTCACCATATGCATTTGTCTTAACATAGGCTGAAAGAGCAGGGTAGCAGCTGGCAAGATCTGTAAAATCGTAACCGTGTTGATGTACGTTTCTTGGATGTAGACCTTTTGAATGAGCGGATGTTTGTTTAATTTTAGGTCGTGTATGAATGGTCACAATAGTGAGCCCAAGGCTTGAAATAGTGGCTAGTATTATAACCTGAGAATAAATCTCCCAAGCTGAAAAATAAAAAGGGGTAGCCATGCAGGCAACCCCTTTTTGTTATCAATTGATTAGGGTGTTAACTCATTTTGCGATACTTAATTCGTTCAGGCTGATGATCTTTACCAAAACGTTTACGGTAATCTTCAGCATATTCAGTATAGTTACCTTCAAAAAAGGTCACACTAGACTCACCTTCATAGGCAATCATATGGGTACAGACACGATCTAAGAACCAGCGATCATGAGAAATAACGACAGCGGAACCTGGGAAAGCTAAAATGGCTTCTTCAAGTGCACGTAAGGTTTCAATATCAAGATCATTGGTTGGCTCATCGAGTAGCAATACATTGCCACCTTCTTTTAATAGTTTTGCCATATGCAAACGGTTACGCTCACCACCAGACAAATCTTTCACAAATTTTTGCTGATCAGATCCTTTAAAGTTAAAGCGTCCACAATATGCACGAGAAGGTGTTGTATAAGTACCAACAGTAATAATGTCACTGCCTTCTGAAATCTCTTCAAATACCGTGTTATCACCATTTAGTTGACGTGATTGATTCACATAGGCTAATTGCACAGATTCACCTAACTCTATAGAACCAGAATCAGCCTGTTCTTCACCAGCGATCATACGGAAGAGGGTAGACTTACCTGCACCGTTAGCACCAATAATGCCGACAATCGCACCTGCTGGAATAGATAAGTTTAGGTTTTCCATCAATAACTTATCACCATAAGATTTGGTAACATTGTTTATCTCGATGACCTTGTCACCTAAACGTGGACCGGGTGGAATATAAATTTCTTGGGTTTCATTACGCTTTTGGAACTCACGTGAATTCATCTCTTCAAATGATTTTAAGCGTGATTTTGACTTAGCTTGACGGCCTTTAGCGCCTTGACGAACCCACTCTAATTCAGCTTTAATCGCTTTATTATGAGATGCTTCAGCCTTCGCTTCTTGCTGCAAACGCGCATCTTTTTGCTCTAACCAAGAAGAATAATTACCCTCATAAGGTATACCTCGACCACGATCTAACTCTAAAATCCAACCGGCAGCATTATCTAAGAAATACCTATCATGAGTGATTGCGACTACAGTACCGGAGAAATCTTGAAGAAAACGCTCTATCCAAGCAATAGACTCTGCATCAAGATGGTTAGTTGGCTCATCAAGCAATAACATATCAGGATTATCAAGTAACAAACGACATAATGCGACACGACGACGCTCACCACCAGAAAGAACAGCTACATTCGCGTCCCATGCGGGCAAGCGCAATGCATTAGCAGCACGTTCAAGTGCGTTTTCTAAATTATGACCATCTTTAGCTTGAATCAGGTTTTCTAACACACCTTGTTTTTTTGCCAAGGCATCAAAGTCAGCATCAGGTTCAGCATAAGCGGTATAAATAGCTTCTAAATCATCGATTGCCTGTTTAACATCAGCAACAGATTCTTCAACAATCTGTCTGACCGTTTTTGAGTCATCAAGCTCAGGCTCTTGGGGTAAATAACCGACCTTAATATTGGGCATAGGAACGGCTTCACCAATATAGTCATTATCAAGACCCGCCATGATTTTGAGTAAAGTAGATTTACCAGAACCATTCAAACCGAGCACACCAATTTTTGCACCGGGGAAAAATGACAGCGAAATGTCTTTAAGAATTTCACGTTTTGGCGGGACAATCTTGCCAACGCGATTCATGCTATATACGTACTGGGCCATAGTTGAACTCAAGGAAGTGTAAATAAGCAATTTTACCTACGATAGAACTATTTTGCGAGTCGTTATCAATATCCAGCAAAAGTATGATGTTCTTGATATAGAGACTATGTCTGAAAAATGAATCTATATGAAATAATAATCGACATGCATGATCTGAAATAAGAGGTATCTGAAATGGAATCTAATTGAACTAGATCAGAATTTTCTCAGATCTTAGAGTACGTTTAGATGGACAAATCCTGACAACGCTAACATTTCAATATTTGAAATGTACAAAGCTTAGTACACCAAAACCTGATTACATTTAGATTTTCACCTGCTAAGAATTAGCTATAGTTCGTGACATGCTACGAGTCCTATAAGCATCAGTCAGTACAATGTAAGAGATGTGTGTTGGCGGTAGCCAATCACACCAGTACATGCCCTTTTTTGCGTCCACGTAGGTGCGCATAATATATATTATGTTAAATTGTATTCTGAAAAACGATAGCTAGCAATGAAGTAAGTACTTGCGTGTTTAAATTAGAGTTCAAGTGCTTTTTGGCAAGCTGGACGTTCATACAGCCTATTTTTATAGTTTAATAGTGCTTGTGGGATTTTGAATTTAAACGCTTCAGCCCAGTGCAATGTGTGTGCAATTAAAATATCGGCCATGGTGAATCTGTCACCTACAACAAACTGCCGATCACTTAGATAATGATCAAGAGCCTTAAGAGATTTAGAAAATTCCCAATGTGTCGTTTCAAGTACTGCAGTCACCCGTTTGTCTCTGGGTAATACAAATCGATGTTTGCCATTAGTCCACAGAGGTTGTTCTAGATCTGCCATCACAAAAAAACAGATTTCATCATAATAGGCTCTAAGAGCAATATCATTAAAAGGCATAAGGGCTTTGTCAGGGACAAGCGCAGCAATATAATTTAAAATCGCTGCACTTTCATTAATCACTAAATCGCCATTAATAAGTGCGGGGACCTTTCCCTGAAAATTAATCTTCTTATAGGTTTCCGTTTGGCTTCCATCTGATTCTGAACTTCCAATTTTAACAGGGACATACTGGTAGTTTAGTCCTGCTTCTTCTAAGGCCCACAATACTCGAAAAGACCTTGACGTCCCACTTCCATACAGAATTATCATGATTTTCTCCTCGTCGATATAAAAGAGCCAGCTAATAATGGTCTAAACTAGTACTATAGTCTTTAATTTTGAATTATCTAGGTTTTTATAATGAAAGTATGTGGGATTGAGTTAAAAGGTAATGATGCAGTTATTTGCATAATGTCACTTAAAGATGGATTGTTTGCCATCCATGAGTGTCGGGTTAAGAAGCTCTCTATAGCTGATGCCACTGATACTGAACAGTTAACAAAGTTTCAATTTGACTTTGAAAAGTTGATGGCTGATTACCAAGTTGATCACGTTATCATCAGAGAGAGAATGACAAAAGGTAAATTTGCCGGTGGTTCAGTTGGCTTTAAGCTAGAAGCAGCTATACAGTTAGTTAACGATCTATCTGTGAGTTTGTTATCACCTGCACAAACCAAGGAAATAATGAAAACAAGTCATCTGCAAATGAATTTTGCTGATACCGGTTTAAAGCAATTTCAAGAGCCAGCATTTATGACTGCCCTCTCCTATTTAGAACGCTAATTTTTTACTGTTTATCAATAAAAAACTGTTCTACATCATCACTATTTTGAGTGATAGGCATTGCGGGCAAACTACGTAAAAATAATTTCCCATAGGGTTTAGTCAGAAAGCGAGGATCGCATAAGACTAACACTCCATAATCTTTTGGATCACGAATCAGCCTCCCTATTCCTTGTTTTAATTGAATAACGGCGGCTGGAATTTGAATGCTGGCAAAGGGATTGCCCCCCCGTTCTCTTAGACCATCAATTCTAGCCTGTAATACAGGATCACCGGGTGAGGCAAATGGGATCTTATCTATCATTACGCAGGATAGTGCTTGACCGCGAACATCGACACCTTCCCAAAAGCTATTGGTCCCTAACAAAACAGCATTACCATGTTGACGAAAGTTTTCGAGCAAACTGGATTTTGATGCTGTTCCTTGAATCATCAGTGGATAGTCATCAAAATCTTCTAACGCCTCAGCAACACTATGCATGGCTCGGTAACTGGTAAACAGCAGAAATGTTCTGCCTTTACTCTGGCTAATAAGTTCTTTAGCTATTGTTGCAATATGCTCGTTATAGTCATCATGACTTGGCTCGACAGGAATGCTTGGCATATACAATAAGCTTTGTTTTTGATAGTCAAAAGGACTGGGCCAAATTGCAGTTTCAGATTCATTAATGCCAAGTTGATGACTGAAATTATTAAATTTACCGGCAACAGTCAGTGTTGCTGAAGTGAATATCCACGAGGTTGGTTTGTCGTCCATCCATTGTTGAAAATAGTGACTAACTTCTTGTGGTGTTGCATGAAGCACTAAACCACTGCTACGAATATCAACCCATAAGACATCATTGTCATCACTTTTCTCTTGAATAAATATTTCTAGCAGATCAATCAATTCAACACATCGGCTATGACATTGTTCTAAGCCTTTACCACGCTCTGCTGCAATTTCTAATTGCTCTGCTAAATCTGCAATACTTTCACTTAATTCTGCCAGTTTTAATTTAACACCTAATTGTTCAGAAATTGTGTGCCAAGGTGTTCGTTGTTCTTTATCGCCGATACTGAGCCGTAGAGTACGCATTGAAGACTCTGTCCTGTCGGCATAATCTCGAATAAGCGCCATATCATCAGCATCTTGTTCCATTTCTTGAATGCTGTCTCTACACAGTTCATGTATTTGATGACTACTAATTCGTTTGCCTAGAAATTGACTGGCAATATCAGGCAATTGGTGAGCCTCATCAATGATATAGGCATCTGCACTCGGCAGTATTTCTCCCTGACCACTTGCTTTTAATGCCATATCAGACATTAATAAATGATGGTTAATAACTACAATATCTGCTTCTTGTGCCTTTTTACGAGCTTCACTGATAAAACATTCTGAATAATTAGGGCACTCTTGCCCTAAGCAGTTATCAATTGTAGAGCTTACTTTTGACCACAGAGTTGAATGGTCTTCTAAAATACTACTTTCACTCAAATCCCCCGTTTTTGTGATCATCGACCATTCGGCTAATTCTTGTAATGTTGCATAGTGCGGTTTTTGTAAGGGATCACCCTGAGCTTGATCAAGGCGGTAATGGCAGAGGTAGTTACTGCGGCCTTTCAATAATGCTGAGCGAAATGGGACGGATAATGCTTTTTTAAGCATCGGTAGATCATTATTAAACAGTTGATCTTGTAAATTCTTTGTTCCAGTCGAAATGAATACCTTTTGCCCTGACAGTATGGCAGGAGCTAAATAGGCATACGTTTTTCCCGTCCCTGTGCCCGCTTCGGCCACCAACACGGAAGATTCTTGAAGTGTTTTTTCAATTTCTTGTGCCATTTCAAGCTGTTGTTGTCTAGGAGCATAGCCTTCTATTTGCTGAGATAATAGCCCATTTTCACTAAACACCTGTTCCATCTGTTCTTCCATTTATACCTATAATCCTAATCTAATATTAATGAACCATACTGTTGCACTACCTACCACTAAAAATGACAGTAAAGCGAAAAAAGCATGCAATTTATACTTTTTTATCAGCTCACTTTCTGGCACGGTAGATAATATAAAACCTTGTTTTTTATGCGAGCTAGCACTCAGTACACTTAACTGTTCTAGTTTTTCTTTTTGTCCATGTTTATGCTTGATATGACGAATAGCAGCTTGCCTAGCGTGTTCCCACTCATTTTGATCCAAGCTACCATCGCTGTTGCTATCAAAGCGATGCAGTAGTTGATTAGGATCATTTTTCCATTCACGCAATAAATGAGCGACCTGTTGATTTTGTTTGTTTCTTTCAATATTTGCGACGGATTTAAACAGGCCGATTGCATATAATTGTTCGTTTTCAACAATTAGCTCCTCAGTATAACGTCGATGAGGTTTCACCGTGCGTTTATGCCATACTCGTTTGTTATTGGCTAAAACATCAGCATCATCAGGGGCAATCACACAATGGCCTGTTTCATCTTCTAAAAAGAACAGGTCGGTACTAGTTTCATGCTTCACAACTCGCCATACCTGACGAGAACGCCCTTTCATATCTCGCTCTCTAACCTTTTCTTCAATCTTATAGCGGTACCAAACACATGATTTTCTGCTTAAAGGGGAAATAATAAGCGGACCTTCCATTAGGCGAGCTTGGCCATTCAGTTCTATATAGCCTTGCGAGGCAGACCGAACCTTAGAGGTGGGGATTATTTCCATCATTCGGGCATGTGAATACCAGCGAATCATTTTGAAAAATGCCGTAGTAGCGACACAAGCACAGATAAAAGCGCCTATCCATACTTGATAAGGTTCTAATAAGAGAATTTCATCCGCGAGCACGGATTGTAGACTTTCAATCATTTACTGATCAAATAACTGATTTAAATTAACATCTTCTTTTTCATCAACAGTGAATTCAAGTAATTCTTTAGCTGAAAAATTAAACCATTTTGCGATAAAAAGGTCGGGGAAATTCTCAATCTGCACATTATTATTGTTAACACTTTCATTGAAAAATTCACGACGATCGGCAATATCATTTTCTAAACCTGTTATCCGAGCTTGTAAATGTTGAAAGGTTTCATCGGCTTTTAGTTCAGGGTAGGCTTCGGCAACCGCAAATAAACTACCTAGTCCTAGGCGCATTGCACCTTCAGCTTTTCCTAATGCAGACATATCACCCTGTTGTTGTGACGAGGCTACAGAAGAACGGGCTTTCATAACCTTTTCAAGGGTTTCCTGCTCAAACTTCATGTATTGCTTGCAGGTTTCTACTAGTTTTGGGAGTTCATCATGACGTTGTTTGAGAAGCACATCAATATTAGCCCATGCTTTGCTAACGCTATGCTTTAAAGTAACTAGGCCATTATAAATTGAAACAATATAAATAAGGGCGATTACACATAGGCTCCAAAAGATAAATCCAGATACACTCATAATGACTTTCCTCTAATTTTAGTCGTTATGATTATCCCATATTTCATCTTCTAATCCATTCTCTCGTGTCCACACGAGTTGACTGATGATTTTGAATTGAGCAACAGACATGGCACCGCGCTTTTTATTTTGGCTATCACGCCGTGCTTTCATTGCTGTTGAGATGTCAATGTTTGTGGCTTCATACATTTCAACGGGCATGTAATCATCATCAAATAACACCATTATAACACTGTCCCAGCGGCCATCAGGATTGATTTGACCGATACGGGGAGTTGAGCGACTATCTTCAAAGATAACTCTACCTTTAATAAGAATTCGAAGCCCGGCTCTTTCACCTAAGCCTTCGGCATCATAACCTAGAGTGAGATCATCAATTAGATTTAAGTTTAACTCTTTTGCCACATCAAACCGTGCAATTTCCCCAGTGACAGGTAATGTCGTGCCAGTTGTCATGCGATATTTAGCCGCTAACTGACGTGTTTCATGCATTAACTTGTCTATGGAATAGATCGTCATATCGACTTCTGCTGGTTTATTCATGATTCAATCTATTATCTCAAAAAAAACGGCCTATTCGTGTTAGCGGATAGACCGTTTATTTCTTGAGAATAATTAAGTAGTTTTTAAGCTTACTTATTTAGCATCTAAAGCGCGTTGGTAATATTTGTGTACTAGCTCTTCTTGATTGTCTAATAAGAAATCAATGCTTGGTTCATTATTCATCGCTTTTTCAATAGCTTTGCGAGTTGCTTCACGGTGGATATTGAATAAAGCTTCATGATCTAAATCTTCAACTTTTTCGACACCAGGGCTTAACCATACAGAACAGATGATACCTAAGTCATTTGCTTTTTCTTTAGGAATTGTACCGTTACGAACAGCATCTAATACGCCGTTTGAAATTGCACCTTGAACTGTACCCATTAGGATATTTGTGTAAGCAACGTCTTTAACAGTCACTTTACTAACCATAATTGTTGCAGGTTTAACCATCATATCAGTGTTCATTAATGCTAAAACACGAGTATGACCTTTAACTTGGTCACCTAGTAAATTAGCAAATGCAGTACCAAAAGGACCGTCTAATTCGCCGATAATAACTTCAGGTTCTGCTGCTGTGAATGGTGGGCCACCTGCTAATAAACATTCGCCAACACGCATAGTCATTTTTTCGCTCATGGGTTTTCTCCGGTTAAATTAATATAAACCCCTCAATTATCCTTGGATGAATTGCTTGTAGCAAGAGCCACACACTTTATAGCAAGGCCAAACAAGGTTAAGATAGCAGGATATTATTTTATTGAGTTCTATAAATGTCAGAAATTAAAACCCCTTATGAGCGAATTGGTGGAGAAGAGGCTGTTCGTCGTTTATGCCAAGTTTTTTATCAGATCATGTGCGATACACCTCAAACAGAGTTGATCCGCGCAATGCACCCTAGTGATATAGGGATAAGTGAAGAAAAATTGTACCTGTTTTTAACTGGGTGGTTGGGTGGCCCTCCTCTGTATACAGACCTATACGGGCACCCTCGTTTACGTGCGAGACACCTCCCCTTTTCTATTGGCATTGAAGAGCGGGACCAGTGGTTATATTGCATGGCTCAGGCACTTAAAACATTTAACTTAGATGAAGTGTTTGCTCAACAGTTAATGAGTTCATTCGTGCAAACAGCCGACTTCATGAGAAACAAGCCTGATCAGGGCTAATAAAATGAAAATAGGTGCACTGATTATTGGTGATGAATTATTGTCTGCAAAACGGCAAGATAAACATTTCAGTCACTTACAATCAGTATTAGCTGAACGCGGATTGGAATTAAGCTGGACCATTATCGTGGGTGACGATGCTGCTGATTTAGAACACTTTATTCGTTTCAGTCTTGACTCGCCAGATTTAGTGTTTAGCTTTGGTGGTATTGGCGCCACTCCTGATGACAGGACGCGGCAATCTGTTGCTAATGCAGCCAAAGTAGACCTAACATCTCACCCAGATGCCGTTGCAGAAATCGAAGCCCAATTTGGTAGCGCCGCTTACCCTCAGCGAATTTTGATGGCTGAACTGCCGAAAGGAAGCCGCATTATTCCTAACACTATCAATCGTGTTCCTGGCTTCTCATTTAAACATCATCATTTTATGCCCGGGTTTCCTGAAATGGCATGGCCTATGTTGGAATGGGTTTTAGATAACCATTACTCACATTTAGAGAAAGTAGTCCCAGAAGACGAGCAAATCATATACATTATGAAGGGTCGGGAAACTGATCTAGTCGAAACAATGCGGACAGTTGTTGAACAGTATCCAGCTCTTCGTTTATCAAGCTTGCCACATTTGGCTGAGCCATCTCATATTGAACTCAGCCTACGCGGTACGAGTGACGATGTTCACTCTGCTCTGACACTCTTTAAACAGGCTATAACAGAACTAGGTCTCATTTATTCCGACACGCTAAACGGATAAAAATGAAAACCATAATGGTAGTGTGACAAGGCTTGCCACAGTCGTTAATGTAACTGCTGCTGCATAGAGCTCTGTATCTAAATGATAACGTTCACAAATCACGATCCCAAACACCATTGTCGGCATGCCCCCTAGTAATATCAGCATGATAGAAATTTCTTTTTCTATCCCTATCAGGTGACTGACCGTCATAACCATTATGGGAACCAGTACCAGAGACGTGACTGCGATAGGTAATAACACTGGCATATACCTTAAGTGCAAACTAGCCCAACGAATACTCATTCCCAGAACAATCAGCATTAGAGGAACAACGGCTCCGGATAACAGTGACAGTACCGAGTGGATTATATTGGCTTGAGGCACATCACTTAAGTTTAAGATAATGCCCAGTATTACCGCCCAAAGAGCAGGAATTTTCCGAAGCTCACGCAAAGGATGAACCTCTACCTTTGTTGAACCATAATGATGAGCAATTAGAATGCCGAAGGTCAATAAAATTGGGGTACAAGCAAAGAAGTCATACTGTAATGCAAATGAACGTGAGTGCGTGCCAATAACCTGCTCTAAAACAGGCAAGCCTAAATAAGTCGCATTGGGAAAAGAAGCGGCTAATAATAAGGCCCCTTTTTGTGCGTTTGATACGTTAATAAACCGAAACAGTAAGCCTATAACCACTAAGCCAGTAGCGATACCACTCATCGCAGCCAAAGGTATTTGTAATGATGTTGAGTCTAGTGGCGCTTGCCATATGACATCTAGTACTAAAGCAGGTAATAACAAATAAAAGACGAGATCAGTTAGTGCTCGTCGATGAGAGCTGCTGGCAATATGCGCAGGCGCATGTGACTTCCAAAATGAGCCACAGGCGATGAGTAAAGACATTTGAATAAGAGCAAGTAGCATGAGTTTAAATTATCACCCTAGGTAACGATTGGCTGGATTTTATCAATATCCGAGCAAGAATGATATTGGTATAAATCCTGCATTATTTATGTGTGAATTCTAAAGGACTAGATAGAAAAATTACTATAAGTCTAACTAGTGGATTGCCAAAATGAAATATAAAGTTGAACCCACCCAACAAGAAAAGGTGATGAGGGATAATGATTTCATTGTCTCAAAAACAGATACGCAAGGCCGAATCACCTATGCAAATCGTATTTTTATTGAGTTCTCAAAATTTAGTGAAGAAGAACTGATAGGTACACAACATAATATTATACGGCACCCAGATATGCCGCGAGGCGTATTTAAATTGTTGTGGGATACCTTATCTCAAGAAAAAGAAATTTTTGCTTATGTTAAAAACATGGCAAGAGATGGAAGTTACTATTGGGTATTTGCAAATGTCACGCCCTCTTATAATGGTCAAGGACAGGTAGATGGTTATTACTCCGTAAGACGAAAACCTAAACAATCCAGCGTTGATATCTGTGCTGGATTATATAAAGCAATGCTAGAAGAAGAGAAAACAGCAGGCCCTAAACATGCCATGGATGCATCGATTAAACTTGTAACCGACCTACTGGCTGAAAAAGGAGTCTCCTATGAAGAATTCATCCTTAGTATCTAAACTCAAGGCCATGGCCTATATTAATAATGGGCTTCTCCTCATTGTTGTTGCATTATTCTTTCTGAAATCAGGCCTGGATTGGTTTGTAGTGGCGATAATGATAATAAGCCTTGTCTATGGACTGTTTTCATTGACGGGAATTGATCAATTATTAGCCCCTCTTAAGACTATAAGTAAAATTGCAGATCAAGTCAGTGCAGGACAATTTTCTGCACGCATTACACATATTGATTCAGAGAATGAACTGGGCAGTTTATCTTGGAAAATCAATGATATGCTTGATCAACTTGAGGCATACTTTAGAGAGGTTCGCACCTCATTTACTTACGCCAGTAATGGTCAGTTCTTCCGCAAAGCACAATCTCAGGGACTGCATGGATCATTTGTATTTTCTCTTGATAATATCAATACATCATTAGGCGCAATGCAAGATACACAACAGTTTTTATTAAAAAATAAACTGGTTTCAGACTTATCTTCACTGAGTACGTCTAATCTATTGATTGATCTAAAGTTGAACCAGAAAAGTATTGAAGAGATTAAAGAAGTGATGGACATCGTGACGGACACATCACAGAAAATGGTGGCCGATGCAGAAGGTAGCCAAGGTTCAATTAATACCGTGGTCAGTAATCTAAATGAAGTGATTAATCGAATTGATAAGAACAACCATGAGATTGTAGATCTTAATAGTCTTAATGAAGAAGCCTCCACAGTGATTACACTGATTAAAAGTATTGCCGATCAGACCAGCCTATTAGCGTTAAATGCGGCTATTGAAGCTGCGCGAGCCGGCGAACAAGGCCGAGGCTTTGCTGTCGTGGCGGATGAAGTAAGAACCCTTGCTGATAACACGATCAAAGCAACAGCAAGTATTGCAGAAGTACTGGAGACCTTCCAACAAAAATCAACAGCCATGCTTGGTGAGTCTACCGTGATGTCTGAAATGGCAAACTCTTCTCGAGAAGTAGTGACAGAATTTGCCGATAAATTTGAAAATTTTGCCGCTTCTGCTCGTGATACTGAGGAGAGAATGCTTTATGCTGATGACATTAGTTTTGCAGCTTTAATCAAAATTGATCATCTACGCTACAAGCAAAATGCTTATGCTGCCCTTTCTAACGGTGCAGATTCAGCTGAAGCAAAAGAAACATCGACAGATGCACATAGCTGTCGATTTGGTCAGTGGTATTTTGAAGGAGAAGGCAAAAACTTATTTAGCGGCTTCCCTTCATATTCTGCAATAGAGCCTGTTCATGAAGATGTCCATCAACATATCAAAGAAGCAATTTCATTACTTCATGGGCCGTGGGAAGCCAGTGCTAATACACAAGAAAAAATTCTGCTGTCATTTAAATCAGCTGAAGAATCCAGTTACCAATTAATGGGCCTTGTTGACAATATGGTTAAAGAAAAACACCCCAGATAATAGTACCCGTTCAAATAATGCCTAAAAAGCCACATTATCTTATTTGTAATGTGGCTTTTTAGTTTAAGCTCTATCAAATGCTTGTTATGATGTCAGGCATTATTGTTTCATTAGCTAAATAGCATATATAAGGTTATCACTATGTCTTTATCCAAACAGTTGTTGATTTTAATTACCTTTATCTTTTTTATCGTTTTTGCCGTTAACTTTATATTAAGCATGGGCAATATAAGAAGTTACCTAGAAGTCGAATCTGAAATACATGTACAGGATACTGCCACTTCCTTAGGCTTATCTCTCAGCCCTCATATGGTTGATGAAAAAGATCCTATTATTCGTACGATGATGAACGCCATTTTTGATATGGGATATTACAAAGAAATGCGTTTACTTGATGTCGATGGCCAGGAACTCATTAGGCTAACGAATACGGACATAATGCCGGGAGTACCAGAGTGGTTAATAGAGTTAGTGCCGATGAAAGTCGCCACAGCCGTCTCTGAAATTAGCTCAGGTTGGAATATCTCAGGCACTCTTTATGTCTCAACTAACCCCGGTTATGGTTATTTAAAATTGTATGAACAAGGTATAGCCACCCTTAAATTTTCTCTGATGATCTTCTTGGCTGCGGTTATTCTATTGATTGTAGCGCTGCGTTTCACATTAAAATCACTGAAAAATATTGAAAAACAAGCCAATGAGATTTCCGCGGGAAACTTTACTATTATTAGTCGCTTACCATGGACTCTTGAGGTTAAAAGTGTTGCTCAATCAATGAATAGCATGTCGAATAAGATCGGCAGTATGATCGCTAGACTCAATAGAAAGCTTGAAATATTAAGTGATAGCCTAAAACGAGATACCTTAACTAAGTTGTTCAATCAAGTGACCTTCAATCAAAACTTGAAACAAACTTTAGCCAGTGGGAAATCAGGTTATGCAGCCTTAATTAAATTTGATGATTTAGGCTTCATTGCAAAATCAAAAGGTAATAAAGCGGTTGATAATATATTAATTGAATTTGCTAAGTTATTAAATACGCATGAAAAAGAAGGCATTAGTGCTTACCGCCTTTATGGTTCTGAGTTTGCAATGATTTTACCTGAACTCGATAGCACCGCCGTGACCACTATTGCTGATGAACTTAAATTAAAAATTACCGCGCTTGGCCTGCAATATGAAATCGATGATTTAATTCATATTGGGATTATTCATTATGGTCGTAGCAGTGATTTTGATAAGCTATCCCCTGCTATGGTTGAAGCATATGAACAGGCGAGAATCATAGGTAATAATGCCTATTTCATTAAGTCTGATAGTGTGAGTTCAATGAGTGATCAGGAATGGAAAACTGCAATCACCACTGCCATTGATAAAAACATGCCTGAAATCAGCCTTGTATCAGAAGCATTTAATTATGCAGGAACTACAGTAACAAAGGTTATGGAAGAAGCCTTTACTCAGTTTAAAGACCGGAATGGCGACAAGCTCGCAATTGGTACTTTCTTTTCGATGGCACAGGAGTTTGGCCTAGAAAAGGATTTAGATAAATGTATTGTGAATCAAATTCTGTTGTTGATGGAAAGCAAGAAACAAACTGTTCCAGTGACCATTAACTTATCAATGACCGCGATTGCTTCAAATGAGTTTAGAGAGTGGTTACAAGCTCGGGTTAAACAATCCAATATTAAACCTGAACTATTAGCCTTCAGTGCCACGGCATACTCTGCAGCTAAAGATTTAACAACATTCACCGACTTTAGCTTATTTGTGCAGTCCATTGGTTCTAAAACACTATTAAAACGTTATTCTTCAGATATTATTGCCATCGACCGATTGAAAGACTTACAGGTTGATTATATTCGTCTGGCTCGCGATTTGACTACTGATATTGGCAATAACAGTAATAAATCGACTCTGCTTGATATTATGAATGAGGTCGCTACCTTATTAGATATTAAAGTGATTGCCGAAGGTGTGGTAGATGACGAAGACTTTGACCATGTTAAGAATGCTGAAATCTATGGCATTGGTCGATAATTACAGCTAATTCGTATTATGCTACTTTCTAGATTCAATACTAAACAATGTTATGGCGTGCTAATCGCTATAAGTTTGGCTGTCTCTTTACCGCTTATTGCGGAGCTTAATATCACCGAGCAATTGCTGGTTAAGATTGAGGCTAAATATAATAAATATGCTCGCAAACGTGTGGAATCATGGAATGAGCTCATATCCAACCCAGAGAATAAAAATTTAACAGATATAGAAAAGTTGGAGTTGGTGAACACCTTCTTTAATTCTAATATCCTATTTTTAAACGATATTGATTTATGGGAAAGAGAAGATTATTGGGCCACCCCTCTTGAGGCTCTTTCTATTGGAGCAGGTGACTGTGAAGACTATTCTATTGCTAAATACTTTACCCTAAAGAAATTAGGAGTAGATGAAAATAAGCTACGAATTACCTATGTTAAGGCAATAGAAATAGGTCAAGCTCATATGGTACTCACCTATTTTGAGAATAAACGAGCCATTCCATTAATTTTAGATAACCTCACTATTGATATTAAACCTGCCAGTCAACGTAAAGATTTAGTGCCCGTTTATAGTTTTAATGGTGGCGGTTTGTGGCTGGCTAAATCACGAGGTAGCGGTAAACGTGTCGGTGATGCGTCAAAACTCTCTTTATGGGAAGACTTAGAAAACCGCATGAATACGAGTTTTTAAGCAGAGAAATTCTCAGCCTTAGCCCTCAAGCTAAACAAGATTATATTTTTTGAGAAACAAGCCTAGCAGCAATACTCTCATGGACAGATAATAAAGCAGGGATAACCAGTAATACCAGAGCTGTGGCAAACATTAAACCAAATGATATTGAGACCGCCATTGGAATTAAAAATTGTGCTTGCACAGAGGTTTCAAATAATAAGGGCGTCAATCCGGCAATGGTAGTCAGTGAGGTTAATAACACCGCACGTAAACGTTGACTCGCGGCATTGATAATAGACTGAGTGACAGCAATACCCTGCTCTCGTTGTTGTTTAAAGAATGTCACTAAAATTATAGAGTCATTCACTACAATACCGGACAAACCAAAAATACCAAATAACGATAATATCGTTAAATCAATCCCCATAAACCAGTGGCCAAATAAGGCGCCTACCAATCCGAAAGGAATAGCTGCCATCACCACCAGTGGCCAGCCATATGAGGCAAAAACCCACGTTAAAATAAGGTAGATTAGAACAAAAGCAAGTATGAGGCCTTGCTTCATATCAGCCATTGTTTTGGCTTGTTCTTCTGCTCGCCCTTCAAAGTTTACCTCGACAGCATAACGAGAAGACAGCTCGGCAAGTAGTGTGCCCTCTAATTCATTTAAGATTTCATTACTATTATTGACTGCGGAATCAACCGTTGCAGTAATATGAATAGCCAGCTTGGTATCAGAATGACGTAATACATCAAAGCCTCGTCGGGCTTTAAATTCAACTACACTCGATAAAGGCACAGAATTACCATTAGGTAAGCGAATGGTAAAGTTATCAAGAGTTGCCTGAGTATTACGTTCAATATCAGGGAGCATCACTCTGACCTCAACCTCATCATCACCATCTTGAAAGATCTGTACGAGCTGACCATCAAAAGCAGCTCGTAACTGACGCCCGACATTATTAATGGTTAAACCTAATACTTCACCTTGACCTTTTAGACTGTAAATAAGCTGTTCTTGACCATAAGGCATATCATCTTCAATGGCACTTACCCCATTGAACTGTTTTAATGCTTGGCTCACTTCCTGTCCTGCTTGTTTTAATATTGTTGCTGAGGCGCCACTGAGGCGGATATCAATATCACTACCGGGAGGGCCAGATCTGCGTTCAGAAACAGTGAAGGTTTCTATTCCAGCCGGCAAGCTTATATGACTTTTCCAGTTCTCAATAAACTGTTTATTACGTACTTCACGGCTATCTGGAGAAATTAACTCAAGTTGAACCGAACCAAAACGCTCGCCTTTTTGTGCTGACGCACGTCCAGCGGTACTGGCACTGCCTAGACGAGTCAATGACATTTCAATTAAGTCATCACCTAATTCCTGTTGAGTTTTTTCTAAGCCCGCGTTTAAATGCTCTAAAAACTCAGCTACCTTGTATGAGGGCGTTCCTGCTGTGAAACGTGCATTAGCAGTAATGCTGGTGCCTTCTGGTGCTGGGAAAAAAGTAAAATGCAAGCGCCCTCCCGCTAATAAACCCACGCTAATAATGAGTAAAGCGACAGGAATACTGATGGTGACCCATCTAAATTTTACTGCCATAGTAACCAGTGGGGTAAATAACTGATCTCGGCAATAATTAAAGCCATTATCTAACCATTGCCGTATCGGGGGCGGCTTGGCATGATGGATTTGTTGGAATGCGTGGCGTAAATGTCCCGGTAAGATAAGAAAGCTTTCAAACAATGAAGCAATAATGACGCAGATAACAACAAATGGTATATCAAACAGTATATTACCGATTACTCCTCCAATCATCATTAGCGGTATAAAAGAGGCAATGGTGGTTAATGATGACGAAATAACAGGGGCTAACATCCGCCTTGCTCCACCTTCGGCAGCAGTTAAGGAATGTTCGCCGCTTTGATAATGTGACAAGGCATCTTCACCGACTACAATGGCATCATCAACAATGATGCCTAGAGCCATAATGAGACCAAATAAACTGATCATATTGATACTGCCACCAAAGATATACATCACCAATAGAGTGGCCATAAATGACACGGGGATCCCCACCGCTACCCAGATAGCCACACGACCTTGTAGAAATAAAAATAGAATAGCAATAACAAGGGTTAAGCCCCCTAAGCCATTACGAACCAATAAATCCATTCGTTCTTTTATCAGTTGCCAGCTCGCATCATAAACTTTAAGTTCTACTCCTTTGGGGAGTTGATGTTCATTTTCATCTAACCAATGTTGAAGAATTTCAGCTGCGACCAGCGAATCTGCATTTTCTGTTCGCTGTAATGCTATTTCAACAGCTGGTTTTCCTTGATAAAAAATACTCACTTGTTTGCGTAATGGGCGACGTTCAATCTCTGCAATATCACCCAAGAGTAATAAGCCACCGCTATAGTCTGTTTGAACAATCAGATCTGAGAACTCTTGTGAATCTCTGCGTTGCTCCAGACTACGTAGCTGCTTTGCTGTTTCATCATTAGCAATTTCACCAGCCGGTAAATCTCGACTCAGTTCAGCAACCTTTTCACTGACATCATTGAGTGTCAGGCCCAGTTCACCTAATTGTTTAGTGCTGACTTGAATTGCAATTTCTTCTTCAGGTAAACCTGAAATAGTGACGCGAGATATTCCCCTATCCAATAATTCATGTTCGATCTTATGGACTAAATAACGGAGCTCTTCTAAGGGGCCTGACGAAGTGACTAATAGACTGGCAACACGTTCATAACGTGTAATTAAAGACACATCAGGAATTTCAGAGTCACTGGGTAAATTACGTAATTGGGCAACTTGCTCCTTTACCTGATCTAAGGCTGTTGCCATATCTGAGTTTTCTTCAAACTCCAAAGTAACAATCGACATGCCATAGGACGATGTTGATGTCATTTTGTCGACAAAATCGACGGTACGTAATTCTTGTTCTATTCGGCTGGTAATAGAGTCTTCAACATCTTCAGCACTTGCACTTCGCCATTCAACTCGAACCGTAATCAGATCTAAGGCAAAGGTAGGAAAAAATTGGGTATTAAGTTTAGATAAAGATGTTAAACCAGCAATAATCATAATGATCATTAGTAGGTTTGCAGCCACCTTGTGCTGGGCAAAAATACCTATAACATCACGGTGGCGTAACGGCTTCATTTATTTCATTGCCTCAACACGAAGGCCAGTTATTGCATTAGGTAACTGTGTGCTGACTATATGATCACCTTGTTGTACCTGTGAACTTCTGAGTAAAAGTTGCTTGCTGCCTTCTTCGTCTGAGAGTTCACCAACACGTTCAATAGTAATTGATTGTAAATAACCCTCATTAATTTTATAGATATGATCTAAGCCATACAAAGCATTGAAAGGAAGTGTGAACACATTTTCTTGCAACGCTAAGGTTAATGTTAACTCTATAAAACTACCCAAAATAAGACCTGTTTTGTCGTCTCCAAGAGTAAATAGTCCATCGACTCCACCACTATCTTGTTTAATTTCACCTGATAGTCGTGCAAGTGAAAATAGGTGATTCTTTCCAGAAATCTGACTGCTTGCCGTTAACGTCACTTCATTATTAATCATATTATAGATTTGAGCTGAATACCGGCCGGGAATTTGGGCTCTTACTTCCAGCTTATTGCGGTCATAAAGTGATATTAAGCTGTCACCAGTTCGGACACGATCACCTTTGCTAACATTTAATTGGGTAATAACACCATCAAATGGAGCGATGATTTGGCTACGGCTGATATCAACCTGAGCCTGTTTTAATAGGGCTTGGGCACGTTGTTTTTTTGCGAGAAGTTGTGCCAATCTAGCCGGATGTTCAGCGATATCAAAATTCAATCGTTTTAAGGTGAGTAGTTGACTTTGTTTAGCTGCAAGCGCTTCATCTAAGCTCGCTTCTGTCATTAAATGTGTTTGTGATAGCTTTTGATTTCTAGCAACAGATTTTTCTGCTAGTTTTAATAGCTCAGTTTCTTGTTTTAACAAGCCATGATCACGTGAAAAACGCTTGTTTTCACTGTCAATGGATGCCTGTATCTCAGCTAAATCAGCTTGACGTTGGGCCAATAATAATTGCACATCGGTATCGTCTAACTGGATTAACAGATCGCCAGCCTTAACAAAGGATCCTTCAAGTATTTCAGCTGCAATAACATCAGCAATAAGTGCTGATTTTAGAGTCGACTTCCTCGGTGACTCAACTCGACCATACAAAGTAATTTCAGGCGAAATGGTTTGAATATCAACGGGGGTGGTATTCACACGCCACACCTTCTCAGGCTTGTTTGATAACTGTCTTTCAGGATTAGATTGTTTGAGGAGGACAAAAACAAAAATGGCAATCGCAATAACAACTAACGGTAAAAATAAACGTTTTAACAAATTACTACTCCATTTTTGAGCCAATACCCATCAAAACCAATCCACTCAACTAAAGTTTATTCTTGTTAAGAAGAGATTACGCTTCCGAAATTTCAACACGGTTACGGCCTTTTTCTTTTGCTCGATATAATGCTTTATCAGCATTAGTAATTGTACGTTGATAGTCAGGGTGGCGGTCATGAATTGCAGCGCCAATACTAACTGTGGCTGAAATAAGACTCTCATCAGCTAATTTAAATGCTGTGTTTTCAATTAGTGCTCTTACTTTTTCTGCTATTGAAGCTAGTTGGCTCTCTTTAATATCAGCTAATACAATTAAGAACTCCTCGCCACCATAACGGAAGACATAGTCCCCCGTTCTAACTGATTGAGATAAGTTATAGGCAAACTGTTGTAAAATCAGATCACCATTATCATGACCATGCTCATCATTAAGGTTTTTGAAATAGTCTATGTCAATGTATAACACCCCATAACGCATGCCCGTTTTAATACTGCACTCTGTTTCATGGCGTAATACTGTCGAAATATAACGACGATTGAATAAATGCGTCAGGGCGTCACGACCACTGTCAATATCCAACATTTCTTTTGCCGTATCACCCAAAATCCAGATTACTTTTGTGACTTCTGCATTCAAATCTTCAATTAATTGATTAAACTGCTCTAGATCTTGACCTCGGTGGTCAAGTTTTTTAATTTTATCAATGATTTCATTAGCATCACCAATAAAAGTAAGTAATACCTCAAGCTCAGGCCGCCCGGTTAAAATTAGCGCCCCTTTATGTGTCAGCCATAAGCCAAAATCTGAATGTCTAATGGTGGGGAATGTAGCTTCATTAAGTGTTTTTTCGTGAAATTTACTTAATACCTGTCTTAACCAATCAAGCAAGGATGTACGTAAACGTTCAAAATCAAATGCTAAACTTTGTGATGACACGTGGAGACGAAACGCTTGTGCTTCACCCTCACTCGCAACAATATCAATCAAATAGCTTTCATTAATTAATGCTGTTGTACTATCAATAATGGCATTGATAAGGACTAATGAATCGGCTTGTTTCGGGCTCTCTATCTCAGCTTGAATGATCTCAGTTATCGCGCCTTTTAGAGTTCGCATACCAAAATTAACTAGGCTCATTGGCAAATCAATACGAGCATGAACATGGCCTACCTGAACCTGTTGTTCAAGAAAATTTCTAATGTCATCAATCGTATTATGGGCTTTAAATAAGCCCTCAATCCATGCCGTCATAGAGACTTTTAAACGTGTTTCAACTAATTCACTCGTCAAAAACTCAACAGAAAATTGGTTTTGTAACATGACGCGATAAAATGATCGGGCAATAAGGGCGGCATTAGGCACTATCTTTTCAGCTAATAAGGATAATGTGTCAGCATTATCAACATGATATAGCTCGGCTAATTCACGTTCGTATGTTTGTTGTAATTGCAATTGATTCATTATCTAGTCTCATTACTCTTGATAGTGGCGGCGATAGTATCGGCTGTTTATAGCTCCGCTTGGCATTGCTGCAGGTATTTAAATAATAATCGAGCTGATTTAGGTGGCTTTTCTTTAGCCGCTTCTTTATTTGCATTTCTCACTAACTGGCGAACATGCTGCATATCAAAACTTTCAAATTGATTGCGTAAGACGGTCATTACCTCTTTATCACCGGCAATCAATTCATCTCGCCAGACTTCTAATTGGTGAAAACGTTTGGTGTCACCATTATGAGCTTGACGAATTTTTTCGATATTTTGTTTTATGCTGTCATGATCTTCATGGACCATAATATTGCCAATAGTGGCGGTTTGTCTTTTTAATGCCCCCTTGGTCATTCCCTGGGCTTTGACGAGTTGTTCATGTAAACGCTCGGACAAGTTAAGTTTATCGATGTCTTTTAGCGGTAGTTCAAGTAACTGTTTTCCCAGTTCTTTTATAGATAATAACTCACGCTTAATTTGCGATTTGCTGATTTCATCTTCAAACTCATCTTTGTACTGGCCTTGTTTGCCAAACTTTTCCATCTTTATACCTTGAAAGCGACTATTTATCTCCCTATTTTACGCCAATAATGGCCAAGGAATACAGTTAAATACGGCTTTAATCAATTACTTTTGATAAGGCTTTATAACGCTCAAAGTCAGCTATGCAATCTACATCCCATTGACGCTTCATTTCAATCAGCTTTAAGCCAGCCTTATCAATACGATCACAGCTTATTTTATAGACATTACTCTGCCCCCAAACCATGTTAAAAAACAACTCTGGATGAGGGGCTGTCATGCCGATCAGTGCATAACCACCATCTTCTGCTGGTGATATCACGACATCATCAGCATGTTGTAGCGCTTTTATCGCAACAGTAAAGTCTTCAACAGTAAGAGATGGACAATCGCAGCCAATAAGAATAACTCTAGCTGACGATTTTAACGCAGTTGAAATAGCATGATGCATTCGCTCACCAAGATCATTTCCGTGCTGCTGATGTAAAGAGACAGCATAATAGCGCTCACAATCGCTGAAAAAATCATGCTGAGTATCAGGGCTACACCACAGCTGTACAGGGCAAAGAGCTGATGAAGTCACTAAAGATAAGGTTCTATGTGTTAGCTCTTGGTGGACTGCACTCGCTTGGTCAGCACTAAGCTGAGGCATTAATCGTGTTTTTACTTGCCCGGCAATAGGAGCCTTACACAATACAAGAATCGCTGTATTAGCATCGTAAGTGGCCATTATGGTCGGGTAAATGGCATTAGAATTAAACGCTTTAAGCTGATGTCATCTGCTTGTTGATACTGAGACAAGCCGATTACAACACCATCATGGCCTTGTTCAGGTTGGGGGATATAGCTGTTAAACAAACGATCCCAAATACTAATTGAAAAGCCATAATTACTATTGGTTTCAGCGTTAATAACACTGTGGTGTACACGATGCATATCGGGGGTGACAATCAGTAATCTAAGGTATTTATCAATCGAAATTGGAATACTAATATTACTGTGATTAAATAAAGCACAACTACTTAAAATAACCTCAAACAGCAGAACACTATGAATATTCGCTCCTATAATAAAGATTACAATCACCTTGTAACACATTGAAAATGTTATTTCTATCGGGTGAAATCGAATGGCAGTTGTCACATCAAAGGCTTGATCACTATGATGAACTTTATGTAATCGCCATAGCAGTGGCCAGTAATGTGAAAGTCGATGCTGACCGTAAATAGCAAGATCTAATAGTATCAAAGCGAGCACAATGCTTAGCCAGATTGGCATGTTAAACAGCTGTAATAAGCCCAAGTGTTGCTCAGTCACAATGGCACTTGCCCATAACGCAGCCCCTGCTAATGAAAAGCGCATTAACAGTGCACTGAGAATAGAAAGACTGAAATTAGCAGACCATCTTTGCCAACGTGATTGTGTAATAGTCCGTTTAGGAGCTAATACCTCCCATAGCATCATGACGATTAACAAGCCAATGAAGATAGGTAAACGTTCTATTTGCTCCAAAACAGTCCTTTCCTATACAAATATTCTAATTTCTTCGGCGACACCCCATAATAAAATTGTAAGCGTAACCACCACATTAAGAGCACCGTTTTTACGATACCAAAACGTATCCAACGCCGACTCGATGTGATCAATTTGGCTTGAATACAATAAGGTTTACTGAGATTTTTTAGACGAGAACACAGTTCAATATCTTCCATTAAACTAATATCAGCAAAGCCATCTAATTGTTCAAACAGCTGTTTATCAACAAACAATGCCTGATCACCTGTTGCGATACCTGTCCAACGTGCTCGCCTGTTCATCATCCATACAATTATACTTAGCCATATTGATTTACCGCTGAGTTTAATATCGAAGTGTCCCCATTGATAGCCTTGGTGAATAGCCTGATCAATAGCGTTAATGGCATTATCAGGTAAGCGACTATCAGCATGTAAGAACCATAATAATGGAGTAGATGCCATTGCTGCCCCCGTATTCATTTGTATCGCACGCCCCTGCTGTGTTTTTACCACATCATCAACATATTCTTCAGCAATCATTATCGTGTCATCATCACTTCCGCCATCAACGACAATTAATTCACATTGAGATCGTAGTGCTTGTAGCTCAGTTAAAAAAGGTCTCAAACCGAGCGCTTCATTCAGTGTAGGAATAATGATGCTTATTTTTTTAGACATATATTAGGCAGACTACTAACAGCAGTTACTCTCATCAGAGCAACATTCTCCAGAGTCAGTACCACTGTGACTGCCTCCTTTCGTTTCTGCTGCTGGACGTAATGTGCCTGCAGGTGCACACCAAGATGTTGCTTCTTTTAATATCTTTGGCGTGATACCGATAAAGTCATCGCCATAAACACCTTGAGTCATCAGATCAAATGATCGGGCACAGGTCGCGATACGCTGACCTCGTGGATAGACATGGCCTTCATCGTCATAGACCTCAGAATAAGGGCCACGATATATCACGGCATGGCCGACATCTAAACAGGGTTCATTTTGCGGTTTAGTGGCGGTAATCGTCACAGAACGAAACTCAATACCTTCGACAACCTGCCAAGGTTCACCTTCCCATTTGTCATAAGCCACGGCAACAAAACCAGCTTTCACAAAGGCATCTAACATTTCTTGTTCTTGTAAGGCACCTGAAATACAACCACTCCATAATGTAGGATCGTCTTTAAGGTGTTGAGGAACAAATTCATCGCTGACTATATCTGAAATAGCCACCCGGCCACCCGGTTTTACAACCCTAAATATTTCATCAACCATCTTGGTCTTATCACTATCATGGACAAGGTTGAGTACACAGTTAGAGACCACAAGATCGACACTATCATCAGCAATCAGTGGGCTATGTTGAGACTGTGACTGTTGCCATGTTTGATGGCGAAGTAAACTGTCGCTATCCGTAATTGGCTGGGCCGTTAGCTGAGCGTCAACGGCATCCAAGTCTACAGTCAAATCTTGAATTAAACCTTTAACAAACGCTACTTTATCCCCGCCTAACTTTTCAGCCATTTCCTGTTGATATTTTCGTGCTAATGCCAACATATCATCATTCATATCAATGCCAATAACACGACCTTTATCGCCTACTAATTGCGCTGCCATATAACAAATCTTACCTGAACCGGCACCGAGATCGAGCACGATATCGCCCGTTCTGACATAACGAGAGGGATCGCCACAGCCATAATCTTTCTCAATAATTTCTGCTGGTAATAATGTTAATAATGTCGCATCGTAGTCAACAGGACAGCAGAGATCAGCCTGTCTTTGCTCTGCCCCTTCTGAATAACGATCCAAGACACTGTGTTCTAATTCCATCTTTGTTCCCTAATTATATATAGCCGTGAAGCTTATTTGCGAGGCTATCAGTCTTCTCACCGACGTTATTGCCCTGTTATTCAAATACTTTTACATATTTTATGATAATGCACCACTACAACTACTGCCCTGACCCGCTGTACAGCCGTAGCAATGCTGCCGTGTAGCAATATGTTGTTCGGTTAAGGCGTGTTGCAAGACCTCTCTAATATGCACCTTCTTTTTTTTATCGCCGAGCGTTAAATCCAACATTTGATTAAAATCACAATCATACACAAGGCCCTGCCAATCAATACTAATGGTATGGGTGCACATGACGTGTTCAAGAGTCTCTGCATTAAAATTATCGACTAATAGCTGCATATAATGATCAAAGTTCCCTTGACTTAATAAGGTGCTACCAAAACGTTTAATGGGCATATTAGCAAGGGTATAGAGATGATTAAAGACAATATCAAAATGCTGCTGTAGATACTGCTTATAGGCTAGTTCTAATGCCTGCTGCTCAGGTGGAAGTGTTGCATCTTGGGGGTTATAGACTAAATCTAAGCGTAAGCCAGTCCCTGCTTGACCATAACCTAAAGTATTTAAACGTTTCAATGCGGCGATACTGTGCTGAAATACACCATTACCGCGTTGTTTATCAACATTTTCTTCTAAATAACACGGTAGTGATGCCACCACAGTTATCTTGTGTCGAGCGAACAAATCAGCCAGTGTTTCATAGCCTTCTTGTTGCAGAATCACCAGATTACAGCGCACGATGATGTTGAGATTGAGTGCTGTTGCTTGTTGAACGAGGTAGGTAAAGTGAGGGTTCATTTCGGGTGCCCCCCCCGTCAGATCAAGCGTAGTCACACCAGTACTTTCTGCCAAGGTTAACACCTGATTAATGGTTTCTTTATTCATTAACTCAGTGCGTTTTGGTCCGGCATTAACATGACAATGTAGGCAGCTTAAATTACATAAATAACCTAAGTTAAGCTGAATGACCTCTAAGTTACGCCGTCTAATCGCTGGAAAGCTAGAGTTTTCTAAATATGATTTTGTCTCTAACATGGCTTATGAGTTCTCTCTAGCAATCATTTTATGTTTTTGTCTGCGAACAAGTATGGCGGCAATTAACGCTACGAAGGCAATTAATGCAAATGATAGCAAAACCTCAGCCGTGAAAAAATCGTTCATGGTATCCACAGTGGCTAATGAACTGCCTAAGTTTACGATTACAACACTGACAGGAAACATACCTATATAACTACCGACAATATAGTGTTTGCTGCTAATGGGGCTGAAAGCAAAGATCATATTAACAAACCAAAATGGAAATAAGGGCACGGCTCGCATGAATAAGAGATAACTAAAGGCATCCTGTTCAAGATTTCTCATTATTTTCTGAGTTGATGCTGTCTTTTCTAAACGCTGTCTAACCCAGTCAGCAAATAGGTATCTTGCCATCCAAAAGACTAAAGCAGCCCCTATTGTTGAAGCAGTTGTGGCTAATAAAACACCATACCATAGACCAAATATATAGCCGATTGCTATCGACATGATGGCTGCACCAGGTAGGCTTAAGACTGTTGATACAATATACAGGGCACCAACAATGAAAAAGGATTGCCAAAAATGTGCATCGGTATAGCGTAATAGTTCATCTTTATATTGTTTTAAGCAAGCAAAATTAAAATATTCATCACCGCCATTAATAAAAAATAGTAGGGCCAAGCTTAATAATGCAGTGATAAGGAGTATTTTTTTTAACATTCAGATCAGGCCCTCAAACCAAATAACCGTTTAAGCCATTTTTTACGCTTGGGAGTCAATAATGCTTTTGTTCTTAACTCGGCTACTCGTCGATTAATTTGTGCCAATGTTGGATAGATATGAATAGTATTACTCAATGCTGACACTGTTAAACCTTGCGAGATAGCTAAACTATATTCAGCAATTAACTCTCCAGCATGATGTCCGACAATACACGCTCCCAGTAGTTTTCCATTTGGGCTGATAATTATTTTTGCCATCCCCTTGGTTTCACCAGCCGTTATAGCGCGATCAATTTCGGAAAAAGGAAAGCTATAAATCTGATGTTTGATACCCTGCTGTAATGCTTCCCGTTCTGACAAGCCAACTCTAGCTAGCTCAGGATTAGTAAATGTACACCATGGTATAGCTCCTGTTTTTACTTGTGCAGGCCAGTGAAACAAACTGTTTTTTAGTACAACTCCAGCTTGATATTCAGCCATATGAGTGAACAAATAGGGACCAGCCACATCACCACAGGCAAAGATGTTCTTATTACTCGTTCGTAAACGCTTATCAAGAATTAAGCGGCCATGTTGATGTGCGACCTTAGCTTTATCTAATCCTAAATACTCTATATTAGCCTGACGGCCTGTGGCCATTAACAGTGCTGTTCCAATTATTTCTTGGGGGGAATTGCCATCAGTCTGAATGTTTACTTTTACTCCAATCTTATGTTTTTCAACAGAGGTGATTGTGGATTGTAAGTGCAGTATTACCCCATCAGCGATTAATTGCTGTTGAACCACATCACTCATATCATCATCTTCAATAGGTAATAGAGTTGAGTGACTGATGATAGTGACTTTGGCAGCCAACCTGGCAAAGCTTTGAGCCAGTTCACAGGCACTGGCACCGCTACCGATAATAAGTAAATGTTCAATATTGTCAGTAAGATTAAAAATGGTCTCATTGCTAAGATAATCAACCGTATCTAAGCCGTCTATCACTGGTATAAACGGTCTAGAGCCTGTTGCTAATACATATTTTCGGGCACTGTTCTCACGACTATCTACACGAATACGATTTGTTGAAATAAATTGTGCTTCAGCAAAAAGCACCTCAACGCCCATTTTTCTAAAACGTTCGGGACTATCATGTGGTTCAATTGACTCAATCACCTCAGCAATATGTTGGCTAATCTGATGCTGTTGAACGGGATTAAATATGGTTGACAATCCAAACTGATCTGCTGTCCTAATAGTGTGGGCAATAGAGGCTGAATGAATAAGTGTTTTGCTGGGAATGCAGCCAGTGTAAAGACAGTCTCCGCCCAAGCGGTTTTTTTCTATCAACAGTACTTTTGCACCTAAAGCCGCAGTCACCAAACCAGCAGCGCCACCTCCGATAATACATAAATCATAATCTGTATGGTCAGCCATTACATCTCAATCTCAATTTATTAATCATAGGCTCTAATAAGAAATTATATAATACAGTGTATCGTGCATTCTCCCACAAAAAAGCCCCTAATCACTATCAGCAATTAGGGGCTTTTATACGACATTACATCATCTGATTATCGAATGAGTAAGAAATTGGTATTACTTTCTAATAACATTCTAGTGGTAAAACTACCAAAGAAGAAACCATGCATTTTGCCATGGCTAAAGGCTCCCATAGTCGTCACATCAATGTTATTTTCTTGTTGATATTGGGTCAATTCATCGATAGCATCACCAACAAGTGCTTTGGTGACGACAGTAATATCAGTCTTAGCAAATACTGACTGAGCTTCATTGATTAACTCTTCAGCATCTTCAATATTACTTTTAACTGAGACGATATGAATATCTAAAGCCTGGTTACAAAAATAACCTTGGGCTACCAATTGCAATGCTGTCTTGGAGGTGGGGCTACCATTATAAGCAAACATCATTGTCTTAGGTTCCGTATAGTCACCTTTAACAATAAATACAGGGGTATGAATTGCTCTAATAGCTTGTTCAAGTTGAGCCCCTAAACCTTGCTTATCACCTGAGTGATCTTCACCTGTTGCCCCTAAAATAACCATGGATAGTTCAGGTTCTAAATCAACAAGTGCCTCAGCAAGCGTACCATGACGTTGCTTAGCTATAATATCTGTCAGTCCTGCATCTTCAGCTTTTTGACGAGCATCATTAATGATGGCCTTACCTTCGGTAATGAGCTTCTTACTTTCTAGGCGCTCTTCATCTGACAGCTCATCTAGAAGATTCTCTTTCATATTAGGGGTAATAGTGCCCTCATGATGAGGAATTTCACTGTGATGAGAATGCTCAATTGTATGCAAAATCTTAATGGGTGATTGGCTTTTTTTAGCAATCCAGATCGCATAGTCCAAAACTGAATTACTTGAATCTGATCCATCTACGCCAGCTAGAACTAGCCCTTTTATTGCTTCAGCCATCTTAATGTCCTCCCATGATTTTTTCGATTTCTTCAGGTTTATCATGCACTGCAAATTTATCTAATAATGTTTCACTCGCATCATTTAAGCCGACAATACTGACATCAGCACCTTCACGACGTAATCTAATGACAACTTTATCTAGGGCTGATACCGCTGTAATATCCCAGAAATGGGCACGGTGAACATCAATAACGACTTTATCAACCGCTTCTTTGAAATCAAAGAATGAAATGAATTTATCGGATGAATTAAAGAAAACTTGGCCGATAATGGTATAGGTACGAGTATCACTAGCATCATCAAAGCTAGAATCAACATACATAAACTGGCTTAAACGTTGAGCCATGAACAATGAACCAATGAGTATTCCTGTGAATACACCAAAGGCTAAGTTATGTGTCCATACTACAACGATGACAGTAGCAACCATCACAGTTGAAGCACTGGTTGGGTTCGATCTAAGTGCGGTAAGTGAACCCCAATCAAAGGTACCAATTGATACCATAATCATGACAGCAACAAGAGCAGCCATCGGCACGATTGATAAAATATCACTTAAGAAGACAACCAGAACTAATAAGAATGAACCCGCCACCAATGTTGATAAGCGGCCACGACCACCTGATTTCACATTAATGATCGATTGGCCAATCATGGCACAACCCGCCATACCACCAATTAGACCAGAACCAATATTGGCAATACCTTGGCCTTTACATTCACGTTTTTTATCACTTTCTGTATCAGTCAGCTCATCAATAACATTAGCAGTCATCAACGATTCTAATAAACCTACAATGGCAATTGACACTGAGTAAGGGAAAATAATACTTAATGTTTCAAAGTTTAAAGGAACATCAGGCCATAGGAAAATAGGTAATGTATCTGGCAATTCCCCCATATCTCCAATTGTGCGAACATCAATATCCATAAAATAAACAATCAGTGTAATCACCACGATATTAACCAAAGGAGAAGGCAATAAATTACCTAGCTTAGGCACATAAGGGAATAGGTAAATGATTCCTAGACCTAAGGCCGTTAAGGCATAGACATGCCATGTCACATTGGTTAACTCTGGTAGCTGAGCCATAAAAATCAAAAGAGCCAAGGCATTTAAGAAACCAGTCATCACTGATTTAGAGATAAAACTCATAAATTTATGAAGATTAAGATAACCTGCAACGATTTGTAATAAGCCCGCTAACACTGTTGCGGCTAAAAGATATTGCAGCCCAAAATCTTTTACTAATGTCACCATTAACAGTGCTGTTGCCGCTGTTGCAGCAGATATCATTCCTGCTCGACCACCGACGATGGCAATCATTACTGCAATGGCAAAGGAAGCATATAGCCCCACTTTAGGATCAACACCTGCAATAATTGAAAAGGCAATCGCCTCAGGCACGAGTGCCAAAGCCACGACTATCCCAGCGAGAATATCACCACGGATATTACCCAGCCAGTCTTGTTTAGCTGATAACAGCATGCTTGTTTTCCTTAGATTGAAAAATGAATATGTGGATAATTTTTTTGACTTAAATCTTGCTAGCGATAGCTTTTTAAATCTACGTTGAAAAGTAAAAATTATGAAGCGAAGCATTATACAGTAAATTACTAGGCCATATTTAATCCTAGAAAATTAAGCTAATGAAACCAAAACATTACGAGAATGTCAGAAATTATAGTAAGATATTTTTAAGTGATTTTAATAAATAAAATGACAGGAGTTCGGATGCAACGTTATATTCTTGCCTCTTTGACAATGTTTTTTAGTGCTACATTCTCAGCTACGCCTGCTTCAACTTTATGTAATGAAGATTCACTCGACCTGGCAACAACAACTGTCACTACTCACCAACTGCCTCTCAATACCGTTGTTCGCATTGCTTCACCATTAAAAAGCGTTCAAAGAGCACCTGACTTTCCCTATTACGGACATGGATCTGGCGTATTGATTAGTGTGAAAGGTGAGTTTGGCTTTGTTTTATCAGCCTCGCATGTCACTGCCAGTCACCCTCTTATTCTGGTGTCTATTAATAATCAAGAACAAGGCGCTCGCATTCTGTGGGCTAAACTAGTTAAAGAAGATAAAAATATAGACCTATCTTTATATAAGATTATTGATGGCGATGAAATTAAAGCCTCGGCCCCTATATTTACTGGTGATAATGAGATTTACCAACAAACACTTTTCACCGTGGGTTACCCGATTCAATTGAGCTCTTTAACAAAAGCAGAATTATTCCCTCAATCTAAAATCATTGTTAGACAGCAAAATTTATTGGGAGTGAGTGAATATTTAGGCATCGGCTTAAAGATAAAACCTTTGATCATGAGTGACTGTATAGAAACGGGTCTAAGTGGTGGCCCTGTGTTTGATAATAAAGGCCGAGTTTTTGGCATTAATCACAGCACTGATAAATTTAGGAATAGCCAAAATAGCCCTGTTAATGGCTATATTGTGTCCTCTTCCTATATTGCTAAATTTCTTCAGTAATAACTTATTCGCCCTGAATCGTTACAATAACACGGCGTTGGTGAGAGTGTGCTCGGTGTTCCCAAAGATAGACTCCCTGCCATATTCCGAGATCACATTGACCATGACTTACTGGCATGGTGAGATCAGGGTTTGTTAATACGGTTCTAATATGAGCGCTCATATCATCTGGGCCTTCATCTTGATGGAGAAACATCGGATCACCATCTGGAACAAGGTGTTGCATAAAGGTTTCCATATCACGCTGTACATCTGGATCTGCATTTTCACATAACATCAGTGATGCACTGGTATGTTGAACAAAGACATGACAACTCCCAATCGTAATGCCAGATTGGCTCACTAGGTTTTGTATTTGAGTGGTGATATTGCTGGTACTACGCCCTGTGGTACGAAAATTTAAGGTCTGTTGAAATACCATGTTTAGCCTATTCCTTGTTCAAAGAAGGCTTTTGCTCGCCCTGATTTGAGTATCTGTCTGACATGAGCAGCGGCGTCTTGTGGTGAAGCTTGTAAACCACAGTGGCACAATGCTGATGCCGCACCCAATACTAAACTATCAAAGGCGACACCTGTTTGGCCTGATAGAGCCTGTAGTCCCAGTTCAACTGTTTGTTGGGCCGTCACCTCTGTTCCTTCAGCAGGTAATAGTCCCCGTGTTGATTGTTCAATTCCAAACTCAACGGGGTTAAGAGAATAGTCTTCGGCACGGCCTAAAGTTGATTGAAAACAGTTCGATACTTCTCGTAAAGTCGGTAATATTCCACCTTCGATGCCACGTATAATTAGCGCTGAATCAAAACCTGCTTGTTGGGCTAATTTAGCTAATACCGGCGGGTAAGCCTTATGAACAAAGCCAATCTGTAGATGCGTTTTTCCGCGAGCCTTAATTGGCATAATTAACTTTTCTAAGGTGGCTAAACAAGGCCGCTTAATCATACGTGTACGTAGATCTTGTAAGGCATAAAGTTCAGGTGTGGCCGACTGTTGATCAATAAAAGACCAAGCAAGTTCACTATTTTCAATGCGTTGACGAGATTGTTCTATGGTTAAATCAACATTCACTCCTGCCTCAGCTAAAACTTGGGAATGAGTGACACCAAATTTAGGGCCCATTTCTTTCACGCCTTGGGACAGTGATGCTAAGCCTGAAGCAGCTAATACGGCAGGTAAAAATGCACTAATAGGACAATGTCGATTAAAGCCGTTAAATGGATCGGACAGGATTAATAATTGATCAACCTCTGCGGTAGATTGTTGTGTAGAGGCCTGTATAGCCTCAAGAACACCCATGTTTTCTTCATGAGTTTCAATTTTGATCCGTAAAGAAATAAAGAAAATAGCCGCTTGAACTGGATCGGCTTGTCCTGACAAGATCTCCGTCATGGCAAGTCGCGCTTCTTCTTGTGACAGATCTTTAGTTAAATGGGGGCCAGTAGCCACTTTTTTAATTGCATCAACCAGTGCTGACATTTCGTTTCCTATTTAAACCATTGCAACATAGCAACTTCATTTAATACTTCTATTCCAAGCTTCTCAGCTTTGGTCAATTTTGAGCCTGCATCACGGCCAGCTACGACAAAATCTGTTTTTGCTGACACACTTCCTGCTACTTTTGCACCTAATGCCAATAGCTTTTCTTTAGCCTCACTGCGCGACATTAAATCCAGTGTGCCCGTCAACACGACTGTTTTACCGCTTAATAATGAATCTGCAGCGATTTTTTCTTCTTGTGGCCAGACAACACCCGCCTCTAACAACCGTTCAATCACCTCTTGATTATGAGATTGCTGAAAGAAGGTCACAATATGATGTGCCACAATCGGCCCCACGTCTTCGATCTCAATTAAGGCTTCTTCATTGCTTTGTTGCAGTGCCTCTAATGTTAAAAAGTGACTGGCTAATGAACGTGTAGTGGCTTCACCTGCCTCACGAATGCCTAGAGAATATAAAAAGCGTGAGAATGTGGTTTGTTTAGCTGCTTGCAAGGCATTGAGTAAATTATCTGCCGATTTCTCACCCATTCGTTCTAATGATGATAATTGCTCTAAGCTAAGTTGAAATAAATCAGCTGGATCATGGATTAAATCAGCATCAACCAGTTGTTCGACTAATTTATTACCCAAACCGTCAACATCAAGTGCCTTACGTGAAGCAAAGTGTTTGATGGCTTCTTTACGTTGAGCTGGACAATAAAGTCCGCCACTACAGCGAGCTATAGCTTCGCCTTCTACGCGTTCAACATCTGACTGACAGATTGGACACAGTGCAGGAATAGTGAAGTGAGTCGTCTGTTCTGGACGTTTAGATAATACTACCTGTACGACTTCGGGGATCACATCACCAGCACGACGAACAATAACGGTATCGCCTACTCGTACATCTTTGCGATCTATTTCATCTTGATTATGTAAGGTTGCATTACTAACCGTTACACCACCCACAAAGACTGGTTTTAGACGTGCTACAGGCGTTAAAGCACCTGTGCGGCCCACTTGAATTTCAATGTCTTCTATCAGGGTTATTTCTTCTTGAGCAGGAAACTTATAAGCAATTGCCCAGCGTGGCGCGCGTGATACAAAGCCCAGTCTTTCTTGTAATGCACTACTATCAACTTTAAAAACAACACCATCTATATCGTATTCTAATGAATCACGGCGAGTTCCAAGCTGTTCTATATAGTCTAAACACGCTTGAACAGTCGATAAAACCTGTAACTCGGGTGAAATACGACAGCCCCAACTTTCTATTAAAGCCATCGACTCACTGTGGCTTTCAGGTCGCTCCATACCTTGAATTTCACCTAGGCCATAGCAATAAATAGCTAAGGGACGACTAGCGGTGATCTTTGAATCTAGTTGACGTAATGAGCCAGCTGCAGCATTACGAGGGTTAACAAAAGGTTTTTTTTCTGCCGAGATTTGGGCTCGATTAAGTGCTTCAAAGCCTGATTTAGGCATAATAATTTCCCCGCGAACTTCAACAACATCAGGGATACCTTGCCCCAGTAGTTTCAAAGGTACAGTAGGAATTGTTCGCACATTATCACTAACATCTTCACCTATAGCACCATCACCACGTGTTGCGGCACTAACTAACAGTCCGTTTTCATAACGAATACTAATCGCTAAGCCATCCAGTTTAGGTTCTGCAATATATGCAGGTGATTCAGTGATATTTAACCAATCACAGACACGCTGATTAAAGGAATGAAGTTCGTCAGCATCAAAGACATTATCTAAAGACAACATAGGGATGCTATGCGTAATTTGATTAAACTTATCTAGAGCTTTCCCCCCTACTCGTTGAGTTGGAGAATCTGCTGTACGTAATTGAGGGCTCTCTGTTTCCATTGCCTGTAATTCAGCAAATAAACGATCATACTCAATATCAGCAACTTCAGGATTATCAAGAACATAATACTGATAGTTATATTTATTTATTAAGTCTTTTAGCTTCTGAGCTCGTTGTTCTAAAGGGGGTGATAGGGTCATTTTTATAGCTTAAAGTTTTCTGATTCTAGTTTCATATTCATATGTAAAATACGACTGCGCATTGCTTCTAATGTAGATTGATTGACTGGCTCTCTTGATTCATCAGAGAGTACACCGTCTAATTTATCCGTCATTTTTTGTGCCAAAATCAATAACTCATCCAAAAGCGTTAATCCGTTTAATGGCCCAGGTAAGCGAGAGAAAACAAGCAAGCCTGGTGTTGTCATCGTCGCAAAGTCACTCGGGTTTAAGGTGCCTGGGTCAACAATATTAGCGACGCTAAATAAGGTTTGTTTTCGCAAACCCGGTACATTGCGGTGGTAGAGTTGCAGATCTCCAAAATGAAGATCAAGGCTTTCTAATGTTGCTTTAATAGAGCGGCCGGTAAACACTTCATTTTCTCGAGCCATAATGGTGAAAGCGATCACCATATCCCACTCATTCTCGATGATGGCTGATTCAACGGTATTATTAATTTCAGCAATCGGTGGCTCATCAAACTGAACAGGAGTCGGCTCCTGTTGATTCAAACTAAGACGAATATCATCGTCATCATCAGTTATGTCGATTAAAGGCTGTGGTTTTTCCTCTGGCTTCACTTCTGGCTTAGGCTCAGATAATAATTGCGGTTCCGCTTCTGCTGAGAATGTAATAACAGGGTCAGCATCTATTTCAAAATGGTTATTATCAACGGTCTGTTGTTCAATCTCTTGTTCGAATAAGGCTTTAAATTTTTCGCTATCTCCCATTTCAGGTTCAATATTATTAATTTCTTGCAGTAACTTTGTACGTTGCTGTGAACTCTTACGAGCATACCAAGCCACGCCTACAAAGCCGATAATGATAATGAATGTTATTACAAGTAACTCTAGCACTTAAATTTTTCTTCCAACTAAGGGATAATATATGGTTTTACCATCTTATTGAGATTCAGCAAAATGTCCACAAAACCAAGTAAACAACTGGAAACCTTCGACAATGCAATTCCAGAGCGTGATTATACCATCCACATCGAGACTCCAGAATTTACTTGTCTATGTCCTATGACTGGCCAACCCGATTTTGCCACAATTAAGATTGATTATGTTCCTGATCTTAAATGTGTAGAACTTAAATCGTATAAACTTTACATTTGGTCTTTCCGTGAAGAAGGTGCTTTTCACGAAAAAGTAACCAATCAGATTTTAACGGATCTTGTTGAAATAACCGATCCACGTTTTATGCGTGTTACCGGTATCTTTAATGTTCGTGGCGGTGTCTACACTACGATTGTAGCTGAACATACAAAAGAAGGTTGGATTGCCCCAACTCCGGTTCAACTTCCATAACATCATGTAGCGTTATGACTAATAACGCCTATATCGGTATTGATCTCGGCACCTCAGGGTGTCGAGCTATCGCTATTGATCAACAGAACAATATTATTGCCCAGAGTCAACAGCCTCTCATCTCCCCTTCTTCTGCAAGCAATAATTTTCAGCAAGATCCTCATGAACACTGGTCAGTTGTCGTCCAAGTATTAGCAGAATTAATTCCACTCTGTAGTGATTATCATATTCAAGCAATCTCTGTCGATGCCACTTCTGGTTCGATTTTAGTAACTGACAGTGAGGGCCACGCTTTAAGCCCTATTTTGATGTATAACCACAATAAAGCCATTGAACAGAGCCAGTTAATTAAACAATGTGCTCCTGAAAACTCTGCTGCACATGGCGTGAGCAGTGGTTTAGCTAAAATTCTCTATCTACAACAATTAAATCCATTGCCTGCTAATGTGCAGTATTTACACCAAACCGATTGGATTAATTTTAAGTTAGGCGCAGCTCTGGGCATCACCGATGAAAATAATGCCTTAAAATCTGGTTATGATCCTATCCAATGCTGCTGGCCAGATTGGATAAATCAATTAACGCCTTTATCTCAATTTCCATCAGTAGTGACTCCCGGAACACTTATCGGATCTTTATCGGCTGAACTTTGCCAGCAACTTGGTTTAAGCTCAGACAACCCGCCGCAGATTATGGCTGGTACAACAGATAGTGTTGCTGGTTTGATCGCAACTGGAGCGTGTGAGTCTGGTGATGCCGTTAGCTCTTTAGGCTCCACTCTTGTTGTAAAGTTAATAAGTGACAGTCCTATTTTTTCTGCTGAGCAAGGTATTTATAGTCACCGCTTAGGTGATAAATGGTTAGTAGGTGGCGCTTCAAACACCGGTGGCGCGGTACTCAAACATTATTTCAGTGATGATGAGTTACAACGATTGACCTCTTCTATCCCGCTTGATACACCAGTTGAAGACTATTACCCTCTGCTCACAGCAGGCGAACGTTTTCCGATTAACGATCCTCACTTAGCTGCTAAGCTGACACCAAGACCAGAGTCTGATGCTCTGTTTTTGTATGGAATGTTACAAGGCATGGCTAGAATAGAAAAACAGGCCTATCACCTACTTGAACAAGTAGGTGCCAGTCACTTAAACTCTATCCGCACAGTGGGCGGCGGTGCGGTTAATACTGTCTGGCAAACATGTCGTCAACAACAGATCCCTGTGCCCTTTGTCCCTGTAACGCAAACACAAGCAGCATATGGCGCTGCCCTATTAGCAAAAGGAATTCTATAAATGATACAAGATTTATTCACTGGTGCCCGTTACCTATTTAAAGGGTTCAGCTTAATCCACCAAAAAGGCATTCGTCGCTTTGCTTATATTCCTATGGCGATTAATACCCTCTTATTCAGTTTTGCTATTTGGTTAGGTATTAATCAGTTTGAACAGTGGATGGATAACCTTATGCCAACGTGGTTACCTGAATGGTTACTAGGCTGGATTATGTGGATTATTTGGCCCTTATTCGCAGGCCTGTTAATGCTGATTGTCTTCTTTAGCTTTTCCATTATTGCCAACTTATTAGCCGCTCCGTTTAATGGTGTGCTTGCTGAGGCTGTTGAAGATAAGCTCTTAGGCCAACGCCCCACAGGCTTGCCGTGGAAGCAAATCATTAAAGAAACACCGTTAATGCTGTGGAATGAACTCAGAAAAATTGGCTACTTCTTATTATGGATTATTCCACTGTTTATTTTATCGTGGATCCCCGTGATTAATATCATCGCCCCACTGTTGTGGATCATTCTTTCTAGCTGGATGCTGGCAATTGATTATCACGACTATCCGATGGCGAATAATCATCTCAAGTTTCCTCAGCAACGAGCACTATTACGTAAAAAACGTTCTCTTGCATTAGGTTTTGGTCTAGCTACACTGGGTGCAACACTGATCCCATTTATAAACTTCTTAGTGATCCCCGCAGCGGTTGCCGGTGCAACGGCATTGTATTTGGGAGAATTAAAGGAATAGTAAGCCTGCAATTCAAAATACGGTAGAAGTCTAATGGTCAGAATCAAACTGCCGTAAAGACAAGCCATGTCCAGGTCACTTGTGCTTGTTGATTACCTATTTGGACTGATGGAACACGTTGACTGGAAAGTAACTGAAAACCACATAACTGTGCAATATCAACCGTTTCTTTAGCACTTGTCGGATAACACTTTCTTGTTATAGAACCGGGACCATTTCTTACCGAGAGTATCAGCCTCCCTTCTTTTTGGAGAATAGAATGTAAGTTTGTTAATGATGTCAATTTAGCTTCCTTTGGCACATGCTGCCAAACAGATACTAAAAGTGCCAATTCATACTGTTCGTTTCGCTGAAGAATACGGGAAAGAAATGGTAAAGAATCATTGCACCACTCAATGAGTGGAGATGGATGCAGTGACTGACCTGCTTGTCGAAATTCAGAGACAGGTTCTACCGCTAATACACCCCACCCTTTTGATGCCAACCAAGCAGCGTCTCGCCCCGTGCCAGCCCCTATTTCAATAATCTTACCTGTAGTCTTAGGTATAAAGTCTACAATATGTGAGAGAACATCATCTGCTGATATTGCTTCAAATGATTGAATCAAAAAATGAGCATCTTCGGCATAGGCATTAATCACACTTTGCGTCATTAGATTACTACTTCTCCTTGTATCACTATCCCAGCAGCTTCCTTACGTTCACCTAGGATATTTGACATCATTTTTTTGATGTTTTTAATAAAAAATTGTTATCAATCGGAATATACTTTGATGCTGATCGGATTAATGATGTCGAAGTAAACTTAGGTACACCGTAGACTTCAACTGTGGCATTCAGATCGTTACGAATTTTATCAACGAGTAAAGCAAAATCGCCATCACCTGATGCTAATGCAACGACATCTGCATCTTTGGCATACTCTATAGCATCGAGTGTTATACCCACATCCCAGTCGCCTTTTGCAGTGCCATCTACCCTTTGAATAAACGGCTTAAGTTTCACCTCAAAGCCTATTGCTCTCAGTATATTTTGAAACTGTCTCTGCTTTTCATCATCACGATCGATGGCATAAGCAACGGCTTTTATTACCTTCCTATTTGCCGTGACCTCACGCCAAAACTGGTTGTAATCAAAATTACAGCCATAAGAATGCTTGGTCGTGTAATAAATATTCTGTACATCAACAAGTACGACTAGTTTTTCCATAGATTTAAGGTAACTCGCGTTTCTAACAAAAGGTTTAACGGCCTATTCAAGCGATTAAACAGTTAGCCTGTAGGATGTAAATCATTGTTTACTCGGGTGAAAATAAACTCCTGTTATTATCGAAATCGAACCGATGATAATTAAGAAGTATGCAAGATCAGTAAAAAAGCCGACATGTACTGTATTCGATGTAATTAAGTGCTTTGTATACTGACACTTTGCATATATGTCTGGAAATTCACTACAATCTATTCCTTTGGAATAATCAGAATTGGTGACTTGTTCTAATTCATATCCCAGTTTCATTGCTTGAGCTTCATAATCAATGAGGTAAGGCGTAAGAGTAACTAAAGCTGAACCTACACCTATAAAACATGCCGCAGAAATAGCATACAAATACTTGTGAATACCTTCCATTAATCTAAATCCTATAACAGTAACTTAATACCTGATTACTACAATTTCATTTTCACTACGACTCAGAAATCCCCATCTATTGATAAAAATAGACGGGGATCACAGTGACTATAGCTTACTGAATAGCTGCGTTTAAAGTAGCATTGGGTCTCATTGTGGCTGCCATGACATTATCATCGGTGAAGTAATAGCCTTGTAAATCAACTTCTCCACCTTGAGCTGCGTTTAAATCTGCAACAATGTCAGCTTCATTTTCAGTCAGTGTTTTGGCTAAGTCAGCAAAGTAGCTTTGTAATTCACTATCATCTGTTTGCTCAACTAAGGCTTGTGCCCAATACAGTGCTAAATAAAAGTGACTGCCTCTATTATCTAGTTCGCCTACGTGTTGTGAAGGTGAACGGTTGTTATCGAGGAAGCTTCCTGTTGCTTTATCCAATGTCTCAGCTAAAACCAATGCTTTTTTATTATTAGTTGTATTGGCTAAATGTTCTAGAGATGCTGCTAAGGCTAAAAACTCACCTAAGGAATCCCAACGAAGGTGGTTATCGTGTAGAAATTGCTCGACCAGTTTAGGTGCACTACCACCGGCTCCGGTTTCAAATAAACCACCGCCATTCATCAATGGCACGATAGACAGCATTTTTGCACTGGTACCAAGTTCCAAAATAGGGAATAAATCAGTCAAATAATCACGTAAAACATTTCCTGTTACCGAAATAGTATCTTGACCGTCTTTAATTCTTTCTAAAGAGTATTGGATTGCATCTTCAGGAGATAGGATTTGAATATCTAAACCCGTAGTATCATGTTCAGGGAGATACTTTTCTACTTTAGCAATAAGCTGTGAATCATGTGCTCTATTTTTATCTAACCAAAAAACAGCTGGTGTTGCTGATGCTCGTGCACGATTAACTGCTAATTTAATCCAGTCTTGAATAGGCCCATCTTTCGCCTGACACATACGCCAGATATCGCCTTGCTCAACACTGTGCTGAAGTAAGGTATTGCCGTTATCATCAATCACACTGACGGTGCCGCTTGCAGGGATCTCAAAGGTTTTATCATGAGAACCATATTCTTCTGCTTTTTGGGCCATTAAACCCACATTCGGTACGCTACCCATTGTCACTGGATCAAAGGCACCGTGTTTTTTACAAAAATCAATCGTTTTTTGATAGATACCGGCATAACAACGATCAGGGATCAGTGCTTTGGTATCTTGTTGCTCACCGTCTTTATTCCACATCATGCCTGATGAACGGATCATCGCTGGCATTGAGGCATCAACGATGACATCTGAAGGTACATGTAAGTTTGTAATGCCTTTGTCTGAATCTACCATTGCAAGATCAGGACGCGTTGCATAAACGGCTTGAATATCAGCTTCAATTTCAGCTTGTTGCTCAGCAGGAAGGCTTTTAATCTTAGCGTAGACATCGCCTAAGCCATTATTAACATTCACACCCAGTTGATCAAAGACAACTTGATGTTTGGCGAAGGCATCTTTATAAAAAACAGAAACAACATGACCGAAAATAATTGGATCCGATACTTTCATCATGGTTGCTTTTAAGTGCAAAGAAAATAATACACCTTCGTTTTTAGCATCTTCAATTTCTGCTTCAATAAACGAGCGAAGTTTATTCTTATTGATAACAGATGAGTCAATCACCTCACCAGCAAGTACAGCTGTTGTCTGTTTTAATACGGTCACATTACCCGATGGTTCTGACAACTCAATTCGTACATTGCCATCAGATGAAATGGTGACTGATTGTTCGTTGGCAAAAAAATCACTCTCTGCCATGCTCGCAACGTGTGTCTTCGAGTCTTGACTCCACTCCCCCATATTATGAGGATGTGAACGAACATAATTTTTAACGGCTAGTGGTGCTCTACGATCTGAATTACCTTCACGTAATACTGGGTTTACAGCACTTCCTTTGATCTTGTCGTAGCTTGCTTGAATTTGTTTTTGCTCATCATCACTCGCATTATCAGGATAGTCAGGCAAGTTATAGCCTTTATCTTGAAGCTCTTTGATGACCGTTTTTAACTGTGGAATTGAAGCACTAATATTAGGTAACTTGATAATGTTAGCTTCTGGCTTTAAAGCTAACTCACCTAACTCTGCTAGTGCATCAGGTATTTGTTGCTCAGCCGTAAGATAGCTTGGGAAATTTGCAATAACACGACCCGCTAAAGAAATATCACTGATTTCAACATCAATATTAGCTGAAGCTGTAAAGGCTTTAATGATAGGGAGTAAAGATTGTGTAGCTAAAGCAGGAGCTTCATCAGTTTTGGTGTAAATAATCTTTGAAACGGTCATAATCTTAGTGATTCCTTAAATATTTTTAATTCGTTCGACGGCTTCTAATAACCGTACTTCATCAACAGTATAAGCAAAGCGAAGATGATGTGTTGCTAAATGTTCACCAAAGTCATTCCCCGGTGTAACAGCCACACCCGCTTGATGTAACCAATGCTGGCATAAAGCCATACTGTCTGGAAATTGTTCATTTAAAAGTTTGCTGCAATCAGCATAAATATAAAAAGCGCCTTGAGGCGTTGCTTTTATTTCAAGTCCTAATGATTCTAGAGCAGGTATTAAGCAGTTTCTTCTTTGTTCTAATAGCTGTCTTCGTTGCTCTAAAATTGCCAATGTTTCGGGTTTAAATGCTGCTAATGCTGCATATTGTGACATTGTAGGCGCTGCTAAGTATAGATTTTGAGCCAAGCGATCCATAACATTAATATATGCTTCAGGTACCACTACCCAACCTAAACGCCAGCCAGTCATCGAAAAAAACTTAGAAAAGCTATTAATAACAAAGGCATGTTGATTCACGGACAACACTGTTTCAGCGTTGATACCGTCATAGGTTAAACCATGGTAGATCTCATCAACGACAAGGTGACCTTGTTTAGCATTAACGGCATTAGATAAGGCTGTTAATTCATCTGCTGATAATAATGTACCTGTTGGATTAGAAGGCGATGCAATTAATGCCATCTCCGTGTCTTTATTCCAAAACTGCTCAATGGACTCTGCTGTTAGTTGATAATTACTGGATTCATCAACATTCACCACTTGTGTTTTTGCCTCAACAAAGCGAGCAAAATTACGATTGCAAGGATAAGCAGGATCGGCGAGCATGACGCTTTTATCACGATCTAATAATGCCCCCATTATCAGTAATAAGCCGCCGGATGCGCCCGGTGTTACGACAATACGTTCAGGTGATACTTCGACTTTATAATGACTTAAATACCAGTCAGAAATAGCTTGGCGAAGCTCGGTTAATCCCAAAGCTGGGGTATAATGTGTTTGACCGTGTTTTAATGCCTCAATACCAGCATCAATAATGGGCTGGGGCGTATCAAAATCAGGCTCCCCTACTTCCATATGAATGATATCTATTCCCTGTGCCTCAAGCTTTTTGGCTCGAGCTAAAATATCCATCACATGGAAGGGGGTAATCTCTTGGGCGCGTAGAGAAATGTTACTATCAAGCACTCGCGTGAATTCGCTTCAAATCATCAACGGTTACATAGTCACCTAATAATTTTTCGCCAGTAATAACATTACAGGCGAAACCCGGTTCACCAAGATGATTCAGTACACTGATAGCACCTGAGAAATCATCATCAAGTGTGTAGTTATTTAAAGTCACCACGGTTGGAATTGATGCACCACATGATGAGCGAACGCCATTTGCTGAATCTTCAAAAACGAGACATTCATCAGCCGACAAATCTAATTGTTCTAAACAATAATCAAAGATATCAGGTGCAGGTTTTTTTAGCGGCACAATATCGCCAGCAGCGATACAATCAAACCATTCTAGAGCTGTTTCACCCAAGGTACTTTTTACTAAGGCAGTTACATTAGCAGGTGTAGTTGTTGTCGCAATGGCAAGTCGCAAACCAGCATCACGAAGTTCATTCATAAGACGAATAACCCCTGGTCTTAAATCAATTAACTTCCCTTCTAATAAAGCGATGTAGTGTTTGGTTTTACTCGCATGTAAGCCAGCAATAAAGTCATCTACATCACCCTCTATTTCAAAATCTTCATTAAAATCAGATAAGTAATATCGAATTCGTTCTTTGCCACCAGTGACGGCTAATAACTCGCCATATAAGGCTTCATCCCAACTCCAGTCTAAACCAGCATCTAAAAATGCCTGATTAAAAGCCACTCTGTGTCCATCACGTTCTGTTTCTGCTAATGTACCATCTACATCAAAGATTATTGCTTTCAATTTAGTCATAAGTTTTTACCGTTAAAAAGTAATAAGAATAGGAATGAATATTTTACACACAAGGCTCGCTTTCTGGTATAGAATTGCGCCTTGATTTTAAAAAAATTTGATTTGTAGCAAAATTTACGAAGGTTAAAAAAATGGATTCACATCAAGCTAAGTTTACCCCATACAAAGAAGTTAGTGGCGAAGAGTATATGAATGACCAGCAAGTTGCTCATTTTCGTGAAATTCTAGATAAGTGGAAAACAGAACTTATGGAAGAAGTCGATCGCACTGTACATCATATGCAAGATGATGCGGCTAACTTCCCAGATCCTAATGACCGAGCAACACAAGAAGAAGAATTTACTATTGAGTTACGTACTCGTGACCGCGAGCGTAAATTAATCAAGAAAATCAAACAATCATTAGAAGATATTGATAAAGATGATTATGGTTACTGTGAATCTTGTGGAACGGAAATTGGTATTCGTCGCTTAGAAGCCCGCCCGACCGCAACACTCTGTATTGATTGCAAAACACTGGTTGAGATTAGAGAGAAAAGTCAGGTTTAATCCAGACCCTCTTCCTGACTTCTACTTTATTTAAGATAAACTAGCAGTCAAAAAAAAGCCCCGATTTATCGGGGCTTTTTTGTATCTAACTGATGAGATAAGCCTTATAGCTTATCTGCATTCTTAGCTAAATAATCAGCAACACCAGCAGCATCAGGTGTCATACCTTCATCACCTTTTTGCCAACCAGCTGGACATACATCACCATGTTCTTCATGGAATTGAAGAGCATCAACTAAACGAATCATTTCATCAACTTCACGACCAAGTGGTAAGTCATTAACAACTTGATGACGAACAAGACCTTCTTTATCAATTAAGAATGAGCCACGTAATGCAACGCTTGCTGGGTGTTTAACGCCATATTTAGCCATAATACTTTGATCTGTATCTGCAACTAATGGGAAGTCGATTTGACCAATACCGCCATCATTCACAGCAGTATTACGCCATGCTAAATGAGTGAATTGTGAGTCAATAGAAATACCAATGATTTGTACTCCACGTTCTTTAAATGCTGCAACACGGTGATGGTGAGCAATAATTTCAGAAGGACATACAAATGTGAAATCTAATGGGTAAAAGAATAAAACAACATATTGACCTGCGTAATCAGATAATGAAAAGTTCTCATTGATGCTGTTGTCAGCCATAACGGCAGCTGCCGTAAAATCTGGGGCTGGTTGAGTAACTAAAACGCTCATAGCTTGCTCCTAAAATAAGGGGTTAATAACGATAAAAAAGCCACCTAAAAAGTGACTTTCATGAATTACCTAGTAAAACACTCTACTATGCTATCAATTACATTTAGCATTGTCTAATGAAGATTACTTAATTGACTATACAGGCTTAGTCTTGGCTGAAATTCTGCGCTCTAAACTGAGTAGGAGAGCAGTTGAAAAACCGAGTAAATCGTCGACTAAAGTGACTCAGATCGCTAAATCCCGATTCAAAACAGGCAACTGTTACCGTATTACCTTTCTTTAATAAATCTGCAGCTAATTGTAAGCGTAATTGTTGTTGAAACTCGCCAGGGCTACAGGCTAGCTGTTTTTTAAACTCAGTATAGAGACGACTTCGACTCATACATGAAATTTTACATAATTGATCAACATCTAAAGCTTGGCTTAAATTTTGTTCTAAATAATGAATGACTGCGATAATACCGGAGGCATCTGGCGACTGTTTACAATAGCCAAGCAGTACATCCCTGCCTTGTTGACGTAACAACTTTATAATAAGTTCAGAAACACTTAAATCCATCATCATCTCTTTATCAGGATGATTCTCAGTGAATAAACCCACCATTTTTTCTAATAGTTGCTGAGTGTCGGCTGTATGGTGAGTATGAAGTGCTTTAGATTGATACTCCCAGTCATGGTCTAACTGGTCTAAATTAGTCACATCACGCATTCTTTCAGCAATGCTTTCAATCCGTTCTTTGGGTATTTCGAGCGTTAAACACGTTGTTGGCTGCTGTTCATTTGCATCAGGAAAGTCGATCTCTACAAAGGCACCTGGAGGCAGAACAAAGGACTCATGTGGCAGAAATACTTGGCCTTGAGCTTCATTATGGTCCAACTTTACATGGTGCATAATTTTCTTGCCTTGCACCATGCCACAGTACATTAGCTCAGGTGCATCTAGGCCGACACGAGAGGCTGTACTATAGGTATCGTAAATACTTAACTCTGAGTCAGGTCCAGCAAAAGTTAGTTTGTTTTCAACTAGCTTTTGCTTCTCATTGCGGTTTTTTACTATGTCTGTAAGTATATTTTTCATGGTAAAAGAGTTTGTTTTAGCATAATCATAAAGGCAGTTTTATCCCTTCTGGATTCTAAGTCAAGTATTTAAGAATATTAGTCAAGCATTTAACGCTTAATAGGTTTATCCTCTTTAATTCCTAGAACAATATTATAAAAGCGAGAGAATAATGATTTATGCAAACCCAGGTACGGAAGGTGCGGTAGTTGATTATAAGCAACGTTACGGTAACTATATTAATGGTGAGTGGCTTGAGCCTGTAAAAGGCCAATACTTTAGCAATGTCACCCCTGTTACCGGTGAAAGCTTTTGTGAAATTCCTCGCTCAACGGCTGAAGACATCACTTTAGCCCTAGATGCCGCTCATGCAGCGAAAGATGCTTGGGCTAAAAAATCTGTGACTGAACGTTCTAATATACTCCTTAAGATCGCAGATCGTATCGAAGAAAACTTAGAGCTATTAGCCGTGTCAGAAACATGGGATAACGGTAAGGCAATCCGAGAAACATTAAATGCTGACGTACCTCTGTGTGCTGACCATTTTCGTTACTATGCCGGCTGTATTCGTGCCCAAGAAGGCACAATGGGTGAAATCGATGAAACAACCGTTTCATACCAATTTCATGAGCCTTTAGGTGTTGTTGGTCAAATTATTCCATGGAACTTCCCTTTATTGATGGCTGCGTGGAAATTAGCACCTGCCTTAGTAACAGGTAACTGTATCGTTTTAAAACCTGCAGAACAAACACCTTTTTCAATTCTTAAATTGATGGAAGTCATTGGTGACTTATTACCACCAGGTGTTTTAAATGTTGTAAACGGCTTTGGTAGAGAAGCTGGTGAAGCATTAGCAACAAGCACTCGTATTGCTAAAATTGCTTTTACGGGTTCAACTCCAGTTGGCTCTCATATAATGAAAGCAGCAGCTGAAAATATCATTCCTTCAACAGTTGAGTTAGGTGGTAAATCACCTAATGTTTTCTTTGAAGATATTATGCAACATGAAGATGATTACATTAGTAAATGTGCTGAAGGTCTAGTACTTGCTTTCTTCAACCAAGGTGAAGTTTGTACTTGCCCATCTCGAGCGGTCATTCAAGAAAGTATTTATGACGAGTTCATGGCAATTGTAATTGAGCGTGCAAAAAATATTAAACGTGGTAATCCTCTTGATACTGACGTTCAAGTCGGTGCTCAAGCATCACAACAACAATATGAAAAAATTCTTGAATACGTTGAAATTGGTAAAAATGAAGGCGCTGAACTGTTACTCGGCGGTAATATTGCCCAAGTTGGTGAAGAGTTTGATGGCGGTTACTATATTGAACCAACCTTGATGAAAGGTAATAACAAGATGCGGATCTTCCAAGAAGAAATTTTTGGCCCGGTTGTCTCTGTTACTACATTCAAAGATGAAGCTGAAGCACTTGAAATTGCCAACGATTCTGAATTTGGCTTAGGTGCGGGTTTATGGACACGTGATATGAACCTTGCTTACCGTATGGGACGAGGCATTCAGTCAGGACGTGTTTGGACTAACTGTTACCACCTTTACCCTGCTCATGCTGCCTTTGGTGGTTATAAAAAATCAGGTATCGGTCGTGAAACACACAAAATGATGCTTGATCATTACCAACAAACTAAAAATTTATTAGTGAGTTACAGCACTAGCCCACTTGGCTTCTTTTAAACTGAAGTTCACATAATTAAGCGCCTTTGCATTTTAATGTAAAGGCGCTTTTTTTATTGATGTACTAAGCAAAAATATCTTTCTTTTTTCAACTATAGAAGGCTATACTCGCTGTTCAATTAAATTTAAGGTATCTACGATGTCTGAAGATAATATTCAATCAACACTGCATGAAGATCGTCACTTTCCACCTAGTTCACAGTTTCTAAAAAATACCACCTTATCAACGGATGATGTAGCGGCCCTATATCAACAAGCAGATGATGATAATGAAGGGTTTTGGGCTAATCAGGCACAAACTGAAATTGATTGGCATACTCCTTTTAAAACAACGCTAGATTCATCTAATGCCCCTTTCTATCGCTGGTTTCCAGATGGCACATTGAATGTTTCGTATAACTGTTTAGATCGACATCTTGAACAACGTGCAGATAAAACAGCCATTATCTTTGAAGGAGATGCTGGTGATGTTGAACATATTAGCTATCAGCAACTGTATCATCGCGTTTGTACCTTTGCTAATGCCTTAAAAGCACAAGGCATTAGCAAAGGAGATCGTGTCATTATCTATATGCCAATGATTTCTGAAGCTGTTATTGCTATGCAAGCTTGTGTTCGAATCGGTGCTATTCACTCTGTTGTTTTCGGTGGTTTCTCATCTTCATCACTTAAAGATCGTATTGAAGATACCGGTGCCAAATGTGTCATTACTGCTGATGGCGGAAATCGTGGTGGTAAGATCATTGAACTTAAAGCGACGACTGATACTGCTTTAAGTTTAGGCTGTAACACTGTTGAAAAGGTTATTGTTTTTAAACGAACAAACCATGATATTGCAATGCAGTCAGGCCGTGACATTTGGTGGCATGATGCTGAAGAAGGCCAAGCCAATACCTGTGAACCTACATGGGTAGAAGCGGATCATCCTTTATTCTTGCTTTACACTTCTGGCTCAACGGGTAAACCAAAAGGTATTCAACATTCGTCAGGTGGCTATTTATTAAATGCTATTACGACAATGCGTTGGGTATTTGATATTCAAGATTCAGATGTATTCTGGTGTACGGCTGATGTCGGTTGGATCACTGGTCACAGTTATGTTGCTTATGGTCCACTTGCAACCGGTGCAACCATCGTTATTTTTGAAGGTGTGCCGACTTATCCTGATGCTGGCCGTTTCTGGAAAATGTGTGAAGAGCATAAGGTCAGTATTTTTTATACTGCCCCTACCGCTATTCGTGCATTAATTAAACAAGGTGACCACTTCCCTAATAAGCATGATCTTTCCAAACTACGTTTATTGGGAACAGTAGGTGAGCCGATCAACCCTGAAGCATGGATCTGGTATCACACGGTGATTGGTAAAGAGCAATGCCCAATCGTTGATACGTGGTGGCAAACAGAGACAGGTGCTCATATGCTGGCACCTATTCCATCAACCACTGTTACGAAACCTGGTTCGTGCACACATCCCCTACCCGGGATTGACGCCGTTGTTGTTAATGAGCAAGGCGAAGAGATCACCACTGCAAATGAAGGGGGTTACCTTGTTATTCGTAAGCCTTGGCCTTCAATGGTTCAAACAGTCTGGAATGATGACAAGCGTTATAAAGACACATACTGGCCTATGTTTGATGGTAAGTATTATCTTGCAGGCGATAGCGCTCGTCGAGATGAGGAAGGCTATTTCTGGATAATGGGTCGAATTGATGATGTACTCAATGTTTCAGGTCATCGCCTAGGTACGATGGAAATAGAATCTGCTCTTGCTTCTCACTCTCGTGTAGCTGAAGCCGCTATTGTGGGTCAGCCTCACGAAATTAAAGGTGAAGCCGTTTTTGCTTATGTTGTGTTGAAAGGTGAGCGTCCTGAAGGTGGACTTGATGCCGATTTGACGCAAGAATTACGGGCATGGGTTGGCGATCAAATTGGTGCTATCGCTAAGCCTGATAATATTCGTTATGCTGATAATCTACCTAAAACACGCTCAGGTAAGATCATGCGTCGATTACTGCGTACTATTGCAAAAGGTGAAGAGATTACCTCTGATACATCAACATTGGAAAATGAATCTATTTTGCCTCAGTTACAAGGTAAGGCTTAATTCCTGTAATATTATCTATGTGGTCAGATTTAATATCGACAATGACATAGAACTTTATACAGGCAAGCTTAATGGCAAAAAAAGATACTCCCTCTGATGAAAGTCAAAGACTTGATAAATGGTTATGGGCTGCGCGTTTTTATAAAACGCGTAGCCTTGCCGTTGAAGCCATTAATGGTGGTAAGGTTCATCTAAACAACAATCGAGTTAAACCCAGTAGGACGGTCAAAGTAGGTGATGTGCTAAACATCTCTAAGCCCCCCTATGAACATATCATCACACTGTTGGGGCTAAATAAAAATCGTCGCCCTGCTCCTGAAGCTCAACAGCTCTATTCTGAATCAGAAGAAAGTATTGCCAAGCGTGAGATTTTAAAACAACAACTAAAAGACCAACCTTTAGGCTTCAGACACGATAAAGGTCGTCCTAATAAGCGTGATCGCCGTCATATCATCAAGTTTACCCGCCAAGAATAACCATGGCACTACTCAATAAAGCCGATAAAAACCTATCTGAACTTCACTATGCCATCGAACTGCAAAATATTGCTGCCAGTGTAGGCTTTGATTGGCCCAATGTAGACGGTGTTATTGATAAAGTTCATGAAGAAGCAGATGAAGTGAGAGCAGAGATAAATATTGATGATAATCAGCAACGTTTAATAGATGAGCTGGGCGACTTATTATTCAGCTGCACTAACCTTGCTCGTCACTTAAACATTGATCCTCAACAAGCCTTAAAACAAGCAAGTGATAAATTCACACAACGCTTTAATCGTGTTGAACAACTCGCCACACAACAAAACAATGAACTGCAAGACTGCTCAATCGAACAATTAGAACATTTGTGGCAACAGGTTAAACAGCAATTAAAAAATAATTAATATTCTTGTCAACCAAATCCAATCTTCTGCGTTATAGATACTGTAACAAGACATAAATATCATTCAGAGGATTACACGATGACCAAAACAGTATGGATAAGCACTCTACTCACTCTCTCTTTGACTCACTCTATTATTGGTTTTGCCGATGTTCGGGTTAGCAGTCGACTCGATGACCGAGGAGATAGAATTGAGCAATACTTTGATCGCCAAGGTGACCATATTGCTGCTTACTATGACTATCATGCTGAAATAGCACGTAATGCAGGCAAACACAGGCACGCTCACCACTTAGATAGAAAAGGTGACAGGTTCAACCACCGCCTTGATCATAGAGGTAACCGTATTAACTCCTGTTTAGATGCTAAAAGTCAGCATATTCACCCTAGGTCACAACACAAGCACCACATTGCACACCGATAATAGTCTTAGCATAATGGATAAACTCAACCACTTTTTAAAAGAAAATGAAGCGCGTGCCTATCGAATGGCTCAGTTTGCCACCAATAATAATGCTGATGCTTTAGATCTAGTGCAAGAAGCCATGATGAAGCTGGTTAAAAAATACAGTCAGAAGCCAGAAGAGGAATGGCCGCCATTATTTCATCGAATCTTACAGCATCAGATTACTAGCTGGCATCGTAGAAAGACACTACAAAGAGGACTGTTTGGCTGGTTTAAAGCGACAGAGAACAATAGCTTAGATGATTATTCTAATATGGATACTTTAATTGATCCTAGAGGACGAACACCCGATCAGTTATTACACTCTCAACGATCTATGAATGAATTAATGGCCGCGCTAAATAAGCTTTCTCTTCGGCAACGACAAGCCTTCTTATTACGTCATTTACAGGGTTTAGATACCCAACAAACTGCTACAGTAATGCACTGTTCGCAAGGCAGTGTAAAAACACATTACCACCGAGCGCTCACTAGCTTACGAGGCAAGCTAAAGGATTATAATGATGTCTAATAAACTCTCACAATTTGAACAACAACTCGCCCAACAACTTAATGACAGTGTAAAGACTATTGATAGTTCTCTGCAATCAAAACTCAGCCAAGCACGTTATAAAGCGATCGAATCAACAAGGAAGAAAGCGAGTTTAAAGTGGGCGTGGTTAACCGGCATAGTCTCAACCGCTACCGCCTTGTTCTTCCTAATCACAATCATGCCTGATCAACCGAGCTATGACAGTGGACTAATAGCTGAAAATCATACTGATCTATTAATAATGACCGAAATCGAGGACATTGATTTATATTCTGATCTTGAATTTTATCAATGGTTAAACTCCATCGACACACAAGGATAAACCTAATGATATATTCATATAAAATAACAATACTCAGCCTCACAGGCCTGCTATTAACAAGCCTCTTCACTCCAACACTTGCTATGGCTGATGAGCATAAAGGCAATCACCATCACCGGCATGACTCTGAACGTTGGCAGACGATGACTCCAGAGCAAAAACAACAAGCCAGAAAGCGACATGAACGATTTAAAGAAATGTCTCCCGCACAGCAAGACAAAATTCGTGAACATCGCAAAAGATTCAAACAACTCCCTGCTGAGGAACAACAAAGAATTCGAGATCGGCGAGCAGAATTTAGAAAACTACCCGAAGAGCAGCGTAAACACATTCGTGAAAAATGGCATGGCATGAGCCCTGAACAACGCCATGAAATGCGTGAAAAAATGCACGATATGACACCGGAACAACGCCAAGAATTTAAAGCTGAATTTGGTGCACACTAATCAGGCTAAGCCTTAGTGAGATTATCTTCGTGCCAGAAATGAATTAAACAGTGAAGTGTTGCTGACCGTTATAAACTAAAAAGTGCTTACCTTTAGCTCGCGCTACCATGCCAATTCCAACCTGCTGAGCTAATTGTAAGCCCATTTCAGTTACCCCTGAACGCGAGAGCAATAAAGGGATCTGCATTTGAGCAACTTTAATCACCATTTCAGATGTTAGGCGTCCTGTCGTGTAAAAGACTTTACCTTCGCCACTCATTTCTTGTAACCACATCCAGCCTGAAATAGCATCAACTGCATTATGTCGGCCGACATCTTCAACAAACACATCAACCGTTCCTGAGGCATCACATAAGGCACAGCCATGTACAGCCCCCGCTTTTTTATACATCTTATTATATTCATTCAAGCTATCTAACACGCGATAGATAGTTGAAGAATCAAAATCAGGACAGTGAATGCTTAACTGCTGTAAAGAGTCCATCACATTGCCAAACATCGTACCCTGACCGCAGCCACTTGTGACAGTGCGTTTAGACAGGATTTGTTCAACATCAGGATTACTCTTCTTTGTTGATACTGCAACAGCCTCAACATCCCAATCTACGCAAATCATCGTGATATCATCCAATGATTGCACTAAGCCCTGATTACGTAAATAACCAAGCGTTAACAGCTCAGGTTGTGCCCCCATTGTCATCAGAGTCACAATTTCTTTTTTATCGAGATAAATCGTGAGCGGGCGTTCGCCTGACAATGAAATTTCACGAGGCTCTCCGGCCTCATCTAATACTGTAGCTGTATGTAGGCTATCAATCCCTTCATCAGTCATATATGGTTTATAAGACATCAGCCACCTGTCACACTCATATGTCTAAAGATAACGGGCTGCTCTTTGATATCAAACTCATGGCCTTCAGGTTTGATTGCCATCGAGTCGATAATGGCTTGTTTTAAACACTCCATATCGCCCGGAAACTGGCGAATAACGTGACGTAAATCAACTGAATGCTCCTGCCCTAAACACAGTAGTAATCGCCCTTCTGTTGTCATCCTTACACGATTACACGTGTCACAGAAATTATGGCTATGCGGCGAGATGAAACCAATCTTACTTTCGCTACCTTCTACTGTGTAATATCGTGAAGGCCCACCGGTGTTCTTCGTACTTGCCGTTAAGTTAAAGGCGGTTTTCAACACATCTAATACTTCATCACTTGAGAAAAAACTCTCGTCTCGTTGATGACTGACCTGACCTAAGGGCATTTCTTCAATATAAGAAATATCTAACTGATTATCAATCGCAAACTGTGCTAAATCAATAATCTCATCATCATTTCGGCCTTTCATGATGACTGCATTCAATTTTAGGTTTTTAAAACCAGCTTGTTGAGCTGCGGCTATGCCTGTCAAAACTGTCTCTAACTCGCCTATCCGCGTTAGCTCTTTAAATCGTTCAGGCTTCAAAGAGTCCAGACTAATATTGATACGGTCAACACCAGACTTAAACATTGACCCTGCATACTTAACTAATTGCGAGCCATTTGTGGTGAGGTTCAACTCTTTTAATGAAGTTGTTTGTTTTAATTGGCCAACTTGCTCAAACAACCAATCAACATTACGTCTAACAAGTGGTTCACCACCGGTAATACGAACCTTCTCAACGCCCAACTCACAAAAAGCTTTTAATAAAAAGACAATCTCTTCCAACGTCAGTAAATTCTCACGTGGCATAAATACCATCTCTTCATCCATACAATAGACACAGCGAAAATCGCAGCGGTCAGTAATCGACATACGAACATATGTCACCTGACGGCCGAAGTTGTCTACTAATTGTGTTGGGGAGCTTGTCATCTTGTTATTTTAGCACTCTCAAAACAAACAAGCCTCGAAATAACGAGGCTTGTTTGGTATTTAAATACAGTTGAACTAAAACTTAGTCATCACCTGACATCGCACCTAAAAGGTGTAATAGGCTCATGAATAAATTATAGATAGAAATATATAAAGTAACCGTTGCCATGATGTAGTTTGTTTCACCACCATGAATGATTTCGCTTGTTTGGTATAAGATCAAACCAGACATTAGCAAAACAAACATTGCTGAAACAGCAAGTGACAGACCTTGCATTTCAAAGAAGTAAGCACCTAGGCCAGCAAGAAACGCAACCAAAATACCCACCATTAAAAAACCACCCATAAAACTGAAATCTTTTTCAGATTTGATGGCATAAGCAGATAGTGCAAAAAAGATGACACCAGTTCCGCCTAAAGCTTGCATAACGATTTCAGACCCGCCACTCATGCTTAAATACATATTAAGAATAGGACCAAGCGTTAAGCCCATAAATCCAGTTAATGCGAAGACAGATGCGATTCCCCACACGCTATTGCGCAGCTTTGCAGTCAAAAACAATAAGCCAAAATACCCGACTAAAGTAATAATCATGCCTGGGTGAGGAAGGTTAAGCGTCATTGATAAACCGGCTGTCAATGCGCTAAAGACTAGAGTCATCGCTAATAACACATAAGTATTACGCAATAGCTTATTAGTTTGCAGTACCGATGGCTGTGAACGTGAAACTGTAGATTGAGCATCGTAATTCATCAATTTATCTCCAAGTTGTTAAACGATGTATTAATAAAGACTAAGATCCTACCCATTAAGTTCAAAAGTGCAAGTATTGATCGAAAAAACTAGTGCTTTATCTCGTCTCAAAAATACTTAAACACAACTAAATCAATTATTTTTCAAATTCTAGTTGTGTTGTGAGTCCAACCCTAGTATTATTCTGCGTCTTGGAGAGTTGACAGAGCGGCCGAATGTACTGGTCTTGAAAACCAGCGTAGGTTTATCCCTACCCAGGGTTCGAATCC